>Ga0316208_1003991_pt1 | contig 10117 bp, 12 predicted proteins | sample 3monopyrite_MG_FD_204944 | JGI IMG/M metagenome (GOLD analysis project Ga0316208, IMG submission 204944) | Microbial mat bacterial communities from mineral coupon in-situ incubated in ocean water Damariscotta River, Maine, United States -... | ecosystem: Environmental > Aquatic > Marine >...
AATACACATGCGTTAATTTTCTATATTTACTCATCTTAAAAAGTTTTAGATGGGCAAAACTAAAAAATGGCTGAGCCTTTAAAACATAACCACCGTCAAAGACGGTGGTTTTTCAATGATAAATAAAAATCCAAGGCTTGAAAAATTAATCAAATCTTGGATTTTTTTGTGGTGTATTCTAAAACTTAGCTAAATTCTGAATGCGCCAAAAAAAGTAGCTAAACTCCTAAAACATGGTCGCTCCACTCACCTATTGTTTGAACCAAAGTTCCATGAGGTCATAAATAAGTCTATAAAGAATGGTATTAAACTTTAGGTTGTAAGATTAACTTTATTAAGTAAGAACTAAATTGTTTTAAAATTGGATTATCTAATTTTTCACAATAGTTTAAGACATTCTTTAAATCTTTCTTTTTTAACCTTAATTTTCTCGTTCCAATTGCTAATAAAAATTCAGGTAAAGCTTCACCGTGTTCATTATTATAGTTATCAACCATACTTTTCAAAAGAGTTTTCATTTTCAAACTACTTTCCTTGTCCAAATCATAAGCAAAGTACTCTAATTTACCAGCTCTTAAAAGTGAAGATTGAATTATACCATCGTTGAATCTTTGGAAATTGTCTGGAGAAAGTAAATTTCTAATATAATTTGATTGCCTTAAGGTTCTATCGGAATCTATTGGATTATTGTACATGTTATTCAATACAGAGGAAATTGTAAAGTATACTTGAGATTGATATGAAGTAGCTTCATTAACTTCAAAATCCCAAAACACGAAACCTTTTCTTAAACTTAACTTTTCTCCATTAAATTTATCTAAGAAAACATTATTAACAAGACCTCTTGTAGCTCTGTTATTTCGAAGAGCTTTTAATCTATTTAATACAAAATCTGCTAATTCCTTATTTAAATCTTCATCAATATCAGAGATTAGCTCTTCAAAAAAGTCCTTTTCATAATCCCAATTTGTATTTCCTTTACGAGGCGTGCACGATATCTCTTCTACACTTACAACAGGAAATGTCTGACCTCCTTCTTTTCCCTGGCCTAAATTACTTTTTGTCGTTTTGCCATATTCATTTGAACCAGTCCTAAAGATATTGATAAAATATATAATACTAAGCTCCCGGAAATCTCTTAATACTCTACTTAAATGTAAATAATGCCTTCCAGTAACTATTGAAGAACCAACAACGACTGCACAGCCTTTTTGATTTTTAATTTTTTGAATGTCATCAATGGAAATTAAGGTTGGTTTTTTTTTAAAACCTACATTGTTCTTAATAAAGTTTGCTAAAATACCTGAACCTTCATCATTCAAATAAATTATATATTTACAATTAGCAGGAATATATGTATTAACTTTCCTCTCTAGTTTTTCTCTATATTTTTTTGGAGGATTTTTATCTTCAAGAAGTTCTAACAATTTAGAAGAATCAATGTATACTTCATAATTACCGAGATTATCGTCTGTATCTCTGTAATATGTTTTAAAAATATTGTCATCCTCGCTTTTGGAACGATGACGGCTCATAAATGAACTCAAAAACTTAGGTGCATCTATCTTTTTTAACGTAACATTTTTGACTTTAGGTTGTACTGTCAAAAACACATCGCTATTAATTTCTATTGGTCTGGAAAATTTCTTACATAATTTGCAACTATCATAGTCTGAATAAGTTTCAAAAATATCGAAGCCGTTTTTAAAACTAGTAGAGTCTTTTGTAAGGTTACACATTATGCTTTCTTCGTGATCTAAAAACTTCTTCTTTTTTCCAAGAAAGAATAATACAATTATTTGATCTCTTTTGGCAAGTCTCTTTTTTATTAATCGATCAATAATATTTCCAGAGGTTGAAGAAGAAATTATGATTAATGAATCTCTTTTAAAGCTTGATTTTTTCTTCTCAAAAACGTTATAAGATTCAAAACTATTAATTGGAATCGAATCAAACTCTTGGCCAAATCTTCTTTTAATTTCGAAAATTGCAAATGGCAAAACGTTTATGGATGAAGTATCACAATAAATAGATGAAGCTTTGTCAAATTTTTCTAAAAGTTGAACCGCAATAAAAAATATTTCTGCGGAACTTATTAATATATTTCCTGTTCGAATAAACTTCTCACTATGCTTTTTAGAAGGAAATACAAAATGGTGATCTGGAGAAGATTCAACTAAACCTCCTCTTTTCCTAAAAATATTGGTTGCGCCATTTCTTTCTAAATGCTTGAAAAACTCTATTTCAGGAGTTTTTAAAAATTCTTCTAGATTTTTACCATTACATGGAAAATATTTACCTCTAATATTGAATTCGTATACGAAACAAGATTCTTCATTATATTTTTTATTAAAACCTGGGACTCTTCGAAAGGTTTCAAAAATATCATTATTAAAGTAATTTTTTATCTTCGAATTACTATAAGAAGGCAGAAGTATAACTAATCTATCAGTTAATAAATTTGATTGAAAAAAGGACTCCAATTCATCAATTAGATTTTTATGTCTTGGATACTTTCTTTGATTAACAAATATTACTGTTATTGATTCAACCTTATTGAAGTTTATAGAATCATTATATTGAAAAATAAAAAAATCATTCATAGACCTAAAGGATAAATAATTGAGATTAAAGTTCCTGCGACTTCCTTATGTTCAGTAAAATCTAAAGAATTAGAGTTCCAATCGAATAGTATAATTTCACTTGGTGACTTGGCTTTTATATACTTACTATTTCGCATATCTCTAAAAACATCAGTCCTTCCTGTTTTTATGCGTAAAAAACCTTTTTCATTTATTGTTTCTAGAACTCTATTTAAACCTAAACCTTTATTTTCTTTATTTATACCTGTAGAAGAAGTATTATGTTTAAATAAACATTTTTTTATTGTTTCTACTTCTTCTTTTAGTTTGATAGAATTTAAATCATCAATTTTACTAAAACGCTTTGTTAACCCAGGTCCGCTATCAACAACAGATATTTCAAAGAGATAAAGTTCACTCTTATCATTTAATGGCAAACCAGAATCAAAATACTTAATAAGTCCACTATTATTTTGATAATCTTTTTTATAATTTTTTAATTTCCTTTTATGAAATTTAAAATATACAGATCTAATATTAGGATAAAGATTGTTTCCTCTTAAATCTGTTCTTGCATGCTCATCGGTGTTTAGAAATAACTCATGAGTAATTTTCGCAAAATCCTCCATTACTGGTCTTATAGACTTTTTAAATAATTCCCTATTAAAGTAATTCCCGATTTTTTCAAAAACAGAATATAGATTAAAATCTAGAGCTTCTTCAGAAACTACAGTTTTATCTATTTCATATAGAAATCTTGAATAGCCTCTTTTACTTAAGTCATGATCAAAGCAATATATAGGTATTGATTCATTGCTTTTAAGTTCGAGATATTCCATCTTGTTGAAATATTCTTGACTTATTTTTTTCAGTTGATTCCTAATGTTTTGCCCTTCTTCATTTAAGATCTTTTTATCCCAACAAAGTACTATAATTGGATAAACAAATTCTTGATTTAAATATTCACTAAACTCCTCAATTTCATTTATTGGTAAATGTAAACTTCCAGATTCATTTCTTCTCAACCAAGTTGAAATAAATTGTATAAATGAAATGAGAACACTAAAATCAGATTGCTTGATTTTCTTAGGCAATTTAATATCTATGGAAACCTCTTTTTCTAAATTATACAATTCATCATACAAAGCTTCTATATAATCAAGAGTAATATTTTGTTTAATATTTATTATCAATTTTTTTAATTTAAATTGTAAAACATAAAGATAGATAATTTCACCTATTTATTTGATGAGAATGTTATTTCATAAACACATTCGACCATATAAAAAGTTATACTTATAGACACTAAAATTTGTTCATCCATTAATTTGGCAACCATCTTTCTACATCAATAAGCTCATCTTCATTATCATATATAAATGCCACACTATATTTAGCTCGAGTAATAGCAACATATAACGAACTTTTAGCTTTCTCTGTTTTGTCTTTATCAAATACATTATACTTTCCTAATAAAAATTTCTTTTGTTTATCTGTAGGTATTATTAAAACTCTCTCAAAGCCTAATCCTTTTGATGCTCCAAAATTCACATTAGAATTCCCTTTGCATAATTCTTTTTGAGTACTTTTTGATACTCTTAAAATCACAGGTTTATATAATTCTAAATAATTTTTGACATGTTCTTGTTTTATAGCAAAAACTCCCAGATGCTTTAAATATTCCTTTGGTATATCTGTGTTCTTCGATTCAGTTTTCTTATAAATTCCTTCAGCTGAATGTACTTTATCAGCAAAATCACAAATAGATTGTACACATCTCCAACTAATATTTAGGTTTTCTATACTAAATTCAAGATTTTTGAACTTATTTAATTTTTCAATATTAGTTTTTGGCTGTTTTGTTCCAATATGAGTAGTGTATATAGTCTGCCTAAAATCGCCTACGCAAGTAATTGATAATGTTTTTAATTTACTCAATTTTTCAATTAGGTCAAAATCCCAACCTACTAAATCTTGTACTTCATCTATCAATATTGAATCATAAATCTGCTCTAAACGAGCTATTGATTTTCCTTTGGATTCTTTATTAATTCTTGAAGCAAGCTTTGAAATATATGCTGTGTGAACTCTGTTTTTATTTTTAGTTAAATAATGTAGTTTGTTATACGTTTTGTCTACTTTTTCTCCACGCCCTGAAATTGTTCTTCCATTTCTCTTGTGAGGGTCTGATTGATTAAAGAAAACACCTAAAATTCGGTTTTCAAAAACGCAATTTTGATATGGCCTTATTAAATCTTCTAAAAGGAATGAAAACCAGCCTTTTATACAAATGTTAGATGGCAAATATTTTTTCTCTACACAAATTTTATTCAGTATTTATTTCTGGTTGTTCTCTGTATAAGTTAGGATTAGAATTTTGCTATTTGAGTCTTTAACAAGATCTAAAGCATCTTTAACTATCATTTGAGATTTACCAGCTCCAGCACTTGCGAGAACTAATTTATTACTCATAATGAACGGCTTTAACTAAATAATCAGGAAACTTTATTTCTTCATTGTTATCGAATATTCTTATTGACGAATCAACTTTCTTTTTACCACTATCTTCTCCATCGTACCATTGAATGAAAAACTCCTTTTTTTTTATCCAATCCATTAATTTCATTGTATTTATTATAAGTTTGGGTAGATAACATTACTTTCGCTAGCTTGTCTAAATTAATTTCTGAATCTGAATTTGAATTGATAATAGCAGGTTCTAAAGAACTTGAATCATTGGATAAGTCAGAATAGTATGTTATGAAATCATAATCTTTATAATTTAGAGACCAATGAAGAATATTTTTTCTATAGTCTCCATCATTATCTTTTACTACTCTTATTTTATGTTTTAATGGCTTAACTACATTTAAATAACTTTTAAAACCGATACCACGAACAACTATAATATCTATACCATCTTCTTCTGGTAAACATCCATTTTTCTTTAAATATATTTTCTTAAGTATTAACTCATCAGAAGGACCTTCAACTAAAATAGGATGCTCTGCAAGTATAACTCTTAAGGTATTATAACCTGGAAGTCTTTTAAGAGTTTTTATAGTTTCTTTATCTATATCTCCTAAACGGGAATACTCACTTGATAAAAGGCATAACTTATTAATGCTTAATTTGTTTAACACATAAGAACTATGAGTTGTTAAGAATAATTATTTATCATTATTTTTCTTTTCAATGTAACTAATTAACTTAACTAAATTTATATGTGAAAGATGATTTTCTGGCTCTTCCAACATTATTATATCAACATCGTCCGCTTTATTTTGTAAAGCTAATTTTATCTGAATTTGGTTCTGTTCACCTTTACCAATTTGATTAAATGAAACATCGTCAACAGTTAACTCTAAATTACTTTCCCAACTCGTTTTTCCGCCAATATCAGTAGTTATTTTTAAATTCTTACTTGTAATATCATTTTCTGCATCTAATCCTTTATTAATCTCTATAACTTTATCTTCGTTATCAAATCGAGATTTTAATTGCCTAAAATTTAAATTTAAAATAGCCCTTTCTGGCTTGTCCAAAGTTGCATTTATAATACTATTAATATATTTCGAACGTCTATAAGTTGGATGCAGTCTTGAAGGATCAACGAATAAACAATTAACTTTTTTATTATGAAAAGTTAATCTATTCCATACAAAACTATACCATTCAGTTTTATAGAATTCAATAGGTAATGTTTGACATCATCAGGTTTTTTAATAGAATAAGAATCTGTCAAATCATCATCAAAGAAAATTCTAATAAAGATTCCTTCAGTATCATCTTTGTTATCATTATTAGTTCCTTTTAAATTTGCATCTCCTTCTAAATACGCCTCTATTTTAATTTCAGGCAAAGAATTTTGAGATTTATCTCCTTCCAAATATTTTTTAATACAATTTTCATTAAACAAATCTGTCGTTAGTTCAGAATTCAAAGGTTTTCCTCTATAAGTAAAGTTGAGACATATTTCAATTGCTTCAAGTAATGAACTCTTACCGCATTCATTGTCGCCTACAATTATATTTACATCATCATTGAATTCAAACTCCTTGCTTTTATGCATTTTGAAATTTTTGAGTTTGATTTTTTTTAATTTCATATCAATTATTGGTATAAGATTAATTGCAATCCGAAACTGTATTCAGAAGTTTTAATTATTTTTTGTTACTATAATTAATAAAAGGGAGAGTTTAAATATACCAAAAAACAACAAACAATTAATTACGGTTTTCCGTAGTTTTCAACAAGTTATGTACAACACCATTCCACACACATTATGCTTCCTCCTACGTCGTAGCATAAAAAGTGTTCCATTAACTTTAGCAAATAAGCTTTGGAGAGAAAAACTTTTAAATGAAAAATCAGCAAATGAAACTATTGCTTTTGCCAAAGCAAAGTAACATAATGCTGACAATAATAGTACAAATGCATTTGTGTAGCTTGTTTACATCAATGATTAATTTGGTCGCTATAATTCTATACTATGTAAAATATCCCAGAAGCTGTATTATTTCTTTTTAATATTCAGTACTTAGTCATTGAAAATTCAACTACACGATTCTCACGAATTGCAATTATTAGTTTTATAAGGAAAGTCATTTGTAGCTATAATTTGCCATTATGTAAAATTGCCGCTATCAAACGCTCGATTTTAATAGATATTTGCACACAGGATATATGTACTTAAAATAAATTAAAACGAATTAAGCCAATTTCAAAACGTTTTAAAATAGATCAAATTTATATTAATTGGGTATTTTATGAAATTAATATCGGTTTTTGATTTATTCATAAGTTTAAGAAACTCCTCTATACTAAAAGGAGTTAGTATTAATAATATCATACTGCTTGCTAAAATACCATCGTTTTTTTGCATTAATTAAAATACTCGAATTCTTCTAATTTCTTTGCCTTTTCCGAAGCACTTGCTTTGATATACTTAAGTAGCATTTTTTCTGATTTATGTCCTGAGGCTATCATTATAAATTGTAAAGGGACTCCTTCTAAGTAAGCATTTGTACAAAAGCTTCTTCTACCAGTATGCATCGTAATGAATTTGTATTTTGGTAAAGTAATTGTAACTGACTTCCCTCCTTTTGTTATTATTTTTTTAAAGGGTTCATCAATACCTGTTCTCTTACCTATTATTTTTATATACTCATTAAGCTTAGCTTTATTAACATAATTAGGAAAGCTTCCTTTTCTCTTAGTCAATATTTCTAATATTTCTTTTTTTAATGGTATTTCTACTTCCGCATTAGTTTTTTGTTGTATATAATGAAGATATTTTCTTCCATTACTCTCTCTAATTCTATTATTAGAATTTTTTAAAATCATTTCTAAATCTCCTACTCTCAAACCAGTGTAACAAGAAATTAAAAAGATATCTCTAATTGAATCAAAAAGATCAGAATTTAATTCAACTTTAAATATTTTTCCTAATTCCTCATCATTTAAATAGATATTATCTGCTTCCTCTGTCATCTTTGCAAAATATCTCTTATTATACTCATTGCTATCATGAACTCCATTTTCATAAGCCGAGGCAATAATAGTTTTGAGTTTCTGTATAATAGTTCCAGTATAGTTTTTTGAATAATTTTCCTTTTTTGAATATTCTAGAAGGTCATAATAAAAACTCTTATCGATGTTATTAAAAGTAAAATCTTCTATTTTTATTTTTCTTGAAATTAAATATTTCTTTAAAAAAGATTTTGCATTACTATAGGTTCTTAAAGTGCCTTTCTTTAATTTGCTTTTTGAAATTGGAGAAGGGTTTTCGGAATAATATTGGATATACCATTCAAAATAATAGTAAACAGATTTAAATTTTTTATCTGTGAATATATTATTACTTTCAGATAAATTTTCATGAGGATTGATTATATTTTCAATTAATCGTTTACAATTTAATTTATCAAGTTTTTTGCTTTCGTGAAGATATTTTATTCCTTCTTCTACTTTTGTTATTATATCAGATAGTTTACTATTTAACGTGAGTTCGATATAACTATAAAGATAAATAAAGCTGATTGGTATCCACAAAATTATTTTTAAGAGAAGGTTTTTTGTCCTTAAAGTTATAGGCTATTAAAGCTGCAAAGATGTTATTGAAGTAGTTGGCTACACTTCTGTGCCTAGAGTGTTCTACCTGGCAGATATTTTTCAATTGGTCAAAAATAGTTTCAATAATGGCCCTTTTTCTCAAATGGTAAGCATCGGCCATAGGCGTTAGCAGTTTGGTTTTCATGTTTTTCCTAAGCTTTGTCACCAAGTGAACACCGCTGGCAAACAGTTCGGTAAATAGATCCTTGGATATATAACCTTTATCGCCAAAGAGCTTCCCAAACAACTTTTTAATAAAGGCCTTGAACCGCAAAGGTTTTCTATCGTCCACATTTCCTTTGGTGATCATAAAATCAATGATACCGCCCCTATCATTGGTAATGATGTGCAGTTTAAAACCATAGAACCACCCAAGGGAACACTGCCCTCTTTGGGCCAGGCCCTTAAATACTTTGTGCTGGTTGATACGTCGCTTATCACAGACCCTAAGTGGAGAGGAATCTATAAAGGAAATCCCTGTGCAATTGGCCAACCCGCAGACTTTCAGATAAATGGCCAGGGGCATAAAGCTTTGTCCTTTAAGTTCTACCATACGGTTATAGGACACCAAATTCGGAAAGTAGTCCTTTAGATGTTTTGAGACATATCCCATATAAAACTCCTTAAAGGTCCTGTAACCAGAGAAATGGAACAGAACCTGAATGGTCATTACCTCAGAAAGGCTCATCTTTGACGCTCTAATGCGTTTTTTACCATTGGGTAATAGGCTTTTTTGCCAAAAAGGAACAAATTCTAAACAAAAATCATCGATAGAACAGAAAATTTCAGTAATTTTAACAGCAGAGATCATAGCGGAATATTTAGATTAATAAATTGGTTTTCAATACTTTAATTTACTGAATATTCTGCTCTTTTCTTATAAAAAATGTAACTTTTTTACATCGAACTCACGTTATTTATTAGTTCGTAATTGGAAATATCCGATAAGTTCTTTATCCTTCCTGTTTTCTCATTCCAATATTTAATACTTTCTGTTGGAATACTTAAACTTGTAGATTGACGTAATCTAAATTCTCTACCATTTTGAACAGATAAATAAATTGTTGATTTTTTCTTTCCTTTACGAATTTTAAATGTTGAAGTTGCCATGATTTAAGCTTTATAAGGTTAAACTTAAATTTATAGCTACTTGGATTCTGAGTCAAAAAGTGTGTCAACAAATGTGTCTACATCTGTACAGTTATGTACATAAAATTGTAAAATTTAACATTTGTTTTTGCTCTCAATCCGTGTTAATACGGCAATTTTCAATTCAAACCGCTAAAAAACGACTTCTGCTGGAACCAGTAATTATCATATTGGAGAACTTCCCGATGTAAGGTCTATTGAAGTTGCAAAAAAATACGGTATTGATATCACTTACCAAAGAGGACGGCAATTTAATGTATCCGATTTTGATG
>Ga0316208_1003992_pt1 | contig 10116 bp, 23 predicted proteins | sample 3monopyrite_MG_FD_204944 | JGI IMG/M metagenome (GOLD analysis project Ga0316208, IMG submission 204944) | Microbial mat bacterial communities from mineral coupon in-situ incubated in ocean water Damariscotta River, Maine, United States -... | ecosystem: Environmental > Aquatic > Marine >...
TTTTTACCGCAAATAAGTTCGACACGCCGAAAGAGACTTCGTAATAACATGTTGCTTTATTATCTTTCAGATAACGTTTAAGAGGTGACTGGCTTTACGTTACTAAAAGCGGCATAATGTATATTATTGACGAGTCATAAAAAGAAGCGGTAACAGGTGTTATGTTAAATTGTGCAGCGTCCGCCTGATTAGGTAAAAGGGTAGTTATTCCGAGCATAATTCCTGCCGCAGTGCCCGACACTTTTTTAGATATTTCCGTCCAGGCTTCCATCACTTGCTTGTTGCCTTTCTTTTTGGCACGTTGATAGTGCATGTCTGCAATAACAATCTCGGCCGGCATGTCGAGTAGTTCAGCCACTCTTGCGGCGGTTACGTCATCAAAAGTATTTCCATGTAGTCTGTACTTGCTCATAACTGAAGAGCTTAATTTTAATAATTTTCCCACCCGATAATCTGAGGCTGGCTTTCCTTCGTCCGTTGGGTTTGCTTCTGCTATTAAATCGATGTATTCCGTTGCTTTTATCATGGTGGTTACTCCCCGTCTGTTAGTTCCTTAGCGTCCTATACCGCCCGTAAGGGTAAGGGTAGACCTTAGCGTCTTCCGTTTCAATGCTGTCCTTGCTTGACTATATACCCTTTATAGGACTATATTCCCTCTCAGACCTTACCCGTCTTCGTCTGGGGTCGGTATTACACGCGAGTAATACCGGCCATTAACCAGCTTTCTTGCGGTAAGGCACAATTAAGAGGGTAGGGATATGAGCAGACTTAGCATTGATGAAATCGTACACGTTAAACAAGCTATTGAAGGTCGGTCATGTTATTTGACCAGTTTATTTTTAGAGTACCCTCAAACACCTTCAGATTTCGCTTATGGAATCCAAAATATTCAGGCTTTAAAAACCGTTAAAAAAAAGCTTCTTGATAATTGGGGCAGACAATGAGCGAACCCAAAACAAAACAAGAAAAATATAACTGGATGAAAAAGCACATGCCCGAGGCATTGGAAATGATGCGCGAAGGTATCAAAGCGGGTCTGACGTTTGGTGAACCTCAAAACTTAAAAATAAAAAAGGTGTCGGTTTGAGTTTTACTGAATCAAAGCGTGTACCAATGTCAGCCGTTTGGCGATTAATGAGTAATCGAGTACGGCGCGACTTGTTAATCCTTATCGGTCAACCAATCGAGCACAATATAAATAATGTTGATATTTCTGCGCGTTACCTTTCCTTAGTTTCCTTTTCAGCAATACCCGAAGAAGTCCAAGAAAAACTTTATAACTACATGGTGCAATTATGAAGTCTTACGAAGACCCTTATTATACAGCGTCCACTTTTATTATGTGGAAAGTCATATATCCCAATTTAAGCATGCATTCAAAAGACAATGTTTCCCATGTCTCCAGAATTAATATAGATAAGGCGTTGGGTTGGTTTCATTTAATGCAAGCTAAAGGCGTATGACATGAATTTAATTTTTAATTTTATAGGCTTGTTTGCTTTGTTGTCTGTGGGGGTGGTGTGGTAATGGCTAAAATTAAATTAAACGATAACGAAAAGGCTCTTGCTAATTTTATGAAAGAAAGTATTAGGGCTATTGGTGAGATGGGGAGTTATGCCGGCGTTGATCCTTTTGAAATCAACCGAATAGGAAACCAGTTGTCACAGTGCCGCGATAGATATATAGACCGGTGTTTTGAGAGAGCAACAAAAGAAAAAATATTTTAAACAGGAGAAAAAAATAAATGAGCCAATCAATAATTGTAAAGAAAAAAGATGATATTAAATTAATGGCTGTTCAGTGTGAGGCTGACGGCTCAATGACTGACGACCGAAACGAGGAGCGGCTTTTTGTTAAAGGTGATTGGATTTTAAAAACCGCTGATGGTCGCCAATGGCCGGTTGATAATGAATATTTTATTGCTAACTATGTTGAAGTCGCAAGAATAAGCGAGCCTGACAATGAAGAAACAAAACCGGAAGAAGAAAATCTAATTGTTACTTGTGAGGCTTGCGACAGCCATAGCCAAGAGAATAAAACGTGTACCAATGAACACAGCAAAAGTTGCGGCGGTGTTGTGAACGGAAATGAAAAAGCGTGCGAGTTATTTCAAGCTGTATGATTCACCCTGCACAACAAAAGTTAGAACATGAAGTAATGCGATGGGTGGAAAACCACCCTGACGCAACTTCTATTCCTCATTTTCTTTCGAGTACGTTAGATAAAATTCAGCGTTACGATGCAATGAATAAAGAGGATTTAATTATTAAAGTTGATCCTTATCAGATTGAAGAAATAAGAACCGAACTTGAAAGCTCTCTCCCTGGTTACGCTGAACGCCGTGACATTGAACTTCAACTTTCCGAATACATTAACAAAGTTGGTACGACTCAACTTGAACCTAATTATTATGAAATTGCATTAAAACTTGAGCAATGCCGAACGTCTGGGGCAGTGGGTATTAAACCTGACGGCGGTTCTATGGTGGCATGGGATACGAAGTGCGGCATGGTTCGTTTGTGTCCTGATGAGTCCAGGGAAGAAACGCAACGCCTGGCAGAATGGTACTTGCCGCCGATGCTCGACTTCACAAAAATAAATCCTTCAACTCATCGTATTTTTTACGGTGTGTTCACCCTCCACAATTTCAGACCTGGTCATTTAAAAACCGGTAAAAAGTATTTAATTGAAAAGTTCAACGAATGGCGCAAGCAGTATAAAAATATCGAAGGCGCGTTAATCATTCAGGAAGATCCACTTTCTGCTAGTGACGACTGGAATATTCACTTAAATGTTTTTCTCCTGGTCAATGGTCGTTTTGATTATGACCTTGCCCGTGAACGATGGGGCGCGAATGTTCACTTTAATCAGATTAAAGGTGAGCCGAAAGATTTAACCAGGGCATTACTTGAAGCTATTAAATATTCCGCACAGTTTGTTCCTGGTAAAAGTGCCGAACACGCCGACAGCGGCAAGAGTGAGGCACCTGCCATGATTGAATGGCCGCATGAGCGATGGGATGAATGGTACCAGGCCGGCAAAGGTTTTCGCCGTGTGCGGTCGTATGGTTGTCTTTACAAGCTGCATCAAAAGTTATGGGATGCTTCCGCAGTACGCGAGAGGATTAATTACTTATCTATTGCTGAGTTATCAGGGCAGTTTGCCGTAAAGCCCTGGAAAGAGCTTACAGAAGTCGAGAGGCCAAAACTTAGAAAGGCAATGACAATGGGTGAGCCGTTGGATATGTCGCTTGTTCAGTGGATAGGAGCGGTAAATTTTAACGATAATCTCTCTTATAGTGTTGACTTGATACCGGGGGATAACTTTTCTGGTGTAACTCGACAGCAAATCTCAACGCATAACTTTAAACAACGATGTAACTCAAGTTGACGTTTTAAAATGACTGAATCAGAACTGGATGAAAATTTTCAAGAATTTAATTGCATTGTAGATGGTCTGCAAGGACTCAGCACGATGCAATTAATGGGTAAGGCGGGTGAAGTGTCAAAGGCAATAAAACTGCAACGGGATTTAACCGAAGCACTTTATTGTGAATATAAAACTATGACAGAGAGACTCGACCAATGGCAAAAAAAGAACCTATCGGAAAACTAAAGTGTTTTTTATGCGACTTCCCTGACGGTGAAGTTAAGACAGATAAAAACGACAAACCTTATTTCTATTGTCCCAATTGTTCATGCCAGGTACTTACCCACGGCGGACAACGGGCGCAACTTCTCCAGGCTAAAATGAAACCCGTTGCCCAGGCAGTTAGCCAGGCAATGAGTGAAATGGAAAAGCCACAAGAAAAAAAGGAAGTGAAAGCAGATGACTTCCAAACTCCAGACCAGGGAAAAGCCCAGGCAAAACAAAAAACCGGCTTTATGCTGTAAGGGGGAATGATGCTAGAAGAAATTAAAAGCGAGTTTGAGAAAATGGATCAGGAAATTGCCCAGGCTGAATTACCTGGTACGGATGACCAGGTAAACAGTGCGCCGGGTGCCGGTGTTGACCAGGTAGTAAGTGAGCCGGTTAATAGTCCTGATGTGATAGCCGGTTCTTTGACGATGGCCATCAACATGATTAAGCCGTTGTACCCATCACTTGAAAAGGTGTACACGCCGGAGGTGATTCAACAAATTGCAGAAAGTGGTTGTGCCCTGGCGAATAAACATAACTGGAATATTTTGGGGTTCTTTGCAAAGTATATGGAAGAGATTACGTTTGCCGGTGTAATGATACCGACCGCGATTAATACATATAAGGCAATTGATTCTGATATGAAGGCTAAGGCTAAAGCAGAGCAGGAACAACACGATATGCAGGAGGCCGCGTAATGTCGGGCGAAGGTAAGAAGGCAAATATCTGGGCTATCATGGGGGCAACCGGTGGCGGTAAAGGTAATACGGTTAAAAAGTTTTACCAAAAAGCAAAACCAAAGCGTTCTATTATTTGGGATGGTCTACATGATTTTAATGAGCACGGTGTAAACGTTCAAACTTTAACAGAGTTACATAATGCGATAACAACAACAAAAGGGTTTAAGAAAAATTTTAATATTGTTTTTAAGCCAGATTTAAAATATAGAAATCCTGATGTGTTTAACCTGGTGTGTAAGTTGGCTTATGGAGTCGGTGACATGTTATTTATTGCGGATGAGTTAAAGCATGTAACATCACCCACGAATGCGCCTATGTGGTGGTCTGAAATGAACACAAGCGGAAGGCATAAAGGGTTGTCAATTATTGGAACGTCACAACGCCCAGCGCAAATTGATAAAGATTTTTTTTCAAACGCCACGCATATAAGAGCGTTCAGGGTGAATTATTCTTCTGATGTGAAAGTACTTGCTGATGTGATGAAAGTTAAACAGGAAGAAGTTTCAGGACTGCCAATGTATCAGCATATAGAGCGCGATATGTTGACAGGTGAGACGACTCGCGGCCAAGAAAAGGAGTATAAACCGAAAAAAAGTTAAATTATTTTTAGATGCCCCGTCCGTAAGGGTAACTGTTACCACTTATTGAGCCTTGTCCGCTGTTGTTGTTTTATAGCGTTCAAGGTTTTTTTATTTTATATATTTTTAATTGGTAACGAAGGGGTTATCTCATGTTAAGAAATTTGAACTTTACCGCGTTAGCTATATCAGGTGCCCTGGTATATGTTGCGGTTAATGATATGACGGGTAATAAAGCGGTCAATTCTGCTTTGTTGGCGGTGGGTGCGGTGGGGATTGCTAGTCAAACGCCGTTTGTCAAACAGATTATTGGCTCACCAATGATTACTGCATAGGAGTTATGAGCAATGCGTAAACAACTATCTATGCCAAGTGGGTCACGAATTGATCCAGGTAAAAAAGCAACGTTTGAAGTCCCGCTCGGTTACATGCATGAGCGTTTAACCTTTCGTGTCACAGGAACTGCAGTGGCTGTTGCTAATATTAATCGTATTAATGTCATGATTGATGGCAAGCGTGTAATGACATTCAAAACGTTACAGCGTTTGTTTGATTTTAATCAACACTACAACCGTGCAACCGATACTATCGGTGAATTTTGTCTTCATTTCTTCCGCGGTGAATATCATGACTTAGCTTATCGACGTGCGCCGGGTATCGGTACTGAAGACGTAACAACGTTCGTTATTGAAATGGAAATTGACGCGGCTGCACCTGCTGATATAGCTATCGTAGGCGATACTAAAACGGCTGGCGATAATATGCCGATAGGTACATTCATCAAAGTATTGGAATATCCAGCGGATACCTCAGTAGCCGGTGAATTGGATGTAACAAAGCTACCTAAAGGACCATTTTACCAGGCGTTACATTTTGCGAAGTCAGATGTTAATCATGTTTATATCGAGGTTGATGATAAGAAAGTCATTGACGTTGATAAGGCGGTTCTCGTTCGTGACCAAAAAGAAGCAACGCCCGTTAAACGTAATCCGGTGACTGCAAGCTATACCGTTGTTGACTTTATTACGGATGGTGATTTAGCGCAGGCTGTTGATACCAGCAAAATTGATTCATGGATTGTGCGTCCCACATTGGGCAGCGCCGGTGCAATGGATATTATCGCTGAGACACTTGACGAATTAAAGAGTGCTTAAAAAAATGTCTATCTTTGATAAATTGCTAGATGGTTATGTAACGATAGAGTCGGCTAAGTTAAATAGTCGGCTTTCAACGCAGCCACAACAACAAGCCGCAAGCCTGGCCGATATTCCCGTGTCCAGTAATGTTAAAGCTGCTGCACCTGTAACGGCTAAACCGTTTTACACAAAGCCCGCTTTTTTAATTGGTGGCGCTGTGGTTGTGGTTGTGGTTGTTTTTGCTGCTGCAAAGATGAAATAACGTTATATGTCTTTGATACCTAATATTTCTGGCGGCCAAGGTGGTTTGAAGGGTGGTACTTCTAGTGCCGGCTTGACCGCGAGCTTTAACCAAAAAATCGGAAATATAAAATTCGGTAATAGTAATAAAACCGAAGGCATAGATCAGCGTTATGTGATTGGTGGTGTTGCGTTGGTTGTTTTGTTGGGTGTGGTTTATATCCTGGCTAAAAATTAAGGTCGTTCTATATGGGTTTGTTTGGCTCCTCATCTTCAAGTAAAACTGAGAATAATACGCAGAACGTTTCCGGCGGCGCACAAGATGGCGCGCTGTCAATCGTTGCGGCGGGTGATGCTAATTATTCTTATAGCCCGACTTCAAACGTGACTAAAAACGTGACTGATGCCGACGCCATCAATAATATGTTTAAGGTCACTATGGCGGCTTTAGATAATCAACAAAAAACGGCTGAGGATGCGCTAGGGTTAAATGCCAGGACGATTGATTCAAATAATCAAGCACTGGATAAATCGCTCAACTTTGTTGAAAGTGTAAAAAATCCTGATAGCTCGAATTATCAAAAAACAATTCTATATTTTACTGTTGCCGCTGTGGTCATTGTTATAGCTATTAATATTAAAGGTTAAAAAATGCGTACTCATAATCTAACCATTGGAACATCACAAGAAAAATTTGATTTCTCTGGTAATTATGTTCGTCTCGAGTCCGGCGCTGCATCCATTCGATTTGAGACAGAAGAAAACGAGGAGTTTCGTTTAAATAAAGGGGAATATGCAAAACTTCATAATTTTACTTATTTGTTAATTGAACATGATGAATTGACAGAACAAGATATTGTTTTAGAAATTGGGAATGATACGAGTAAAGGCAGCGCGTTGTTTTCTGGCTCTGTTGATGTTAACGGCGGGGCACTTGACACGCCCGTGTTATCAGATGGTTATTATGTTTCTTTGGCTTCAATTGCGCTACAAACCTTAGTTACGCCTGCCTCTAATATAAACGGAATAAGGGTGCTTGGTGCAGGTGGTTTTTCTGATGGTGCTTATTGGCGGTATATGGCAAAGACTATTGCTCCAACTGGTGCGGATGATCCGTTGGCATTAACTATTGCTTTCGGGGCTGCTGACGTTACTGCTCCGCTTGGGAATTTTTCCAGCACCTCTGTTTTACCTGCGGTTATCCCTCCAGGGTATGGTTTATATTTGCAGCATGGCTCATTGCAGAATGTCCGTTCCTGGATAAATTACGAGGTTTTGTAAGTGAACAAACAAGAATATATATTAACAAGAAAAGCGAATAGTGACATACGAACAACGGCTGACATTGGTGTCGAGTATGATGCGCTGATGCTTGAAATTGACCCGCCTTTGGCCTCTCCACCTGTCGAGCCTCAACACGTGGCCGGTATCAGTGACCAGGTGAACGCCTGGTTAAAAACGTTAGACAGCGTGACTTTTGAATCACTCCGTAAGCAATCTTATAAGTCACAGTACGAGGCTTGGGTCGTGGCTACGGCGGTGTAATGAATGGGCGTTTCTTATTACTTGGTTTTGTCGTTCTCTTAGTAGGTGGTTTTTTTATGGCTTATCGAATTTCTAACTCTGGAATAAACAAAATTAAAAAGCACGAAGCGTTGCGGCTTGAGCCTTACAAGGACTCCGCAGGTCTTTGGACAATTGGGTATGGTCACTTGTTAAAAAAAGGTGAGTGGTGGGATTCTATTACTGAAGAGTTTGCAGAGGAACTGTTGCGACAAGACTTAGCCATTGCTGAACGTGCCGTGAATGATTATGTCCTAGTGCCTATCAATCAAAATCAATACGATGCTTTAGTCAGTTTGGTTTTTAATATCGGTATCGGCAATTTTAAAAAATCTACCTTGCTGAAAAAAATAAACAACGGCAATGATAAAGATGATATTGCTAATGAGTTTCTACGCTGGAAAAAAGCCGGCGGTTACGTTATCCCTGGTCTGCTTGCGCGTCGAGAAGTCGAGCGGGAGTTGTTTCTTGCATGAGTGTAGGACTGAAAGTTGACGGTTTAATGATTGTAATAGTTGCCGGCGTTGTTGCCGGCTCTGTTATTTATATTAAACGAAAAAAAATAAAACAAGCGTTAGATGTCACCAGCGATAAAAATGTTTTTTATTCTAATACGTCCGACTTCGTGCGGGGTGCGAGTTCGGGTAAGTATAAAAACGTAGCCGACTTCACTTATAAAACACGAAAATATAATCCGCTCGCCTGGGCGTTTGAAGTGATCGGGAAATTGAATGGTGACTTGCCGTGAGCGCCTGGCAAGAGGCGTTAAAACTGGCAACACAAAAAGAACTTAAAAGCCGAGGCTTACAAGTTTTTATTAAAACGCCATTAGCACCAGAGTTAAAAGTATTCGACTCTAAAGATACTGAGTTGACGGGGGCGGGGAGTGGGGCTTCGTTCGTCGGCGTTACCATTAAAGACAAAGACGGGAACCTGGTAACAAATTACGGCGGCCAACCTGAAACGGATTTTTTTCTTCAGGCAACCATTGTGGCTTTTTTGGCAATGGTTGTTTTCTTTTTTGTTAGAGGAGTAGTGGCATGATAGGTGCAATTGTTAGCGGTCTGTTTTCGCTCGGTGATAAGTTTGTTGAAGACAAAGACAAAAAAACAGAATTCGCCTTTAAGACACAAGAAATATTTTTCAAGTTGTTAGAAAAATTAGTGGATGCCAAAACGGTGCCCTGGGTCGATGCAGTCGTTAAACTGATGATAGCCAGTGTCACAATGATGCGGCCGGTCGGGTCGTTCGCTTTAACATTGATTGGGCTTTATCTTGATGCACGTGACTATCCAATCAACGAAACCATGAACATGGCATTGGAAGCCGCTTTCCCGTCCTGGATGGCCGCACGACAAGTTGATAAACACAAAAAAAAGAAAAAACAATCTTTTATAGATGAGGATGAGGACTGGTAGTCATGGAAGTTTCAACAATGAATTTAATTATATCGTCGGCTATCTCTGGCATTGTTGCGGGTGTGGCGGCCGTTTCCGTCATTAGAATAGAATTAAAATATTTACGCCGCGATGTGGATAGTGCGCATAAACGACTGGATAAATACGAAGACAAAAAAAGCCGGGGTTAAACCCGGCTTTTTTATTATTGTTTCACCAATCTTATTGAATGTTCTTGTTGAACCTTCGCAATAGTTTCAAGCCGCCTTATCGAGATTTTACGACCGTTCGGCGCAATCAACCAGCCACTATCCAACGACCAGCCAAAAAAATGATGGTCACTAAAGCCCAGGTCATTGGTTGCCCGGATAGCAATATGTGCATACACCGGCGCACCGTTCGAGTACCAACTCAATAACACATCTTCTGACAGCCCCCACCACTTCATAATATCGTTTTGTGAATACTTGGAATCCCTTACCACCGAAGCAAAGCCCGGCCATGTTTTTGCTCTTCGCATTTTTCCTGCCCTTTATTATTTTTGATTGTTTATAGCAACGGCTGGGGGTCGCCGTTGCCAGACTTAAACGTATGCGGGGGTACACACGGGCAAGGAAGGGTACACAAAACCTTTAAATTTACCAGTGAATAACCGAGTAATAGAACGCAGTAAAAACAACGGCATAGATAAAAAACGCATAATGTATATTATGTTAAATTAAGTAATATCATGCAAATCAATGAGATACGAGCACTAGTTAAAGTTAGTTACATTCAGAAAAAACACGCGCAGTACATGTCTCACAGATACTCGGATCAAGTC
>Ga0316208_1003994_pt1 | contig 10112 bp, 8 predicted proteins | sample 3monopyrite_MG_FD_204944 | JGI IMG/M metagenome (GOLD analysis project Ga0316208, IMG submission 204944) | Microbial mat bacterial communities from mineral coupon in-situ incubated in ocean water Damariscotta River, Maine, United States -... | ecosystem: Environmental > Aquatic > Marine > Coastal...
GTAAGATGGCTGATTGTCATCAACCATTTTTGCTGCCTTCATTGCCAAAGGATCCTCCAGACACTTTCCTGTCAACATTAGCGAAAATATCTTCTTTGCAAGGTTGATATCCTCTGGATTCGCCTCGAGTTTCGGCCCAAAATCACTGATCACAATTTCACAATCCAAATTAGGGATTAATGATAGTAATAATTGTTCCACCGTATCTATTATTGATTGTGGGACAGGCTTCCCCTTCGACTCTTTATAATCGATGATATCAGAGATCTCAAAATAACGCTCTAAAACATCCGCATCGAGTAGTTCATTCCCGGCGGCCTTGTATCGGCGCATCACATCCATATAACCTGCCAGATTATTGTTATAAAATTTGTCTCCGTTGAGTTCAAAGGCTCGATTATACAAGTCCATTAGTTCCTGATATCTGGACTGATCATTTTTAAGAAACTTATAAGCAGAATAGGCCTTTCTATTCAAAACAGACGCCTCGCTATTGAAGTACTTGATTCGCAAATCATACATTTCCAGTGTTTTGTTAATCAAGGCCGTCTTTTTTGCTGCGTCCTTTTCAAGATTTGCTAGGCCCTCATAAATTTTTGCGCCATTTATATAAATGGATTTATTGAGGCAAGGAGCGTTTTCTAGTAACCAAGACAAATGACTCTCTGCTTCAGCAAAATTCTTGGCTTTATATGAATCTGTATAAAGGGCATTTTTTTCTTTCGCCAAATCCGGGTTTTTCAAGCCCCAACACCATCCATTCTCGAGGTTTCCATCACAGCAACTCGCTTGTTGAGCAAACGAAGAAAATGCCAAAAAAACGAAAACAAACATTCCAACTATTCTTACTTTCTTCATATCAAATGCGTTTAATCATACCTTCTTTTAATGAACCATCGATCATTTATTGTAGCCCCGATAACAACTCTGAAATACGTCTCTCTTATCAGGTCATTATCCTTTGTGCCTAACCCACCATATTTAAATGCCAAATCCAAACTCGATAAACCAACGGGCAATGAACCTCCAAAATTGATACCAAACTCGCGAATCGTTTGTCCATTGACCTTGTAGGGGTGGTTTTCAAAACTTACTCCCAGCCTGTAAGTCACTCTGTTCAAATATTTTGATACACTTCCAAAGTCAGGCGTCCATTGGCCACCAATGCCGATCTTCGTCGTGTTTATGAACGAGTCCGTATCTGTACTTGAGCGTGACCAGGTGGTCGTTTTGACATCAATTCCAATCAAATATTTATTAAATACTTGATAGGACGTTCCCAATCCTATCGAGCTTGGAACGGTATAGGAAATTCGTTCATCCTCAACGACATATCTAGGTGTGGTTCCTTGACCCGAGTTACTTAAAAGTTCAAAAAATTTATCATTCGTCCCTGTAAGATCTTGTGCTAATTTATAGACGGCACCAAAATTTAATGCGCTCGTTTCATTTAATTCTTTCCGATAGCCAGTAGACAATTCGAGCCCCACTCCCGAGTATGAAGACTTATCCGTAAAATCAACCACATAACTTGCTCCCTGCGTGTCAGATATAAAACTCCTCGCTCTATCTTCTATAGAACCAAATAGATAATTCATTCTAACACCCACATAAAGGGCTTTAGAAATTTTGAATCCATTTGACCAGACAAAGGAAGTTAGGCCACCGCTCCCCTTGAAGCTCGTCAAAACTCCCGTTTGGTTATTGTTCAGCGAATCAGTGGTGAATGTCTTGGCATTTACCGTGCTGTAGGGAGTCAACCCAAAAGAGGTAGTCCATTTTCCGGAAATTACAGGAAACGAAAAATTCAAATTTCTTAGTCCTGCCGCAACCTCCTTTCCCGATTGTTCATTATTTTCAAGAGACCGTCTATCCATTTCTAAGCCCACCTGAAACATCATCAGATTATTGAAAGGAAGAAATGCTGGGTTTTGGTAATTAATATTCCAAATTGAAGGAACAGCTATACCAACTTCGCCCATGGCCATATTATTTGGCAGACCCTGATAATTAATCAGTCCGATTCCCCGGTCTGAATAAACCGAAGATGTAGATTGACCATTAACAGAGTTAATCGCCAGAATAAGTAGTAGGAATAATGCCCCCTTAGTTTGCCTCATTTAACTTCCAAATAGCGTGCAATCCATCAAGCACAATTTTTGAGTCTGCAAAGATGTGTGCTTTTGCGGTGGATTCAAAGTCCAACGCCCAACCTCCTGTTACTACCACCTGCAAACGGTCATGTTTTTTGTTAAAAGATTCTAAAATTCCATCGATTTCGCTTTTCATTCCGTTTTTTGCTCCAAGCCAAATACATTCTTTTGTTGTTTTTCCAACCAAACCCTTTTTAGAGCTCTTTTTGTCCGCCTTTATCAATGGTAGGTTTTTGGTAAATTCATGCATCGCCTTTAGTCTCATATCCAACCCTGGCGAAATCATTCCTCCTCGAAAAACTCCATCCTTGGTCACTAGGTCATAGGTGATACATGTGCCGACATCCACAATTAGAATGTCTCTTTTCGGAAACAAGCTCCACGCACCAACCGCCGCGGCAATTCGATCTGACCCCAAGGTCTCAGGACTGCTATAATCAAGATCAATTGGCAATGACACCTTTGCGTCAACGATAAAATGATCCTTGAATTTGATCATTATTTGATCGTTAGCAATGCCTACTCCAGAAATCACAAATTTGGTGTCAGGGTATGCTTCTATTATTTCATCAATGCTCCGCCACTTTTTAAGGTCACCAACTTCATGATCTGAGAATTCTGCCGTTTTTATACTGGTATTTCCTATATCAACCCCGATGGTTTTTTGATTGCTCAAAGTATTACGTTCTTTTATGGTTCAAATGAACAACAAAACTACTGTACTTGGAATAATGAGTGGCTCGTCACTTGATGGACTTGATCTTTGTGTTACCGAATTCCACCAGATTAGTAATTTATGGAATTACAAAATCACGCATTCATTAACCATCGAACTACCTTCTGAATTTAAAACCCTCCTTGCGGATAGCCCTACCCTCAACGCCAAAAGCCTTGCTGAATTAGACCTTAATTACGGAAAATGGATCGGTAAGCAAATCAACTTACTAAGCATTCCTTTTGATCTCATTTCAGTTCATGGGCATACTGTGTTTCATTTGCCTGAGCAGGGCAAAAGTCTTCAAATAGGAAACGGAGAAGTTATTAATCAAATGACTAGAATTCCAACTGTGGCCAATTTTAGAAATCAAGATATCCAACTTGGTGGACAAGGTGCTCCACTGGTGCCGATGGGAGAAAGACATTTGTTTCCTGAGTTCAATGCATTCATAAATTTAGGGGGCATTTGTAATGGATCTTTTGGCTCGGCTGCCAAGTGGATTGCTGGAGATATTGGGCCTTGCAATCAAGTTTTGAATCACTTCGCAAACAGACTCGGTGTTGCCTTCGATGATGCCGGCCAATTGGCTCGATCAGGTCAGATGAACGAACCCCTGATGGCCAAGTGGTCTTCTTTGGATTTTTTCAATTCCCCTTTCCCAAAATCCCTTGACAACCAATGGGTCAGAGATCATTTTGTGATTGATGTAGATTGCACGCCCGAGGATGTTCTTCATACATTTTCCTTGTTCATTTCTGAAAAGATTGCCTCCCAATTGAATCGATACAATCCAAAGCAAGTTATGATTACGGGCGGAGGAACATACAATCTCTTTCTGATAGAACAAATCGAGAAACTCACTAAAGTTGAGTTGGTCATTCCGAACGATGCTATTGTGGAATTCAAAGAAGCACTGGTCTTTGGTTTTCTTGGATTATTAAGGATCAGAAATGAGATCAATGTTCTTTCCTGTTGTACAGGTGCCACACAAGATTCCTGCTCAGGGGATATTTATACAAGCCACTAAAATGTATAGTTTTGCGGCTCGAAATAACACCCAAGAATGAAAGAGCTCCTGAAAAAATACGAAGACAAAAAACCTGAAATTGTTTTTGAATGGTCTGATTCAGAAACGGACGCTCAGGGGTGGGTCGTGATCAATTCCCTCAGGGGTGGAGCTGCTGGTGGAGGAACTCGTATGAGAATCGGTCTTGATAAACGGGAAGTAGAATCCTTGGCAAAGACCATGGAAATTAAATTTACAATTTCTGGCCCTCAAATTGGTGGAGCAAAATCAGGTATCAACTTCGACCCAAACGACCCAAGAAAAAATGACGTGCTACGACGGTGGTACAAGGCCGTGTTGCCTATTCTAAAAAACTACTACGGCACAGGCGGGGACATGAACGTGGACGAAATACATGAAGTGATTCCTATTACCGAGGACTTTGGCCTTTGGCATCCACAGGAAGGAATCGTGAATGGCCACTTCAATGCGACACAACCGCAGAAAATTCATATGATTGGCCGATTGAGGCTGGGCGTTTCTAAAATTATTGAGGATAGCGAATACGCGCCAAATTCTGAAAAGAAATATACCGTGGCGGACATGATCACGGGATATGGCGTGGCGGAGGCAGTTCGTCACTACTACAGTATTTGGGGGGGTGATCTCCAATCTAAACGTGCCATTATCCAAGGTTGGGGAAATGTTGGAGCAACGGCAGCATTGTATTTGACAAAGTACGGCGTAAGGGTTGTTGGTGTCATCGATCGGGTAGGGGGTGTGATCTCTACAGAAGGGATGGGGCTTGATGAAATCAAGGGGCTCTTCCACGATAGAAGAAGCAACAAGTTGGTCTCCGATAGAATGATTTCTTTCGATGAATGTAACGATAAAGTGTGGGACATTGGCGCAGAGATTTTTATTCCTGCTGCGGCTTCCCGTTTGGTTACTAAATCACAGGCCGAGCGCATGATTGCAAACTCTCTGGAGGTAGTTTCATGTGGTGCCAATGTGCCTTTCGATGATCCGGAAATTTTCTACGGAGCAACGGCAGAATTAGTAGATTCAAAAGTATCTGTCCTTTCTGATTTCATTGCCAATTGTGGGATGGCCAGAGTTTTCGCCTTCCTAATGGATCCTGATAATAATGACCAATTAACCGATAAGAGTATTTTCGAGGATGTCTCCAAAACCATAGCCAATGCCTTGAATAAAGTGCATTCTAGAAATCCTGCTCGCACCAAATTGGCCGAAACTGCTTTTGAAATATCTTTGAAGAAACTTATCTAGCCCACATAATTGCATTTCTGCAATCAAATGACAATTTTAGTGGGTCAGAATCTCTAGACTAAAAGACTTCAATGAATTTATTGGCTCGGACTTTACTATTTGGCTCCCTCCTATTGGTGAGCTTTCTGGGTTCCGCTCAAGAGAATTCTGATTCCCATCAACCAGAACCAACAGAGATCGGCCATGAACTTGCAGAAAACGAGCATCATGGAAAAAGCCCTGCCGCTTGGAGTGTGATTCCCTTTGGAATTCTTCTTCTGATGATTGCGACTGGCCCTCTTTTTTACGAACATTTCTGGCATAAAAATTATCCGCTTGTTGCCATGGGTCTGGCCGCACTAGTGGTCTCCTATTATCTTTTTGGTCTTCACAATCAGCACAGCCCTGTACATGCATTGGCTGAGTACGTCCAGTTTATCGCTTTGCTCACTGGACTCTATGTAGCTTCCGGTGGCATTATGATTATTGTGGACAAGGACGCCTCGCCTCTTACCAATATTGCAATCCTGGCCATTGGTGCTGTGATTGCTAATGTGATCGGGACGACTGGTGCCTCCATGCTCCTGATCCGTCCTTTTATTCGATTGAATCGAAATCGAATAAAGGCGTACCACATCATTTTTTTTATTTTCATCGTATCAAATATCGGAGGCTCATTGACTCCTATAGGCGACCCTCCGTTGTTTCTTGGGTTTCTGAAAGGGATTCCTTTCTTCTGGACCGTGGAACATAATGTAGTTCCCTGGGTATTTGCCATCTTAGCTCTTCTTGGCGTTTTTTATGTCTTTGATCGAAATAATAAATCCGATTATAGCTTTGGTGAAGACACCACGGTTGCCACAGGAAAGGTGGGGATACGAGGGACAAGAAATTTTATCTGGCTGGCTGTAATTGTTGGAGCCGTTTTCCTCGATCCAAATGTTTTTGACTGGGTACCCGGTATTCAATACGAAGGACAAACGTTCTCTTATATTCGAGAAATAATCATGCTTGTTGCCGCCTTTCTGTCCTACAAGCTTGCGGATCAGCAGGCGATTCATGGTAATGATTTCAACTTCGAACCAATCAGAGAAGTGGCCTTTATTTTCGTTGGAATATTTGGAACCATGATGCCGGCTTTGGAATTGGTAAGCAATTTTGCTCAATCCCCCACTGGTGTACAGATGATCTCTGCTAACTCGCTTTATTGGGGCACTGGTTTGCTTTCCGGATTTTTGGATAACGCGCCCACCTACGTGAATTTTCTAACCGCCTCGCTGGCTGCTAGCGGTGGAGATATCAATAGCCTAACGGATGTGCAGTCTTTCGCCGCAGGTGGATATACCAATTCGGAAATATATCTCAAAGCCATCTCGATTGCGGCAGTATTCTTCGGAGCTATGACCTACATCGGCAATGGGCCAAACTTCATGGTGAAGTCTATCGCTGAGCAGGTGGGAATCAAAATGCCTTCCTTCTTTGGATACATCGTACGATTTTCTATTCCCTTCCTAATTCCTCTCTTCGTAATCGTCTGGTTGATCTTCTTTTATTGGGCGTAGTTTTGTGAAATTGTTTTAGCTGTTCATCCCCACCAGCATCTTCACCGCAGTTGCTCCTGCCTCATCTCCTTTGTTCCCGTGCTTCCCACCTGCTCTATCAAGCGCCTGTTGAGAGGTGTCCGTTGTGAGAACCCCAAAGATCACGGGCTTGTCGTATTTCAGTGCAACATCAGTAATCCCCTGAGCCACAGCCTGACAGATAAAATCAAAATGGCGCGTCTCTCCCTGAATCACACAACCGAGGCAAATCACTGCATCCACCTCACTTTGCTTGGCGAGGTGCTGTGCTCCCAGCGTAAGCTCAAAACTTCCGGGTACATCCAGTCGTGTGATTTTTTTTCTATCCCCTCCCATCGAGACGATGGTGCTGACCGCTCCCTCAAACATGGATTCCGTTACTTCTTCATTCCACTCAGATACGACTATACCAAAACGAAATATTGAGGTATCCTGATCTTTGGAATAGTTGAATGAGCTTAAATTTTTCTCTGATGATGCCATAATAAAAAAGGGATAACACAATGTGCTATCCCCAAAATTAGGTTGTTTGAGTTTCTTATTGTGCTAATCCCTCCAGACGAGCTTTGTGTTTCTTGGCTTCTTGTACCAATCGTGACTTAAAGTAATCGTCAACAATGACTCCATACGCCTCGGCTGCTCTCGCAAAGTTGCCCGCATTCTCCTGAGCGATTGCCAGCTTTTGTAAATACACTGGGGTGTAAGACTCGTTTGGTTTGTAGTCAACAGCCTTTTGGTAATACTCTGCTGCTTCCGCAAATAAATTTTGCTCCATGTATCCATCTCCCGTCAACGAAAAGGCACGTGCCTGTACGAGATAATCCGAGCTACTGAATTCTTCCAGATGTCTTACTGCACTTTTGTACTCACCAAGATTCATGTAAATGCTCCCCGCATAGAAATTGGCCAAATTGGCTGAGGCCGTCCCCGGATAATCACTTATGATTTTCAAGAAACCATAATTCAGTCCATCACCGTTCAGCGCCTTGCTTAAGCTATCTGCTTCATAAAAATACACCGCCTGAAACATTTCTTCCTGTGCTTCAGTGTTTTGAGAATCAATGTGGCCTCTGTAGAAAAACAACGCAATCACCCCAAGGATCAATACACCTCCAATGATCACCGAGTAGTTCCTTTTTTTCGTGTCTTTGAAGAACTCCTCGGTCTTGCTTACGAGTACTTCTGGATTCTCTATTGCGCTCCCTTCTGAGGGTTCTTGCTTCTTCCTTTTTGACATGATTGATTTTTAAGACCGCAAAGATAGACTTTTCGGTGATTTTTTTTGTTCTAGTTGATTTTTAATGGGATTTGGCCTTCTTCAGTAATCAAACCTCCAAATATGGATAATTTGGTTCGGCATAAATATCCGTGTAAGCATCCGAGGCTGGAGGAAATGATGAGTTTTCAGCAAAGTCAACGGTCTCCATGACCTTGTCTTTGAGTTGCTGATCCAGCTCCTTCAATTCCGCTTCGGTGGCATACTTTTTCTTTAGAATCGTTTGTTTCACTTGCTCAATAGGATCCTGCTTTTTGTATCCCTCTAGTTCTTCCTTGGTTCTATATTTTGCTGGATCCGACATGGAGTGTCCTTTGTATCGGTAGGTTCTGAATTCCAACAACGTTGGTCCATCTCCATTTCTCGCTCGATCAGCCGCCCGTGCCACGGCATGATGTACGTCTTCTACTTTCATTGCATCCACACTTTCTGAAGGAATGTCATAGGATTCACCTAACTGGTACAATTCTACCACATTGGAAGTACGTTTTACAGAAGTTCCCATGGCATAACCATTATTTTCTATCACAAAGATTGTAGGCAATTTCATCGTCATGGCGATATTCAACGCTTCATGAAACGCCCCTTGTCGTACAGCACCATCTCCCATGTAGCAAATGCATAAAAACCCAGACCCAGTATATTTTTCCGCAAATCCAATCCCTGCACCCAGCGGAATCTGTCCACCCACAATTCCGTGTCCACCAAAGAAATGATGCTCTTTATCAAACATGTGCATGGAGCCTCCTTTGCCTTTTGAGATTCCTGTTTCTTTTCCATAAAGCTCAGCCATAACTTTTCTTGCATCGCTACCAAGTGCCAATGGATGTGCGTGATCGCGATACGCTGTGATGTACTTATCTCCCTTTCTTAACGCTGATACCGCTCCCGCCACGCATGCTTCCTGGCCAATGTATAAGTGACAAAACCCTTTGATCTTTTGCTGTCCATAGAGTTGTCCTGCCTTTTCCTCAAATCGTCGCATGAACAACATGCTCTCATACCACTCCAAATAAGTTTCCTTTGAAAAAGTCTTTGCTTTGGTTGCTGTTTTTGCCTTTGCCATCTATTGTCAGGTTAGTTTTGCCTAAAAGGAACTTGCGAAATTAATCGGAATTAACTCCGCCTCCAACTCAGATGAATCTTAATCAATTGACCTTAACTGGCTTCAAAAACTATGCGTTGGTGAGTTTTGAGTTTAAAGAAGGAATCAATTGTATCATTGGGAAAAATGGCGTGGGCAAGACCAACCTTCTTGATGCGATATATTATTTGGCCTTTGCCAAAACGGCTTTCAATACCACTGATTCACAAAATATTTGCGCTGGACAGGCGGTGCTAACTTCTTACGGAAATTTTACAGACGATCTGATCATCGCTTGTAATTATGAAAGACGAAGAGGGAAGACGCTAAAGGTAAATGGGGAGGAAGAAAAAAAAATCAGCAATCATGTGGGTAGGATACCTCTTGTCCTGACAACTCCAGACGACACGGACATCATTCGGGAAGGGAACGAGTATCGCCGAAAATTTTTCGATGGTGCCATTGCGCAAATGGATGTTGATTATTTGAAGGCTCTGATTGCGTTCAATCAACTAATAAAACAACGCAATGAACACCTAAAACAAGCACAAGACCCTTCTCAAATAAATCATACGCTGCTAGACACCTATGACGAAACACTACTTCCGATTTCTAAAAGGATTAGTGAAAGAAGAAAGGAATTTCTCGAAACGTACCAACCCTTCTTTGAATCCAGCTATAGTTCCCTTCACCAGACAGCAGAGAAGCCTACAATTCGATTTAAATCAGAAGTGCTTGCGCCTAATTTTCAAGACAAGTTCAGAAACTCCAGAAGCAAAGATGTGATCATGCAGCGCACCCTGATGGGATCGCACAGAGATCAATATGATTTTTTATTAAATGCCGAACCCATCAAGAAATTTGGTTCTCAAGGCCAACAAAAGACGTTTATCATTGGATTGAAGCTTGCAGAATACGACCTGCTAAGAAATGCTAAGGGAAAAAAGCCTCTACTCTTACTCGACGATATTTTTGATAAATTGGATGATGATAGAATCGCAGCTCTGGTTAAATTATTGAGCGCAA
>Ga0316208_1003996_pt1 | contig 10107 bp, 7 predicted proteins | sample 3monopyrite_MG_FD_204944 | JGI IMG/M metagenome (GOLD analysis project Ga0316208, IMG submission 204944) | Microbial mat bacterial communities from mineral coupon in-situ incubated in ocean water Damariscotta River, Maine, United States -... | ecosystem: Environmental > Aquatic > Marine > Coastal...
GAGTGATAAATTCCACGTAATTTTTTCAATTTCATTTTCGGTTTCAATTTTCAGTTTTTGTTCTTAAAAATCAAAAAACTTGAATTGAAGCACAATCTTTGTTGGTCTGGTCAAATTGCGTAGAACGGTCTTGTGTATGAAACGTAGCGTATAAATAAACGCTAACTTTTCGGATTTAGCACGAGCCGAATTTTTTATTTTTATGTTTAATTTTCTTTTCTAAATATAACCAAATAAAAAATTTGGCGTACCTTGTAAATATACAAAAACCTCTCGGAAATCCTGTAATAGCTATGTTTTATACACGTTGTTGTGCATAGTGCTTTCACGTTCAGCTTGGTTTTCCGATGTATCTTATTTAGTTCGAATTGAGCGTTGGCAAGACATACTCTTTTGCAATTTTTGGCGTAGCGTTGGCTGGTGCGAATTGTAAATGTGTATGGCTTTTGGCGTTGGCTTTTTATATCAAAATGTTTCTATCATTATTGACTCTAATAAATTATCAGAAATCTCATTAGATTTATTAATATCAATATCCAAATCGTCACATTCTAAAATGAGTTTCTCAACTTGTTCCATTATAAATTTTTGCTCTTCTATTGGTGGTATTGGTATAGGACAAGATAATATTTGGCCTTTTTTTAAATTAGTTTGTTTTTTACCATCATTAAAGTTTAAATAATATCTATTTCTATCAAGAACCAATTGTAAAAATGGTGGATATAAGCCTTTTAAACCTTTTAAGCATCCAATCCTTTGATTTAAAGTGTACAAATTATCCTCCTCAACTAAAAAACATCTACTTAAGGCTCTTCCATTTGGAACGTCACTCATAACAATTGCGATGTCATTTGTTACCAAAGGAACTAAAATTTCGGTACTATATTTTTTAACCATACCATTTGTTGATACAAATTTTGAATTAACAAGGATATAATCACCATTAACATCTACTAACTTTTCGTGAGCTTTTCCATTGTAGAAAATTGCTACATTATCTAAAACATCCCAACACCAATTCTCGGGTATTAAATAAGGTTTTTCTTGTTTTGATATTTGAATTACTGAATTCTCCGGTTTTAGTTTAGATTCATTGAAAATTTTCGCCTTTTCTATTTTCATTTCCTTTAATAAAGTAGAACTATCCTTTAAATTTTTGTTTTTTTCTCTAAATTCAACACTTAAATTACCCTTTAATGCTTCAATAATAATCATAGTTCTTAACCTTTTCGTAAAACGTATATCTTTGAATAGGTTGGTATGATTTTCTAATAACTTATCTAATAATGGTAATCTATTTACTAATACTTTTTTAGCAATTGTATCGAAAGCTTCGTTTACTACATTATTTTTTAAAGTATAGTTTTCATATAATTTAGCTGCTGGTATATGGATTTTCTTTTTTTTGTGAGGGTTTTTGATATCTAAATCCCAGTCTTTTAATTTAGATACATTCACTTTCCAAGCTACTTCACTTTCCTTTCTTTCATTCCACCAATCTAAAATAGGTTTAAACTCTTCAAATTGTATTGGTTTTGTTTTTGAATAACTTTTTTGTCCTTTTGGTAATTTATGTTCGTAGTACCAAATGTCGTTTGTAGCAACGCCTTTATCAAAAAACAATAAATTTGTTCGAACAGCAGCAGGAAAGAAAGTACTTGTAGGCATTCGAATAATCGTGTGAAGATTACATTCCGTAAGTAATTTTTTATGAATTCTAGCTTTTACACCTTCTCCTTTAATGCAGCCGTCTGGCAATACAATTGCAGCTCTACCGTTACTTTTTAAAAGTTTTAATATTAAGACAACAAATAAATCGGCAGATTCTCTACATCGAAATGCACTAGGGAAATTAGTTTCCACACCTTCAGCAATACTTGCACCAAAAGGCGGATTGGCAAGTATTACATCAACTTGTTCTTTTCTACTAATATTATTGTATTCTTTTTTTAAACTATCTATGTAATGATAATCAGGAACATCTATTTCGTGCAAAATTAAATTAGTTAAACCCAATACATATGCAACAGGTTTAAATTCCCAACCTATTATGCTTTTTTGTAATATGTGTTCATCTTCAACAGTATTGACATAATTTTCTCTAACGTGGTCAATAGCAGCTGAAAGAAAGCCACCAGTACCTGCCGCTGGGTCGAGTACTGTTTCAGACAGTTTTGGATTGGTCATTTTAGTCATTAATTGCGTAACGGCACGAGGTGTGTAAAACTCACCCTTATTACCTGCATCACGTAATTCTTGTAAAATACTTTCATAAATATTGCCAAAAATGTGTTTATCGTCTGAATTATTAAAGTCAACTTCGTTTAATTTGTTAATGACCTTACGCATTTCATAACCACTTTTCATATAGTTATTAGAGCCATCAAATACTTCTTTGACGATAGCTGCACGTTTTGGGTTTGTTAAATTTGTTAGGTTACGTAGTGTGGCAAATAATCCTAAATTAGTTTGTGAGTTACTATCAATAAACTCAAGTAAATTCTCGCCAGTAATTCCTTCAGGATTACTAGCCCAATTTCTCCATTGATATTTAATAGGAATTACGGAAACATAATCATCTTTTAGTATTTCTAATTCTTGGTCTTTATCGTCTATAATTTTTAAAAATAACATCCAACCCAATTGTTCTAATCGCTGGGCATCTCCAGAAATACCTCTGTCTTGACGCATTATATTTCTTATGTTTGCTATTATTGCTGCTACATTTGCCATTCTATGCTATTGTTGTTTTGTATAGTTCTGTTTCTAATTCTATTAATGCTGAAAGGTATTGTTGTTTACCTCCAAAAGCTTTAATTAGCTCAATTGGTGTTCCTAATTTATTTAATGGGTCGAGTTTTAAAACTTCTGTATTTTCAATTGTTACTAGACCATCTTCTGCGTATTTATCTAAAAGACTATTTAAAATTTCCTGTGCTTTTGCGCTATATTTTGTGAAATAATTTCGCTTTTTAACATTATTAGCTCGTTCTTTTCTTGTGAGTGGTTTTGCCTCAAATGCTAAATGACAAATCAAATCGAATGGGTCAAAATCTTTACCTACTTCTTCTTTTAGTGCATCAAAGAAAACTCCTTGTTCTTCTAATTCTTGAATTATTGCTTCTTTCTTTTCGGCTTTATTCCAATGGTTTAGGAACTTTTCTAAAGTTTGATATTGTTTTGTTACGTTATTTTTAGTGTAATCTTTTAAACTTTCAGTAATTATTTTTCCGTCCGTTCCTAAATATTGGATTCTCTCGTTTACAATTTTTACAGGAACACCATTAACTCTAATTTTTCCTCTTGGCCCTTCTAAAACTTCTCCACCACCTTCAATTTCTGGGTAATCAGGTTCTTCTTCAAATTCAATTTCTTCTCCATCTAAAATATCTGTTATAATTTCTTCTGTTATTTCATCTTCCGCACCGCTTAAATCTTCATCTTCATTTACTTCCTTAATCATTACTGGGTCGCCATCAAAATCAGGGTCTGCAAACAAGTTGGTGACATTACGAAAGTCCATAATTGTAAAATAAGTTTTCCCATATTCTTCATTTATTCGAGTTCCTCTACCAATAATTTGTTTGAATTCTGTCATTGAACCAATATTGCTATCCAAAACAATAAGTTTGCAAGTTTGTGCATCAACACCTGTTGTCATTAATTTTGAAGTTGTTGCAATTACAGGATATGGTTCACTAGGATTTATGAAACTATCCAATTCCCTTTTTCCTTCTTCATTATCTCCTGTAATTTGCATTACATATTTATTGTTCAGCGAGAATAAGTCAGAATTGGCGTTAGCCAATTCAGTACGCATTCCTTCTGCGTGTTCAATATCAATGCAAAAAACTATCGATTTGGCAAAACGGTCATAACCCTTAAGAAATTCTGTAATTTTTTTAGCTACAGATTGTCTGCGTTCATCAACTACTATGTTTCTATCAAAATCGGTTCTATTGTAGATTCTATCTTCTACAGGTTCTCCATTTTTATCTAAAAATCCTTTTGGTGGTCGCCAACCTTCCGCATCAATATCTAAAGTTACTTTTACAACCTTGTATGGTGCGAGAAAACCATCGTCAATTCCTTGTTTTAAGGAATATGTATAAATGGGTTCACCGAAATAGTCAATATTTGAAACTTCAGTAGTTTCCTTTGGTGTTGCTGTTAAACCTATATGAGTTGCTTTGTTGAAGTAAGCGAGAATTTCTCTCCATTTACTATCTTCTTTAGCACTTCCTCTGTGGCACTCATCAATAATAATTAAATCAAAAAAATCAGGACTAAATTGCTTGTAAGCATCATCAGACTTACTGTCCGAAAGTCCTTGATATAAAGCTAAATAAATATTGTAAGCTGTATCGATTTTTTTCTTTTTGATAATTGTTAGAGCATCTTTAAAATGTCTAAAATCTCCACGAGCTGTTTGGTCTATTAAAGCTGTTCTGTCAGCTAAAAAGAGAGTTCTTTTTTTAGCGTTGCTTTTCCAAAGTCGGTAAATAATTTGAAAAGCAGTATAAGTTTTACCTGTTCCTGTTGCCATTACTAAAATAATTCGGTTTTGTCCTTTGGCAACTGCTTCAATAGTTCTATTTACAGCAATTTGTTGGTAATATCTTGGACTCCTACCCGAACTATCTTGAAAATAGTCTTGTTTAGCTATTTCTTCAACTTCTGTCGTTTCAATTCCTTTGTACTTTTTATATTTTTCCCAAAGTTGCTCTGGACTTGGGAATTCATCTAAAGCGATTTCTTTTTCTATTATTCCATCAGTTGCTGTTTTGTCGTGAAAGCAAAATCCGTCTCCATTACTACTAAACACACAAGGAATATCCAAGGTGTTGGCGTAGCCAAGAGCTTGTTGAATTCCACTTTTTACGCTATGTTTGTTGTCTTTTGCCTCAATTATGGCAATCGGAACATTTGGTTTGTAGAAAAGGATATAGTCGGCAAATTTTCTTTTACCCCTTGCAGTAAGTTTACCTTTTACATAAATTCGACCGTCCGTGAAAAAGATTTCTCGTCCTAATTGAGTATGTTCATCCCAACCTGAATTCAGAATTGCAGGCGTTATGAATTTTGCTTTAATGTCAGATTCAGATAAGTTTTTTTTATTCATTCATTTCGTTGGTTTGGTCGAGCGTTGGCTAAAATAGCTCTTTTGTTTTTTTTAGCGTTGGCTTTTGCGTTGGAAAAAAAAGAAATGTGCTATTTATGCGGTGGCTTTTTTATCTCAATTTTCAATGTTTGTTCGTTTTTCCGCATTATGCACAACGGTCTTGTATATGAAAAGTAGCGGGTTTTTAGGCACTAACTTTTCGGTTTATAACTGACCTTTATTTTATTATTTATCTTTCGTTTAAGCACTAAAACCGCTATTTTTTATATACGTTGTTGTGCTTTCGTACTTTATTCATAATATGATGCTTTCGCGATAATTTTCTTTATTTCCGTTTTCGACACCTTTTTCTTTGCCTTGGTAATAGTCTTTTCTTCTATTATCGAAGTTTTGTTAAAGATATTCTTCAATTTATCATTCAGCCAATCAATGTTCCAAATTATAACCGAATTATCAGTTACCTTTTTACAAAGAGGTTCAGCATAGGTTTCAGCTTTATTAATTTTTAAATTCAATCTCTGAAACCAAACCATCATAAACGATGAATTAGGAACTTCTTTAAATTTGTTTCTAATCTTATCAGCTAATGCAAGTTTCTCTTTATCGTCTTTAATTCTACTTAAAAAAATGCTCAAAATTGCGATACAAGTAGGAACAACCCTAGGATTTCTCAAAGCAATTTCGGTAACGAGACTTATTAAAGTCTCTAAATTATAGTCCTTTTTCTTTGATTTTTCGAGCACAATCAAGAAATCACGCATCTGTGTTTCTATTGTACCTGAATTTGGAAATTTCTCGGAAAGCAGATAGAGTTGAATCAACCACTTTTGCTTATTTCCTGTAATGATTTGATTACTTATCCAATATCTTTTATCTGGTTTTAAAGAGCTTTTAATAATGTCACTAGATGCAGTTGTTTTGTCAGCATTAAGTTTAAGCCCAATGTTAGATAAGATTTCAGATAGTTCTTTTGCAATTTGTTCGGCTAGGAAAGAATTGTTTACAAATATTCTATAATCATCTCTAAAACGTAAAATTCGATAATCGCTAATTCCTTTTGAATCTAGCTTTTCGGTTAATAGCAAGTCTACATAGCCAAGAACTATTTCAGCTATAAAGTCCATCAATACACTTCCTTGAGGAATTCCGTTTGTTTGACCATATGACATATCCTGCAAGTGATTGTCAATATTATTTCCAAGTAATGAATTCTTTCTGTTTTTTTTGGCTTCTACTTTCGTGTGAATTGCCCAAGGAATAGAATGCGTATAAATTGAACTATAACAGTCTGCGATGTCTGTGTGCAGAACATATTTAAAGTCCAACGACAGTGTGAGTGATTTTTGTTCAATCATCTGCCACCAAGTCAAAATTTGGGCAGTCTTGTTAGTTTTTGTTTCAGATTCAGAAATTGCAGGTAAACTATGACATTCAATTTTATCGTTTGCTTGGAAAATGGTAAACCTATCTTTTAAAATTTTCCAATTAGATTCTTTTGTAATCGAGTTTACTAATGAAACATAAATTGCTGGATTGATTAATTGAAATGGTCTCCAAGCAAACTTTCCATCTTTATTAGATAGCAGTTTGTAATTTACATTCTCTAAATCTCTTGGACTTTTATCTCTAAAATCAGAAATATTTTTCCCTTTTAGAGTTTTGTCAATTTTGTCAAGTAATTCTTGAAACGAAAAGTACTCTGGTAAACTGATATTACTATAACTTTCTCGTTTTAAAAGTAAAGTTTTAGCTTCTTCATTAGTCAGTTTTAAAATGTCTTTCATTTATGTTACTTGGTTTTTGGGTATGAAGCACAACGTGATTGTATAAGATTAGTTGCGTGTTTTAAGTACTAAAGTTAGCAAATAAATCACAGATAGAAAGTCCGCGAGGACTTTCGTAAATAGGCTAGAACTAGCAATTAATTTTATACGGTGTTGCCAGTAGTTTTTTTCTAAACGACACTCGATATAATTGTTTTAATAGCTTTTTCAAGAACAGCAATAGCTGCATTGGTTGCTTTTTGAGCTATCGCTTTTGATATTATTGCTATTGCGTGTAATTCAGCTTCAAGAACTAATTTTTCATCTTCTAAATACGATTCAAATTTTTCTTGAGTTAAGTCGTTGTTTATCCTTAATTCTGCGAGTAGTTCTAATCTTTCTTTTTTATTCTGTAGAAACTGATTAGCTGTACTTTTAACTTCTTTCCAGTTTTCTGTTACAGTTCCTTTTATTGCAGAAAGCATATCTGCAAGAATTTCATCGATGTCTAATTTCATAATATATAGTTTTATTGTGGTGGGTTTTCAGCTAATTTTTTACCTTTTTCAGCTACTTGCATTGCGTAAAATAAATCTTCGAAAATTTTTCTATTATATTTTATTTCGCCATTGGTAAGTTTGTCGTCTTTTTTGTGTATCCCTTTATATTTTTGCCAAAGCTGTAATGTTATCTCACAAATTCTTGTAGAGCTTTTATTTAAAGGTTTTACCTTGTTTTTATTTAATAAAGAATTTAATTCAACTTCTAATTCAACATATCTTTCTGAAAATTTATCAAAGGCTCTACCATCATTTTTTTCACTCGTATTTTCTAACATATTCAAGTAAAAAAGGTCAACACTTTTTGTTGTTTCGTCTATTTGTTCTGAAATTTTTGCATCATAACTTGGAACAAAAGTTACTTTACAAGAATTTAAAGCTAATAAAGTTAAAAATAGTAAAGTATAATTTTTGGTTTTTAGTATTAACTGATTCATATTTAATTAGTTTTGAGTTATTTTATTAAATTCTATTTTAATTGATTCGGGCATTTTCCAACTATAATTTTCTAACAAATCTTTATATATTGATTTCCAAAAATTATCATCTTTAATTTTATTCGATTTATTTTGTTCTTTTAAATACCTTTCTATTTCATAAACCTGATGAAAAGAATTATACGCATTTTCGGAACGAGAAAAAGCTGTGATTGCTTCTTCGATATTTTTTTCAAGTAGTGCTAAAAATCCTTCTAATTCATTTTTTAATGCAAGTTGATAATTGTTAACTTTATTTTTTGTGATTATTGGTGATGTTAATCCTGTGTTTTCAATTTTACTTTTAACTAATATTGCATTCTCTAATTTTACTTTTCCTTCGAGAGTTGTTGGGTCGATTTTATCTATTATTGAATCTTGTTTGGCTATTTCGATTTTATATTGTTTATCTAAAATTTTATAATAATCTTCCCAACCTTCTTTTAGTTTAGAACTCACAGTTACATTGGAAAAGAATTCAGCTAAAAGTCTTCTTTCAGCTAATCCGTCAACTTTAGTTACTAATTCCACATAAGTATTATAAACTTTTATTTCCTCAACGCCTTGTTTTCGTTCATTAAGAACCCAAGTAAAAAAGAAAGTTAACAATCCTATAACAACCGTATTAATAAACCATTTTAGTAAATCAATTCGATTAGTATTTTCTTTTGGGTCCATTTTTTTAGTTTTTAATTACCGAGAAATTCAAATTAATGATTTATAAAATTAATTCACAATACCTACTATTAGGTATTTTTGATAGTTAGTTCGGTTTTTCTCAAATTACTGGCAACGGTTTTGTGTATGATTTCGTTGCGTGTTTCAGCAACTAATCTAGCAAATACAAACCGAATAGAAAATCCGCGAGGATTTTCGTAAGTAGGCGAGTACTAGCAATGAATTATACACGTTGTTGTGGGTAGTACTTTACTTTTTTGGTTCGTCTTTTTCTATAATTTCATACTTCTCAATAAGTTTAACCCTATCTTCTTTTGGTAATTCTTTCAATGCTCTACGATTACTTATTGAGTTTAGTCTAATTTCTTCTGCTTCCTCTTCAAGTTCTTCATATTCTTCAGGTGCAGCAAGTAACTTAATATCATTTCCTTTTACAATATGTTCTGAAAGAATGTCAGCAACATCTTTAACTTTTACTTTGATTGCTGTTCCATCAATTGCTTTATCTTCTTTTTTCGCAGCCTTATGCTGCTCTAAAATTTTTGCTTCTATTGCTTTATGTATATTTTCAAGCATTGCATCTTCTCTTTTCTTTTCTTGAGCGATAAGTATTTTATTCCCAAAGTAAGTTGCAATTATCTCTTTTGCTTTTGATTTGTATAGTAAATATCCACCAAAAACCTTAAATCCTAATTTTATTAATTCTACTAAATCTACAGCAATATCTAAATCTATATTTACTAAAACATCAATAGAGCCATTTTGAACTTCTACAATTTCAATGTCTTTTGGCGCTTCACTTGTCAAAAGTTGATGATAAATTAACAAAGTTCTATTCCATTTGTTTAATACTCTTGAAAATTCCTTTAGACTAGTAGTTGTTTTTAAGTCTTTAAAAATTAATGAAATGACAGCGTATTCCTCTGAATTAATTTCTTGTTGCTCAAAGTCGGCATAATTCTGAAAAATTCCTTTAAGTCGATTAAGTTCTGTATTATTCGCCTCAATTTGGGATTGAAGTGTATTTAGTAAACTATTTAATTTAGTAAAATATTGGGCAGTCGCCAATTCGTTGTCATTCAGAATTTCATTTAATTTTTCCAAATGGTCTGATTCCGTAAAAGGTCTTTTTGATTCTGTTGGAAGTACAGACTCAAGAGATTCAGGTAAATCAGATTCGTAAATCATATTCAGATACGATTCTATTTTTTTTGCAATGTCTTGGAAAAGTTGAAGATTCTGCCTGTTTTGTTGTGGTGCAATACTTTCTTTAAATCCAATAACGTCTCTTTTAAATCCGCTATCTATTACAAGTTTTTCAAAAAGTTTAATTTTTTCTAATAAGGATTGTATGTTCATAAATTTTCTTTTTTCGTATTACCCACAACGGTTTTGTGTATGATTAGTTGCGTGGTACGGCTTAAAATTAGCAAATAAAAACCGAACCAAGAAAAAACAAGAGTTTTTTCGTAAGTAATCGATGACTAAGCAATTAATTTTACACGTTG
>Ga0316208_1003997_pt1 | contig 10104 bp, 5 predicted proteins | sample 3monopyrite_MG_FD_204944 | JGI IMG/M metagenome (GOLD analysis project Ga0316208, IMG submission 204944) | Microbial mat bacterial communities from mineral coupon in-situ incubated in ocean water Damariscotta River, Maine, United States -... | ecosystem: Environmental > Aquatic > Marine > Coastal...
TAATGTACTAATTGTTGGGTTATCATTAATACAATATTCTATAGTTGCGTCATCCAGTGTTGGTGTTGGTATATCGTTAACGGTTACATTAATTTGAACTGGTATTGATGATTCACAACCTGTACTATTAGTTTGGGTTGCGTAATAATCTTCACCATCTACTAAACTATCAGTAGCTAATAATGGGATTGTTAGCGCTATATCATCGTACCAATTAACTGTGCCAGTTGGACGTATGCTAATTGATAGATCTGTAACTGTTGGATTGTTTGCTAAGCAAAATTCAGGGTCTGGGTCTAAAATAATTACTGCTGGTGTATCACTAACAGTTACTGAAATTTCAGCAGTTGAATCTGGCGAACATGGTGCTACAGCAGTAACGGTATAAATATACGTTCCTGATGTATCAACCGCAGGATCAAAAACACCTGTTGTGCTTGTTAATGCTGGCGACCAAACACCACCACTTTGAGCTCCAGTTCCTAATAAAGTAAATAAATCTATTGGATCATCACCTGCGCAAATCGCTAATGTATTGTCCGTTCCTGCATTTGGTGCTAATGTTACGGTTACAGCTACTTGATTCGTGAATGTCCCACAACTATTTGTTAAGGTGTAAGTATAAGTTCCGTCAGGATCTACTAATGGGTCAAAAACTCCAGTAGTACTTGTCATTGCTGTAGACCATACACCTCCTGTATCTGCTCCTCCTAATAAAGTAAATAAATCTGTGGTGCCTTCATTACTACACATATCCAAAGTAGGATTAACATTTGAACCAGCATTTAATGGTGCTTCAATAGTAATTGATATGGTTTCATTATCATCAACACATGGCGCCGAGGCAGTAACTAAATACGTAAAATTATATGTCCCAGCTGTAACACCGGTAGCATCAAAAACATTTCCTGTTAAGCTACCTACACCATCATCATTTTGCCATGTTCCTCCTGCATCTTCAGAACCATCTAATCCTGTAAATAAATCAATACTATTGTTATCATTACAAGACACAATTGCAGTTGTATTTACTGCTCCTGCATTTGGCGATAAGTAAATTATTGCTGTTACGGCTGTTCTTGCTGAAGACTCACAACCTGTTGTGGCATCCGTTTGAGTTGCATAGTAGATTTGTGCATCTGCTAAAGCTGTTCCGTCTGTTAAAAGATTACCTCCAGTTATTGCATCGTACCATTGAATGGTTGTTCCAGTAGCAACTAAATCAGCTACTGTTGCTGTATCACAAAATTCTTGTGGTGTTACTGACGCAGGTGCAGGTGTATCATTAATAATAATACTTACTGTTATATTTACATCATCACAAGTTCCAATAGCATCAACATCATAAGTAAAATTATAAGTACCTTCTATTAAATCATCAAGTGTCACCGTATTGCCGCTTAATGCTAATGAATTATCATCATCACTCCATGTACCTGCTTGATCTGCATCAGATGAAAGTAAATCAAATAAATTATAAGTTTGACCTGTTGTTATTTCTGAGATACAAAAAGGTACTGGAGTTAATGCTGTACCTGATTCTGGTGCCTCTTCGATAATTATTGTAACTGTTGAACTGTTTGTACATGTATTAGCATCTGTAATACTATATGTGAAATTATAGGTATTAACCGCTAATTGACTTAAATCTAATATATTGGCATTTAATGCCCCTGATATAGGATTAGCGCTATCATCAGTCCATGTTCCTCCTGAATCAACAGTACCACTTAACAATGAAAACAAATCAAAATTTGTATTACTTAAAGCAGCATCATTTTTACAAAATGGTGGTGGATTGTTTGGTGTACCTGTATTTGGTACAGGGTTGATAATGATACTAACTACAACATCAACATCATCACATGAAACTATAGGATCAATATCAAATGTAAAATCATAAGTCCCATCTGTATAGCTAGAGATATCTAAATTACTAGGATCTGTTACTATGGTCGATGTTGTATTATTTGTCCATGTTCCTGTTCCACTTTCTCCGTCTATTAAGCTGTATAAATCAAAACTTGCTGGGGCTGATCCTTCACAAAATTCTGGAAAAGTTGCTACTGGTGTTCCTGATTCTGGAGCTGGTTCAATAGTAATTGAAATTTGCTCGGTGTCTGAACATGTTCCATTATCAATGGTATAATTAAATAAATATGGACTTCCTGCAACAGTATAACCTGTTATATCAATAGAATTTGAAATTGTTGTGTTAGCCGAATCTGTCCAAGTACCACTATTATGATCTTGAGAACCATCCAAGGCATCGAATAAATTATATGGAGAATTTGTAACTAAAGCATTCACACAAAATATGTCATTTAAAGCAGTTCCTGCATCAGGATCTTGAAGTACAATAACTTCTACTGTAGTAGATTCTTCTGGACAAGGATTTGGTAATAAATTTTGAGTATATGTATAATTATAAGTGTTTGGTGCAGAGCCTGTCAAATTTATTAGATTACCTATTACATTATTACTCCCATCTGTCCATTGTCCGTCTGGGTCTTGATTTTCTAATAATGTAAATAAATCAAAAGCTGAAGGTAAACTAGCTTCACAAAAAGATGCTGGACTCAATGCTGTTCCTGATGTAAATGTTTCATAAACAGTAATCGTTACGTTTGAAATACCATCTGGACAAACACCATTGCTTGGAACTGTATATGTAAATGTATAGGTTCCTGCTGTAGTTAATGTAGAAATATTTACTGTACCTCTATTTCCATTAGTAGTTGTTAATGGTCCCGACCAAGTTCCATTTGTATTTTTCGAACCTCCTAACTCATCAAATAAATCAAAATCTGATATAGGTAGGCTATCATCACAATATTCTAAATTGCCAGGTGTTCCTGGATTAACAGGTACATCAATATTTACTAGTACTTCAATGGCGTTGCTTTCACAAAACGCATCACTAATCTGTATATAATAACTATTTCCATCAACCAAAGGTGTTAGCATAGATAATGCAGGTAAAATAGGATTGCCCGAACCATCAACATTCGCGTACCAACTAAAATTAGTAGCAGCTGTTCCTGGATCTAAATCACCAATAGTTGGGTTAGTATCAGAGCAAAATGCTTGTGGATTTGCAGGTGTTGGGTCTGCTGGTGCGTTAAAAACACCTAGTTGGGCAAACTCTAATTGACCTTTACAACCAGTGTTATTAACAAATACAATAAAATATTCAGATCCTCCTAATGAGATTATATCTGTTGAACTTGCAAGACTTATTAAATCGATATCATTATAGATTTCTACTGAACCGCCTATAGGAATAATAGATTGTAAAACATCATCTATATAAGTTTGTAAGGTTGCATTTTCATTACTACAATAAATACGATCTAAATTTTGACTTGAAGCACCTAATACAAAATCTACAGTCAATGGAGCTCTAGTACCACAAGTTCCAGTGTTATCACCTGCATAATAAACCCCTTCTGTAACTAATTCATTTGGATTAAATGAATTCCCCCCTACAGGCATGTCATACCAGACAATCCCACTTCCAACATCGGTCGCAAAAGCATTCAAATCATTAAATGTATAACCGTTCGCATCACATATTGGAGGCGGTGTCGGGTTAGTTACTGTTGGACATTGAGAAAATCCTGAATAAGACATCCCAAATAACAACACATAAAAGAATGCATAGTATAAAGCATTCTTTTGAGTAGGTTTGGTTTTCATAGTTGAAAATTTAAATTCTTGTTATTAATAGTACAATGGAAACAAGTAAAATCTTAAAATCTCAATGAAATAGATAAATTTTCGACTTATTTCTGATTGCAATTTAACTGATTTTTTTGTATTTCATCGAGTTTTTATACATTATTTTACATTTTATCGTAAAAATATGCATTTAAGCAGAAAAACTCACCTATAACAGGTGAGTTTTTAATATGTAAGAGTAATATTATTAATTAATGTTGAAGTTCTTCTTCTCCGTCTTTTAAAGGAATATTTTGAGGAACAAAATCTACATCGTGTCCAGGCTTACTATAATCGTACGCCCAACGGTGTACGTGAGGAATTTCCCCTGGCCAGTTACCATGCATGTGTTCTACAGGAGCTGTCCACTCTAAAGTTGTAGACTTCCACGGGTTTTGAACAGTCTTCTTTCCAAAGAAAATACTACCAAAGAAGTTGTATAAATATATAATTTGAACTAATCCTCCAACTAATGCAAATATGGTAATGATTACATTAACATTAGCTAAATCATCAAATAACGGAAAATTACTATTTGTATAATAACGTCGTGGTAAACCTGCCATTCCTATAAAGTGCATAGGGAAGAAAACGCCATAAGCACAAACAGCAGTAATCCAAAAATGGATATACCCTAAGTTTTTATTCAACATACGACCAAACATTTTTGGATACCAATGATAAATACCAGCGAACATACCGTACAACGCAGATATTCCCATTACTAAGTGGAAGTGAGCTACAACAAAATATGTATCGTGTACATTAATATCTAAAGCGCTATCTCCAAGAATAATTCCTGTTAAACCACCAGTTATGAATGTTGACACAAAACCAATAGAAAATAACATAGCAGGATTCATCTGTAAGTTACCTTTCCAGAGCGTGGTTATCCAGTTAAATGCTTTTACAGCCGATGGAATTGCAATTAATAAAGTTGTAAATGTAAATACAGAACCTAAGAATGGATTCATCCCTGAAATAAACATGTGATGCCCCCAAACTATGGTTGAAAGGAATGCAATAGCCAATATCGAAGCAATCATAGCACGGTATCCAAAGATAGGTTTACGCGAATTTGATGCCATAATTTCTGAAACCAGACCCATTGCAGGTAAGATTACAATATATACTTCAGGATGCCCCAAGAACCAAAATAAGTGTTCAAATAATACTGGTGACCCCCCTTGATAGTGTAATACTTCACCTTGAATAAATATATCTGATAAGAAGAATGATGTTCCAAAACTTCTATCCATGATTAACAACAAAGCTGCAGATAATAAAACTGGGAATGATACAACACCAATAATAGCAGTAACAAAAAATGCCCATATTGTTAAAGGTAATCTTGTCATAGACATACCTTTTGTACGTAAGTTAATTATAGTAACTATATAGTTTAGTGATCCAAGTAGCGATGATGCGATAAATATTGCCATAGATACTAACCATAAGGTCATACCCATACCAGAACCGCCTTGTGCCATTGGTAATGCGCTTAATGGTGGATAGATAGTCCATCCAGCTGCCGCAGGTCCAGCTTCAACAAATAAAGAAATGACCATGATTATACTTGATAAGAAGAATAACCAATATGATACCATATTTAAGAACCCTGATGCCATATCTCGAGCACCAATTTGTAATGGAATTAACAAGTTACTAAAGGTCCCACTTAATCCAGCTGTCAATACAAAGAATACCATGATAGTACCATGAATGGTAACCAATGCTAAATAGATATCGGCATCCATAACACCATCTGGCGCCCATTTACCTAACAAAGCTTCAAACAATACATTAGGTTCTTCTGGCCATGCAATTTGCATACGCATCATCATAGACATTAAAACCCCTATAACGCCCATGATAGTACCAGTAATAAGGTACTGTTTGGCAATCATTTTATGGTCTTGACTAAAAATATATTTAGTTACAAACGTTTCTTTATGATGATGTCCGTGGTCGTCGTCGTGAGCGTGGTTATCTGCGTGTGCTGACATAATCTTATATCGTTTTTATCTTTTTAATTAGTTAATTAGAGAATTTTTGAATTCTTTTTGCTCAGCAATCCAAGCATCATATTCGTCTTGTGTTTCAACCACAATTTTCATTTGCATGTTGTAGTGCGATTTCCCACAAATCTTATTACAAAGTAATAGATAATCAAACTCATAACGATCTAAAGCCTGTTCGCCTTTCGCAACAAGTTTCTTACTCTTCTCAACTCTAATATTGTTAATATTTTGAACTTTTTCTTGCATTTGAGGTGTTTGACGCATATCAGCAGTAGTTACCGTTGGTGTAAACCCAAATTGGGTAATCATACCTGGTACACAGTTCATTTGTGCTCTGAAGTGAGGCATGTATGCTGAGTGTAAAACATCTTGAGAACGCATTTTGAATAATACAGGCTTACCAACTGGTAAGTGTAATTCAGTAGTTATAACATCGTCTTGAGCATTAGGGTCTGATTCGTCTATGCCTAAAATATTAGCACGATCAATATCAATTAAACGCACATTTGCTTTTCCTAAAGTATTATCTGCACCACCATATCTGGCTTTCCAATTAAATTGTTGTGCGTATAATTCAACAACCAATGGGTCATCACTTTCATCAACACCCATAATATTAATCCAAGTACTTAAACCATAAATAATTAAACCAGCTAAAACGATTACTGGAATAATAGTCCAAATAGCTTCTAACTTATTATTATCTGCAAAGAATAAGGCTTTTTTTCCTTTTTCACCTTTATACTTGTAAGCAAAATAGTGTAATAAAAATTGAGTTATGGTTTGAGTTATGAAGATAATTACCATAGAGATAATCATCAAATTATCAATAGTTGGACCATGCGCAGACGCAGAGTTCGACATTAATGGCAAATCGCCCCATTTAACAAAACATACAATTGTTATGATATAGATGAACGCTAAAAAGCCCATCATTAAATAACCATTTAATGTGTTATCCTTGTCGGTAGCAACTCCTGGGGTAGTATTTTCGTTTTTAGCTTGAGCTAAATCAAAAATCTTTACCATTTGCCAAATGGCAATTAAAATAAATACTAAAACTATAATTGTTAATAAAGCAGTCATTGGTATCGTTCGTCTTTATTTATATCTAATTAATAATGAAATTCTTCACTTTCTTTTCTAAAAGGATATCCTTTTACAAGCAATGGTGCTTTTGTTAAAGCTGTAAACACTACAAACATGAATAACCCAGCGAAAAGTAATACTGAACTTATTTCAGGAATTCCTATAAACCATCTTTCTCCTACAGTTGCTGGCATAATCATAACAAATATATCTATGTAATGTCCAAACAATATTACTAAAGCTGCCATAACCACAAACCAAGGAATACGTTTGTAATCGGCATTCATTAATAATAAAAATGGAAACACAAAGTTCATAACTACCATGCCTAAGAAAGGCAATTTATAATCTCCAAAACGCGCTACAAAATAAGTTACCTCTTCTGGGATGTTTGAATACCAAATAAGCATGAATTGAGAAAACCATAGATATGCCCAGAAAATACTGAATGCGAACATATATTTAGCAACATCATGTAAATGGCTTTCGTTTACAAACTCCAAGTAATTTCTAGATTTTAAATAAATAATCATTAATGCGATAACCGTAATACCACTTACAAACATACTTGCAAACACATACCATCCAAATAATGTAGAGAACCAGTGTGGGTCTACACTCATAATCCAATCCCAAGACATCATAGATTCTGTATAAATAAAGAATACTAAAAATCCTGCTGAAATACGAAAAGATTTTTTAAAGTTACTTTTATCTTCAGCTGTATCTTGTGCTATTGAAAACTTACGCGAAAAATGACGATATAAACTCCAGCCTGTAATAAATATTAAACCACGTATAATAAACCAAGGAAGATTTAAAAATGATGATTTTCCTGCTATCAACTTATCATGAGCAACAACTTCGGGATCCATCCAAACAAATAGATTATAATGACCAATGGTACCAGAAGCAACTGCAATAATTAATACTATTAAAGCACCTGGTAATAAGTATGCCGTAATACCTTCCATAACTCTAAATAGAACCGGAGACCATCCAGCTTGTGACGCGATTTGAATTGCATAAAAAGCTAAGACGCCTAAAGCAATCATCATAAAGAAAAATGCTGCAACGTAAAGTGCAGACCAAGGTCTATTCGCTATTTGATGCTGAACGTGTTCTGCATGCGCATCACCTTGATGTGCATCTTCACCTTGATTGTCTTCACCATGAGTTTCTTCTGCATGCGTATCGTGAGCATCTGCAACTACATGTGCTTCCTCAGCATGTCCGCTTCCATGGTTAGAAGCCTCTTCTGCAAGCATTGTTTTTACTTCATCTAAAGATTTATGAGATGTCATAAAACCATAACCAACACCTAATGCTCCTAAAATCATTAGAATGAAAGAAAATGTCTTTAATTTATTTGAAAATGTATACATATCTATAATAATCTTATCTATCTTAATTTTCTAAATCTGCTTTCAATTTTAATACATAAGAAACAACTTGCCAGCGTTCTTCCTCGTTCAATTGGTTGGCATGAGAACCCATGGCGTTTTTCCCATAATAAATAGTATGGTAAGTACTTCCTTCGTTTATAGCTCTACCTGCATCATCATAACTTGGTATCCCAAGAATTTTTTCACGTTTAACTAATTTCCCTTGCCCTTTTCCTTTATTACCATGACAAATACCACAATAAATATCATATAACTCTTTTCCTCGAGTTAAATCAACTTGAGTAGAATCTAATGGACTAGTTAAAGTCGCTTTTGCTAAGTCATAGCCAGCTGTAGAATTATCTATATCGAAAGGAATATATCCTCTAGGTATAGAACCCTCAACAGGTAATTGTGCTTCAACTCCATTAGCAAATGCATTAGATTCACTATAAGTTTCATAGCCTTCAGAGTTATACATGTCGGGCATGTATTGATAATTCGGTGACGTATCATTTTTGCACGATATCGTAACCAAAACGACTGTTATTACTAATATTTTAATCAAGCTTTTCATTTGTCAGCGTATATTGTCTTTTTTTGTCAAACCTGTCTGCCGACAGGCAGGTGTAATTCACAAAACGTTTTAATTTTTTATAAAACTAGAAATTAAATTTGTTTGTGCTCATTTCATCTGTATCATTAATGGGCATTATCAACTAAATTAATCTCAACTGCTCCTGTTTCTTGAAGCAAGTTTTCTAACTCACTTTCATTTCCATCAACCGTTATTTCCATTAAAAAATGATCATCAGTAGTTCTTGGGTCAGGGTTTTCAGCTTTTTTAAATGGCCACATCCTACTGCGCATATAAAAGGTCATGACCATTAAGTGTGCGGCAAAAAACACGGTCAGTTCAAACATAATAGGCACAAATGCTGGGCAATTTTCCAAATAACTAAAGCTTGGTTTTCCACCTATGTCTTGAGGCCAGTCATCTATCATCATATAATTCATCATCCAAATAGCTACAATCAACCCAATACAGCCATATATAAATGCTGTAATGGCAATTCGTGTTGGAGCTAATCCCATAGCTTTGTCTAGCCCATGAACCGGAAACGGTGTATAAATTTCTTCGATCTGATGTCCTTCTGCCTTAACCTTTTTAACTGCCGACATTAAAATATCATCATCCGTATAAATAGCGTGAATAACTTTTGAAGCTTCCATTGACTATATTTAGTTTATTAATTTTTTAGCTTGTCCAGACCAATCATCACGTTCTGCTCTTCCTGGGAAAGAACCAGTGATACTATCTAACAAATCATATTCTTTTTTAGTCATCTTACTTACCTGAACGAAAGTATAAATACCAATACTATTAAGCACTTCCTCCATTTTTGGGCCTATACCGTTTACCTTCTTTAAGTCATCAGCAGTTTGAGTAGCTGAATCAAAAGCACCAATGCTTCCTAGTAAGTTACTCACTTTTTCTGAATTATCTTTTTTTGAAGTTGTTTTAGCAACAGGTTTAGCAATGGTATCACCTGATGTTCTTGTATCAGCTCCTGTTCCTACCAAACTATTCCCTGCTTCTCGTATTTTTTTATAACGCTCTCCAGAAGATTTTAAAATTGTTTTAACCTCGGCTTGCGCAATTACTGGGAATGTTCTTGAATATAATAAGAATAAAACAAAGAAGAATCCTATAGTTCCAATAAACGTCCCTATGTCCACAAATGTTGGCTGGAACATAGTCCATGAAGATGGCAAGTAATCTCTATGTAACGAGGTTACAATAATTACGAAACGCTCAAACCACATTCCTATATTTACAACAATTGAGATAAAGAACGAGAACATAATACTGGTTCTTAATTTCTTGA
>Ga0316208_1004000_pt1 | contig 10094 bp, 6 predicted proteins | sample 3monopyrite_MG_FD_204944 | JGI IMG/M metagenome (GOLD analysis project Ga0316208, IMG submission 204944) | Microbial mat bacterial communities from mineral coupon in-situ incubated in ocean water Damariscotta River, Maine, United States -... | ecosystem: Environmental > Aquatic > Marine > Coastal...
ATGGCGTTTCCGCGAGCCAAAGCCAACTGCTACGAATACGGCATCCACATGCCATTGGCCGTTTCCTGGCCGGCCGCCGCCAAGCCGGACCGCGTCGTCGATGATCCAGTCAACCTGATCGATCTGACGGCGACGATTTACGATGCCGCCGGAGTCGATCCACCAGCGGAAACGCCAACCGCTGGACGAAGCGTTCGCAACATTCTGGAATCAGCCGAGCAGGGGATCGTCGACAAATCTCGCGATGCAGTCTTCGCCGGGCGGGAGCGTCACTCTTCGTCGAGGTTCAACTCGCTGAGTTATCCGCAACGCTGCATCCGCACGCGAGACTATCTTTACATCCGCAACTTCCGTCACGAACGCTGGCCAGCGGGCCCAGCTCAGAAGTTCAACAAAGTGAAGTACGGAGACGACGGCAGCATCGTCAGTTCGACACTCGGCCCGATGCACGGCGGCTATCACGACATCGATGCCTGTCCGAGTTTGACCTTCCTGATCGCGAACCGGGACGACGAAAAGATCGGCCATTTCCTGGGCCTGTCTGTCGACCGTCGCCCCGCCGAAGAACTGTTCGATATCCGGAAGGATCCCGCCTGTCTGCACAACCTCGCCGCCGATCCACCGTTCGCGAAAGTCCGCTCGGACTTAAACGCTCGCCTGTTCGACTACCTGAAAGAAACCAACGACGCCCGAGTCACCTCGCCCGACGGCGGCGACATCTGGGAAACCTACCCCCGCTACAGCAGCCTCCGCTGGTTCCCAACTCCCGACTGGGCCAAACAGACCCCCGACCGAGTCCCCGCACAGAAATGGCTCGAACAGAAGCGGCCTCGCTGAAGTTGATGGGCGAGCATGGCGGTCAGATCGTGCTATTTGGCCGTATTCTGGCCTAAGGAATAGATTAGAACTTCGCCTTTCGCGGTGCCGGCAGCAAGCGATTCTCCGTCGGGTGTGAATGCAACTGCTGTGACTCCCCACGTGTCCGATACATTGATGCTGGCGATCGTTTGCCCATTATCAATACGGAAGACACGGGCGAATCCAGACTCACCAACTCCCGACCGTTCACCAGAAACAGCGAGGTGCTTGCCGTCTGGTGAAAATGCGATTCCCCAGAGATCGCCGTCTTCGATGAGTAGATCACGGACGAATGAACCATCCGACGCAAGGTGAATTCGCACCATGCTCATGTCTTGTGAAGCTGAATGAGTCCCAAAGGCGATCATTCGCGAGTCGGTCGAAAACAACGGATTTGGGAAACCCCAGCTGACACTGTGATCTTCAATCTGGCAAAGACGTTTTCCTGAACTTGTTTTCCAGATACTGAGTTTTGTGGGACCGTCAGAAAATAGATCGCTCCTCGTCAGCAATAACTCGCCATTACGCGAGAATTCAAACGCATGATGCAAACGTCCATCCGACCGCAGCACCGTTTGCGATTTGGACTTTCGATCGGTCAGCACCACGACATCGTTGGCTGAGGACTCATCGTCGGAGTCTTGGCCAGCGAAGTACCGACCATCTGGTGAAACCACTGACACAGCAAGCGGCAATGGTTCGACTAACCAGTGAAGCGTGTCCGAGTCGCATGTCACAAGTTGTGATTCGTTTCGGCGGAGTACTACTTGCAGACTCGTTGAATCTGGCGGAAAGCGGACCGGGTAAGCGGGTAACGCCGGAAACGTTCGTGAGGCCAGCAGGCGATCATCCCGAAACGACGAATCCAGTTCTCGTTCCCAGATCCGCATTAAACCATCCGGGTAAAACAGCCCCCCGGTCCGTACATTTTTGGAATGCACCTGGTAATGGGATGTTACCGCGCGATTTCCGTCGTCGGAAAAAGCGATCGACAGGACTGGTGGCGTGTGGCTGGTTAACGAGCGGGACGCTAGCCGTTCAGTATCCTCTACGTTCACGGCGATACAACCACCGCAGAACGCGACGCTTGCGACAACGGTCAGAACATTTTGCAGCCTGACGAAAGCCACCTGGAAAAACCTTGTTTGACAGTCCGGCGATGAATGCTGACAGGTTCGTACGCTGTGAGAGGCTACCCCTTGTCGATCAATCACGGAAAGGTCAATTCAGTGGTCCGTGCTTCACGATCTTGCGAGTGGTCGCCAGCTGTTTGAATTCACCGCCGAAGCAGAGCAACTCACCCGCGGTCACCGTGGGTTCAACGAATCAACACAGGCGTGGTGAAGATCGAATCGCTACGGATTTCGGTCTGGCCCTTAACGACGGTGGAGTCGGAGAAGGACGCCGGTTGGACGGTGACGTGTCGCTTGCTGGGATTTCCCGTCAGTTTCACGGCCATAATACGGACCCCGACGAACCGGCTGACTTCATAGGTCGCGTTGTTGCCGGGGCCGGAAACGCTGGTGAAAAGCGGGATGGCTTTGACCTCGCCGATCACGTCTTTCAAGGCGGCCTCGATTCCGGCACTGATGCCTGTGTCGCCGTTGAGTTCCAGCGGCACGTCGTCGAAACGAATCTCGCCGCCGAACCAGGCCAGGTCATCCGCGTTGATGCCTTCTCGAATCTGTCGTTTCAGATCGGCGGTGCTGTTGCCTGGACTGCCGATATCCACCGTGCCTCGATTTCCCGGTGGGAGCGAGCTGCTGCCGGATGGGTAAATGTTGACCTCGAGGATTCCGTCGGGCGAGTTCACCACTTTGTCCAATCCGGTGTTGAACTCGTAATCGTCGTCACCGACTCCGGCGAGCAGGCTGTTCCAGGAAGTTTCGTCCAACGCGATCGGCAGAATGTCTGACCGCGACGAACTTTCGGAGGAAATGCGAAAGCCAACTCCGGGCAGAATCGCAGCCGCAGCAACCACATTAAGTCCGGCGTCGGAGTGGCCAATCACCGGCGCAAAGAACAATGGCAACGGGCCGTCCATCATTTGACCGTTGATATCGTGAGCGCTTCCTCGGTCACGATGAACAGCGACTTCGACCAGCGTGTACGGAGTCGCTCCCCAGACTTCGGCCCATCGTTGCTCGTCGGGTAACCACTGGTACTGTCCGAGGCGGACGTCCTGTGCGACATCAATGTAGGTTGAGTCGAGGCCGCCGGAAGCGTTCGCGGCGGCGATCGATCGCGCCGCATCCTTTGAGTGAGTCTGAACTTCCGAGGCAGTCAGAGTCGGCGCGAGTCCGGTTCCTGGGCCGAACTCCGTTGCACCAGCAAGAGCAGCCGCGTCGCAGGCGTTGTGCATTTGCCCCAGCGTGAGAGTGATCCAGCCGATGTCCACGGTGAACGACGCAAAGGCCAGAACCATCACCAGCACGCCTGCGGAAAGCGTGAGGATGCTTCCTTCGCGATCGATGGCTGACGGATTCGAGTGGTCAAGAGTGCTTCGGTTTGTGATTCTCATTGTAGTAACTCCTGGAAGAGTGGATGGCTTGTCGCCCGTCACGAACGATGGCCCGCAAATCGCTGCGCTGATCACTCGGGCGAGTGTTCATGCACGATTCGCGGCGTGTCGTCTGTGGAGACGAGGCCTTCCTGGGAGTAGTACCGAATCTTTGTAAGAACGAGTTTTCTGACGCGATGCGAGGCAAAGGCGACACGAGAGTTCGCCACCGAAACATTCGGGCTGTACGCGTTCAGGTTGTGCAGTCCCGTGCTGGATTGAGTTTTCAGATACCCGTTGCCGCCAAAGTTTGACCAGCTTTTGGATACGCCGTCTTTGATTCGGAATTCAATGTGTCCGTCGTCAATTTTCATCGAGGACGTAAACGTGACGACTTCGTCTGCGTGATAGAATTTCTGTTGGTGCGGCGTCGAGCTGTAGCCTGAAATCCAGTCTCGATACCAACGCTGCAGCTGCATTCCGCCAGCGGTGTAGTCGGGGTAGGTCGCATGATTCAGTTCAAACACTGAGTGTTCACGCTCAAGATGCCCGACGGGCGAGAGCACGGTCACGATCTGAGGAGCGTGATCTTCGGGAGCGGGTGTGCCGACTTCGACTAGCCAGTCTTCTTCCACGCGAACGATCGGTGGTCCATCAGCGGCTGCGGGCGAAGCCGCCGACAGATAAGCGGCGGCAATGATCAGCCAGCGAATGATTCTGGCGAGAACGCGGCGGGCAGCCGCTGGCAATTCGTTGAGGAAATGTCCAGGTAATTTTGCGGCGGAGTGGTCGCGCAGAACGGAGAGCGTCATAGCAAGTACCTTTCGAGAGAAAGCCGTTCGGTAGCCGGGCCGTCTCGAATGACGCTGTCGATACTGATCGACGTCGCCTGTGGGGAAGAAGATTCTTCGCCACAACGAAGCGGATTCGCTTCGCCGAGATCCCTTGCTTTGCGTCCTCACCTCACGATGAGTTTGCCTGTTCGTGGTTCTGTTGAAGGCTGTTGCGCGACAGCCAGCAGTTCTCTACAGCTCGACGCTCAATCGCGATGGCGCCGCTGATCTTCCTCCATCCCGGAGGAATGTGCTGCATCTCAACCATGCGTCAATAAAATGCTCGCGGACGGAACTTTCTTCCGGAAAACCTCGAAGGCGACGGTCCGCCAGAGGGGGGCCTGGAACGTGCTGACTCCACGACCGCAACGTCTGATTTCGGTTTTACCTGCCACTCGTTGGTTTAGTGACCGAGACTTTCGAGTCATGCGTGACAGTCCGGAATCTCATGCGCGTAGCGAACTGCCGGTTGATCGATTCGTGACTTCGTCGCCATGTTTCCTTTCCGGGCGGCATGGCCTTATGGACCTTTGCGTCCTTCTGTCCGAACTTCGTCAGGCAAAGTCTGACCTACGGTGCGTGAGGAAATTCACGTCGGTGATACCGTCGGTGTTTCTGCAAGCAGCGGATCCACGGCGTGGGCGGATTCGATCATCATGTCGGTGCTGCGCGGGTCGATCTGGCGGCAGGCTTCGGTGAGCTGGTGCGAGATGGAATGCAGCTCGCCGTGCCAGACTGAGTCGGGGTCGACGTGCGGGACGAACTCTTCGCACAGCAGGACGAAACGCAGAACGTGGCGGAAGAGGATGCCTTCCTGCTTGGCGATCTTGCGTGTCGTTACGAGCTTGTTGAAGTCGCCGCCGAAGTTGAGCAGCTCGCCAGCCGCCCAGACGTCGGTCATCCGAACATCCGAAACGCCTGGGTACTCCGAGCGGAAGAGGCGTAGCAGCTTCTCGGGAAAGTTCAGCGGGCGGACCCATTCTTCCGGTTCTCGATAGCCGCCTCGTTCGTCGTTCTCGTCGTCGTCCTGTTTCGTGCCGCCGAGTTCTGTGATCGTGGCGAGGCCTCGCTGAAGAAGTTCTGGATTCAGAAAGTCCGTCGCAAACGGGCTGAGCGGCATGACGTCCGGCCGCGGGATGCGCAGGTTTCGCGAGACGGCTCCGGGAAAGACGAGGACGCTTTCGAGAGCCTGAACGCGCTCGGGGCCGCTCGCGAACGGCAGCACGTCCAGCAGGAACGTGCCGTACAGCGGGTTGATACTTTTGAAGCTGAGCAACGTCGTCAGCGGTTCGTTGGGGTAAGCTCGCTGCGGTTCGTAGTCGGGCTCTTTAGCGGCGGGATCGTTGGCGAGCCGGACCTTCGGTTTGCCATCGGCGGACTTGCCGGTGCCTCCGATGTCGACACCTTGTGCTTCCAGCAGGATCTTCAACGAGGATGTCAGCTTGGCCGGTTGCTGTTTCTTCGGGGTGTCTTTCTTCTTTGGTCCGGCGAGGACAGGCTTGATGGCTTGTTCCGTCGGGCCTCGGTCATCTTTCACATCGACGAGGGGAACCGTAGTGGACTCAGCGGGCGAGTTTTCAGTTTCAGAGTCGGCTGCGACCGACTGATCGATGCCTGTTCCGAAGCCGTCCGGTGCTTCTGCGGTCTCGCTGGAATCTTCTGAGACAGCTTCAGAAGGATCGTCGGCTGGGGCTTGCACTCCGTAGGTGCCGTCCCACGGAATCTGAGGTCCGAAGGCACCCGACTCGTCCAGTTCATCAAGTCGCTCACGGAGCCGCTTCTCTTTGATGGGCGAAATGGTTTTCTGAGCGTCCGGGTCAGCCGAGTCGTCAGCACTGTCAGACTTGATCGGAGGCTTCGGGTCTAGCTGGATGAAGTCGCCGCGGTGCAGTGTGATGAGCATTTCGATCAGCCGCTTCTGCGACGTTTCAAGCTGCTTCGGATTCATCAGTCGCTTGCTGACGACAGTTCGAATGAGTGAGACGTCCGGCGATCGCGAAATCAGGTAGGCCAGCAGTCGCCAAGGGATGAATCCCTGACTTTGCAGTTTGGTCGGCGGAGCTTCGATCAGCCGCGTGAACTGGGCCTCGTTCCAGTATTGGACTGTCGTCCGCCGGGTCGGCATCTTCTTTTTCATCTGCTTCCGCTTTTTCATCAGCAGCGGATCTTTGGTGTCTTCAGGGATCTGATCCATCTTCAGCTTGTAGCGGTGAATTTTGACGTCGTCCTCGTGCGAGAGTGCAAAGACGTGCCCTTCGGTATCGAACTGCGGCCGTCCGGCTCGACCAAAGATTTGATGCGCGACGCTGGGGTCGATCAGCTTTTTCTTTCCCGGTGGCCCCTTCAGCAGATCGGTCATCAGCACGGACCGAGCGGGCAGATTCATTCCGGCCGCGAGCGTTTCGGTGCAGACGCAAACTGTCAGCAACTTCTGCTGGAAGAGGTACTCGATGATCCGTTTATACCGAGGCAGGACGCCGGCATGATGAACTCCGACACCGCGCAGGATGATCGTTTTGAGCTTCGGGCCGATGCCTTGTGACCATTCATGTTTTTTCAGCTCTTCGACCAGCAGCTTCTGTTGTCCGTCGCTGAGCAGTGCTTTGCCTTTAAGTTGCTCGGCGACGCTCCAGCATTCTTCCCGGTTAAAACAGAACAACAGAGTCGGAGTTTTGCGGGCATCGTCATCGCCGTCGGCCATCATCTCGAGCTGTTCGTTGAGCAGCTGGTCCGGCACCCAGTGATAACGCAGCGGCACTTTGCGGTCTTCGCTTCTGACAAGATCCAGTCGGCGACCGTGCGACCGGTTCAGCCAGATCATGAAGTCGGCCGAGTTCCCCACCGTCGCCGAAAGCAGCATCAGCCGAACGTGTTTCGGCAAGAGGCTCAGCGACAACTCCCAGACGATGCCGCGTTCGGGGTCGTTGAAGCTGTGGAACTCGTCCATCACGACGGACGACACTTCTGAAAAATCAAAATCCTCGCGATTGAGCAAACGGTTGAGCAGAATCTCGGCGACGACGACCAGCACTTTGGCGTCCGGATTGACTTTGTGGTTGCCTGTGACGAGTCCCACATCTTCCGGCTGAAATCCCCAACGGACGGCGGCTTCCTGAATCTCCTGGAATTTCTGATCCGTCAGCGCGATCAACGGCGTCGTGTAGTAAGCCGTCTGTCCGGTATGCAGAGCCTCGAACAAAGCCGCTTCCGCAATCAGAGTCTTACCCATCCCGGTCGGAGCCGAAACAAGCACTCCCTGTTCCGTGTCAAACCACTTGAGGATGGCGTCTTCCTGGACCGGGTACGGCTCATAAGGAATCTGATCCAGAAACTCCAAAGCGATTTCATCTCGATCGGGCATATCGATTGCTTAGTTACCTGTTGAAGACCGTTGTTAATTGCTGGGCGGACCATAGGCCATCGGTCTGATTCCGCAACTGCCACGGATTTGCGCAGTCGGTGCGACGTTGAGCGGGGACGCCTCCTGCCCGCGACCGGCGTCTGACTCAAGTCACCGACTGACAGTCCGCCGCCGCTGGTCGACCTCCACTATAACCGGCCCTGACTCACCAGCTGGCTGCCGCTTCACGTTGCGCTGAAGCAAGAAAAGAATGGGCACCTACCTTGATTCTCCTCGGTCACTTTTGGACTCATTCATGGAGCCGTACGGTGCAGCCGGTTGTCATTTTCAAGCAGCAGGAACTCCGCATTGATCGGCAAATCGGACCATGACTGCTCCGCGCCGGATGGCCATCGAACTTCCAACGACTCAATCGCCTTGGCGTCTCCGAGTCCGAATATGAGTTGCCGCTGGTTACTCGCCTGATAGCCGTCTCCCGCGACAAGTTGCCGAACCAGTCGCCGTTCACCAGCGGTCACCGTTACCTGAGCACCGATGGCGTCGCGATGGATACTGTTCCGCGCAGCCTGATCGTCACGAAACTGCCATGTGACGGCGTTACGTTGGTCACCAGCGATGATGGACTCGCCAGGTGCGACACGGCAAAATCGTCCAACCCGTCGCGATTCCAATCCAGCCGAACAAGCCCGCGGCCCAACCGTTCCTTCGTAAAAAACTGCCCCGGAGATCCTGCGGCGGACTCGACAAATTCGCCCAGACCGCGATTCTGAAAATATTGCGGTCGCATCCGGTAAGGAATGCCCTGGTCGGTGCGGTCTTCGATGTGGCCGTTCGCGACCACGACATCCGGCAGCCCGTCCAGCTCGCCATCAAGAAGCTGTCTACCGAAACCAAGCATCCCGTATCCCGGTTCTCTGACTCCCGGCTGTCTCGAAAGATCTCGGAAACAGCAATCCGCCTGCTGGACATAGAGGCAATTTGACTCGTTGAAATAATTCGTCACGAACAGATCAAGCAGACCGTCTCCGTTGATGTCTCCAGCGGCAACTCCCATGCAGGCCTGATTCCAACCGTTCTCGCCCATCGCCAGCCCCGAAAGCAGCCCTCGTTCCTCGAATCGAAGAGACGATCTCGATTCACCACCGACGCTCACCCCGCCGACGCTCACCCCGCCGACGTTCTGAAAAAAGAAGTTTCGACTTTCGCCATTGGCGACGAACAAACTCAGCCTGTTAGCTCCGTCAAAATTCGCCGCGATAACGCCCAGCCCTCTTCCACCGTCGGCGGTAATTCCAGACTCCGTTGAGCGATCCTCGAAACTTCCATCTCCCAGATTGCCGAGGAGCCGGTCCTGTTCAGGGACGAATTGCAGCGGAGCGCAAAGTTCCACTCGCCCCTCCACCGACCTGCAAACGCGATCAAAGAGGTCGTCCCCCTTGAGATAGTTGACGTCATAAATGTCCGGCGTGGAATCGCCGTCCAGATCGGCGACCAGACAGCTTGATGTCCAGCGAGAATCCTCGATTCCAACTTCAGTCGTGACATCAGAAAACGTCCCGTCACCATTGTTTTGAAACAGTCGGTCCACGCCGATGTTGGCAACGGTAAAGATCGACGAATCCATCATTGTTGAAGTCACCAGCCGCAAGGCCCTGGCTGAATCCGTTTTCAACGATTCCACATTGCATGGTCACTCGGTCGAAACTGCGACCATCGACGTTTCGGTAGAGCTGGTCGAGATCCCGTTGCTGGTCAGGCCTGGGCGGCCAGTCGCAACCCTGAGTAAAATAAATGTCTGGCCATCCGTCAGCATCAAAATCAAATGCAGCGATGCCGCCTCCGGTGATCTCGAAAACTCGCGTTCCTTTCCGGGAAGAGTCACCGCCGTTCCTGAATTGAAAATCGATCCCGACGGCTTCCGTGGAATCGATGAACTGAACATCGCATTCTGCCGCCACGCTGGCAGGCGTTCGGTTCTCCGAGGAAGCAGCTTCCGTCCAATCGGGAAGCGGCCAACGATTCAGGTCAACCTTGTAAGCCGGGCTCCCCTCCGGATTAAACTGAGGTGTCGTCGCCGTCAGTTCCGACTTCAGCCGCAACGCGGTTTCGCCTGCCCATTTAAGGCGAGGATTCAATTCCAGAGCCTTCCTGCACCACGCCCAGGATTCCCACAAGCGGCCCATCGATTCCGCTGATTCCGCTGTGACGCGCATCAGCTCGGCGTTATTAGAATCAGCTCGCACAGCATTTACAGAGACCGAATAATCAACGAGCTGTCTGGTACGCTGAGCGAATCGCTCAGCCAGTTGTTCGTCAACCGAGCTTAATTCAATCGCCAGCTGATTGTTCGAAAGCCTGTCGTTTGGATTCATCGATACGGCTTCGAGAAAGCAACGAATCCCGGCATCCCGGTCGCCATTCCGTTGAGTCCATTTCCCAAAAACATGCCAGATGGTCGAGTCCGCTTCGGCAGTCGCGGGAAGTTTTCTATGCCAGCTAACCAGCTCTTCTTCGGCTCCTGAATCGACCAGAATACTCCCCA
>Ga0316208_1004001_pt1 | contig 10093 bp, 12 predicted proteins | sample 3monopyrite_MG_FD_204944 | JGI IMG/M metagenome (GOLD analysis project Ga0316208, IMG submission 204944) | Microbial mat bacterial communities from mineral coupon in-situ incubated in ocean water Damariscotta River, Maine, United States -... | ecosystem: Environmental > Aquatic > Marine >...
GCGACGATCCGAGCCGCCCGGTCGGTCCACATCCCGCGACAGCCACGCCCGCCAGCGGCCATTCGCCCCGCCCGGCGCGAAACTCACCGGCCCCAGCCCAAAAAAACATCCGTCCGGGAATTGCTGAGCTTTGACAAATGTCGTGACAATGCTGGGTGCCTGACGTTCATCACAGACGTACCCATCTAATCTTCAAAGGATTCTTCGGGATCGAATCGTTCAGCAAACTTCTCGATGAACTCTGGCGACAGGTACTCCGCGAATTGAGCGGCGGACTCAACGGCTTCGAGAAGTCGCGAGTATGGGAGAAAACCGCAAACAGTGTGCAGTGGCGGTTCGAGGTATCTGAATGTGGGCCGTGCAACCTCGTTGGCGAATTTGTCGTAACGCTGGTCTGGGGCGACGATATACCAGTGAATCGGACTGCTGGGGTGCATGGTCAGCATGTCCGACATCCGAAGCAGCCCGGAATAGATCGTGGATGTGTGCTCGATCTCAAACGCACCAACGACAGCCTGCTTCCGGATCCACATCACGTCGATATAGCGAACCGTTCTCAGTGCGGCTTTGGAGAACTGGCCAGGTAGTTTATCGACGAGTTCCAGAATGTCGCCGATCCTTCCTCGATCGCAGCAGTGCGAGCGGTCCGCGATCGGTGCCCAAACAGAGAGCCCCATTTTTCGACCTAAATCCAGCAGGATCCACTGAATGTCAGTGTGAGTGGATCCGGATTCTGATGTCGTCGATGATTCGCGGTCTTCAGGCGGGACGGTGACGACGCGTTCCTGCTTTCGCCGCCCGTCGGAGACGACTCGATAAACGTTAGGCTCAACGCACTCCGGTTCCGGCAGCAAATCGTACCGATCATCGTCAAATCGTCGGGAGTACTTGTTTTTTCGGGCGCTTGGAAAATGGTGATCCGAGCAATGGCGGCGCAGAGTGCTGCGGACGACGTGCAACGGATCCTTGGCCTTGAAGTCGTATAGTTCACCGTCACGGATGGCTTCATAAATCAAGGCCGCCGTCAGCGGTTCGCCTGCGGGAGACATCGCCATGAAATCACTGGGCACGCTGATCGTTATCACAGTGCTGGCCTCGGGCGGTGCGGCTCAGGCTCAGCATGGTCATCACGGCGGTCACTATGGTGGGCATCATTCGTTCGGCTCGCATCTGACCCACTCCCTGTTCGGGCATCACGGCTACGGGCATCACAGCTACGGGCATCACAGCTACGGGCATCACAGCTACGGGCATGGCCTGCATTTCGGATTCGGCTACAGCACGCCTTATTACTCGGTCCCGACGTATTCCTACCGACCGACGGTGCGTTACGTCGTGCCCGCCGTTCAGCCTCAGGTGTGTGAAATCCCGCCCGTGGTGGTTGAGCCTCGCGCCGCACCCAGACCTCCGCAGCGCACAGCGCCTCCCGTGCGGATCGCGCTTCCAGCCCCTCTGGAAGTGCCGCCAGCAGTTCCGGACGATCACGATCACGAGTCAATCCCGATCCCGCCGGCTGTGCCCGGACTGGAGCCGGAAAGTGCCGGAGGGTTCGTACCGCGATTGGAATCGGCACCCGTGCGGACGGCTGGTTTCACGCGTTCCGCAGCAGGCCTGCAGACGGGCCACTCGCACCGAGCCCGGCCGGCGCGCCAGCCGCTGTCCTCAACCGGTCGGCTGGGTGCGACGTTCAGCGGTGCGGCTCGCCCGTCGCTTGAAGACAGTTCTGTCCCGTGGGTCGTGGGCGACGACGTCCCTCCGCCTGCCAGTACCCATGTGGCGCACGCCGCACCGGCGCGGAAACCGACGTCCCGAGTATCGCCGCCGGTCGCACCGCGGCCGGTCGAACGGAAACCGCCTCGGGTCGTCATCCCGGCTTCCATGAAAGGAATCGGACAGCTCCCCGCAACAGATCGCGCCCAGGCACTGCGGCAACGTACCTGTCCGGTCACCGGGGACCTGTTGGGAGCGGACGGGCGTCCGCTGAAAGTGACACTCGGCAACCGCACCGTCTTTGTCTGCTGTGACGGCTGCCAGGACGAATTGCGAACCAATCCCCGCGAGTTTCTGGCCAAGAAGCCGGAGCCCGTGCTGCCTCTTTTCAAACTGGAATAGCAACAATGCGATCGATCGCCGCGGTTCTTGTCACGGGATGCGCCCTGCTCACGTTGACGTCGTGCAGTGATGTCCCCTCCGACACTCCGGACGAGTCAGCCGGCGGCGAGTCATCGACCGTCCAGCACGCCGAGCCGGCCGACTCACATCAATCACACGAATCTCATGCAGGGCACGGAGAACATCCCGCTGGCGATGCACACGTCGCAGCCGATCATGCGGAGCACGCCGCATCGTCCGAATCACCGCATTCAAAGGACGAGCATTCCGGCGGACACGACCAGCATGCGTCCGCGTCCGCGGACGAACCGAAAGCTCACGGGCGCACCGGTCACGGTCGGCACGCAGGGCATGGACACGGCTCCGACAGTGCCGCACCGAAGATCGCCATCGGCGAGAAGGTGCCGGACTTTGAAGTTACGTTGAACGGCAAGGCCTTGAAGCTCAGCGAACTGCGGGAGCACGCCGGGATCACTCCGGACGGCACCCTGGTTCTGACCTTCTGGTGCTCGTTCTGCCACAGTTGCCGGGACATCGAGCTGGACCTGGAAAAACTCGCAAAGGCCTACCAGGGTAAAGCCGGCGTCATCGCTCTGGACGCGAGCTTCGGCGAAACCGCCGAAGACATTGCCGCCTTCGCGAAGAAGAAAGGACTCACGCTGCCGATCGCGTTGAGTTCCGACGGCTCAGCTGCCGACCTGTTCGGCGTCAACAAGACAACGACGACGGTCGTCATCGATGGCAAGGGAACGCTCCGCTACTTCGGCCAGTTCGGCGGTCGCGGCCGGAGCTACGCCGAAGACGCCCTCAAGTCCGTGCTCGCCGGCAAAGACGTCACGGTGCAGAGCACGCCACCAAGGGGCTGACCCATCGAACGCTCGTAGCCTCCGTGCGAGGCTGATCAACCAGACTGGATTCACCGCAGCAGTGGCCGCCTTCGCGACGAAGCGGGGACTCACGCTGCCAATCTCGCTCAACGCGAGCGGCTCGGCCGCCGACCTGTTCGACGTCAACAAAACACGACGACGGTCACTCGACCCGGCGCTTAACGCAAGACCTTCAGATTCGGACGAACCTTGGCTAGCTCGGCGACGCCCTCGTCCGTCACCTGCGTCTCGACAAGGTGTACGGTCTGCAAGCTCTTGAAAGCGGCAAGCTCCTTCAGCCCCGCGTCGGTCACCGCCGTTGAAATGAGGCCCAGTGTCAGCAAATTCGGTAGCCCCGCTAGTTCCTTCAGCCCCGCGTCAGTCACTTTCGTTTTGTAGAGCAGCAGGGTTTGCAGGTTCTGGTGACTGGCCAGATGCTTCAGTCCGGCATTGGTCACCTGCGTGTTGTAGACGTAGAGTGTCTGCAAGTTCTTCAAACCGGCCAGTTTTTTCAATCCGGCGTCGGTCACCGCCGTGCTGCCGAAGTACAGCCGTTGCAACGTCTGGATTCCGGCCAACTCCTTCAGCCCCGCATCGGTCACCGCCGACGCGCCGAGGTCCACGCTGCGCAGACTCTTGAGCGCCGCCAATTCATTCAAGCCCGCGTCGGTCACTTTCGTATGGCTCAGATCCACGGCCTGCAGGTTCTGCAGGCCGGCGAGTTCCTTCAGCCCGGCGTTGGTCATTCCCGTGTTGCCGAGTCCCATGGCAAATGGCGAAGCAGGTGCGGGAAGTTTGGCAAACATGCCAGGCGTGTAATCGCGCCAGAGAAATACCGGCAGCGAGTCAACCTCTTCCGGCTTGCCCTTCAAATACTGCCATTCACCGAAATCGCTCTGTGCAAGCCAACCGACCAGCGAGCCCGCCTCGCGCCAGACCTCGATCACTTTGCGCTCGAGTTCCTTGCGCGTCGCACTTTTCTGTTCGCCGTTCGCCTCCTTCGCCGTTACTTCGGTCTGGGGCACCGCAGTTTCATTGGGAGTAACGGACGTGTTGTTCTGAGTGGAATCGCCAGACGATTCAGGCTTCGCGGGCGTCGACGTGTCCGACGAACCGTGCTTGTGGGCCGTTTGGTGCCGGTCGGCCTCGGTCGACTTCGAGTCTTCAGTCGCCGCGGATGCGCCGGCAGTTTGTGTCGCGTTTTGTTCGTTCGCACTCCCGCAGCCAGCACAGAAAACAGTGAGCAGCAGAAGGCCGACAGGGAATTGAAGTCTGGTGCTCATAAGACTGTCTCCAGTTCCGAGGCGATAGCAGCATGAGGACTGAGTTGGTGCAACCTGATTCACCACGGCATGCAGGATAGTATCGTCCTTAATCATGATCCACTCGGATAGTGGAATTCTTCACCGCGCTGGCAGACCAACGCGACCGACGTTGAAGAATCGTGGATGCCTTCGGTTACGTTGGCTTCCGAGCAATCGCGGTTGTGAGGGCTGACCGCGTTCGGCACGACAGAGCAGAAACCGAAGATCGAAGCCCGGACAAAGAGCATTCGACAATGGTTGCTCAGCGCGACTCCCGGCCACACGGAAAATTGTGTCTTTCGTCTGCGACTACTCCGGTATGTCGGGGCCGACGAGGAAGCCGTCAGCGAGGCCACCGCCGAATTGCTCCGGCTGCAGCGGGACGACGGCGGCTGGGCGCAGACGTCCGAAATGCAGAGCGACGCCTACTCGACGGGAAGCGCACTCGTCTCGCTCATTCGCGCGGGCGAGGTGCCGACAAACCAACTTTCCGTGCGTCGTGGCGTTCAGTACCTCATCGACACGCAACAGGAAGACGGTTCCTGGCACGTCAAGACCCGCGCCAGGCCGGTCCAACCCTATTTCGAGAGCGGCTTTCCGCACGGCAAGGATCAGTTCATCTCCACGACCGCCGGGTGTCCGATTCTGGACGTGCTGGACGGAGGATCGTTGTGATGTTCCGACACGCGCAATCAACACGACGCGCGAACGAACGGGGTTTCACGCTGATCGAACTGCTGGTCGTCATCGCGATCATCGGAGTCCTGATCGCTCTGCTGCTGCCGGCGGTGCAGCAGGCTCGGGAAGCGGCTCGGCGGGCTGAGTGTCGGAACCATCTCAAGCAGATGGGGCTGGCGCTGCACAATTACCACGATCAGCATCGCGGCTTTCCGCCCGGCGTCGTGGCTGACAATGACAACCTGCAGGACGGCTGGCACTCGGCGTTTGCGATGCTGCTGCCGCAACTGGAACAGTCGACCGCTTACAGGCAGTTCGATTTCGAACGGCCGTGGCGCGACCCGGTCAACGTGGCCGCGGCCGGGGCGAGCATTGCCACACTGCTGTGTCCGTCGTCGCCGGGCGGTCAGCCGGACAACAGCGGGCCGATCCGGTCGCTGACCGACTACGCATTCTGCAAAGGCGATCGGGCATGGCTGTGTCTGGCGAACCAGCCGCGGGGGATGTTCGACGTTAACAGTCACATTCGCACGGCCAGCGTTACCGACGGACTGTCGAATACGTTTGCCGCGGGCGAGGCGGTCAGCATGGCCGGGCTGGCCGCGCAGGCCCCCTGAGGCTGACCGAATATGACAATGGGCCAGGTCTGGTCCTCAGCCGATTTCGATGGAGCCGGCACTGCGGGCTTCCAGGGCGGACGCGGATCCGTGCTGGCCGTCGTGCAGCAGAACCCCGGACCCGACGGCCTGGACGGCACGCCCGACGACATCACCGCTCCGCTGAACCGCCGACCGATCGACGTCTCGTTCGACATGAACCCGAACAGCGGCTGCGGCGACTCAATGGACCGCGTGCGAAACTTCGCCAGCATGCACACCGGCGGCGCGTTCTTCCTGCTCGGCGACGGCAGCGTGCGCTTTGTCAGCGACAGCATCGACGCAGCCGTCTACCGCGGCCTGGGAACAATTCGAGGCGGTGAAGAGACCGGGGCATTCTGAGACGAAGTTTCTCCGCACCGCGCCGGATCACAGAACGCCGTCCGGCTGATGCTGTGGCTTTGTTATCTATCGTCCGTGGTGCAGGCCGGCGGCGAGTCGGTAGTACCCCGCCTGGCCGATCTGTTCGCGTTCGAAGGAGTCGTCGATGTTGATTGTCGTTTCGGCCGCGCCCAGGAACAGGCAGCCGCGCGGCTTCAGGAGGTCGCCGGCCAGTCGCAGGCAGTTCTTTTTCATCGGCTCATCGAAGTAGATCAGGACGTTGCGCAGGAAGACGATGTCGGCCGGACCGCCGGGCGGCATGTCGCGGGACATGTTGACGACGTGGAAGTCGACGCGGTGTCGCAGGTCGTCCACGACCTGCCACTCTTCGCCGTCTTTCTCGAAGTAGCTGATGAGGAAGCGGGCGGGGAGGCCTCGGTTGACCTCCATTCGGCTGTACCGGCCCAGCCGAGCCTTCTCGACCATGCGTTCCGAGAGGTCACACGCCGTGATGCGAACGCCCTCGGCCACGATCTGAGGAAAGTGGGCATCGAGCAGCATCGCCAGGCTGTAGGGTTCCTGTCCGCTGGAACAGGCGAGGCAGAGGATGCTCAGTTTTTCCCCTGGTGCTCTCGTTTCGAGCCACTGCGGGATGACGTGTGTGCGGAGCAGTTCGAACGGATGGAAGTCGCGAAAGAACAGCGTCTCGCAGGTCGCCATGGCCTCGACGACGAGCCTGGTCAGATGCGGTTCGGGCTGGGATCGCATCTTCTCGACGAGTTCCTCGACACACGTCACACCAAAATCGGACAGGAGAGGTTCGAGGCGCAGTTCGAACAGATCGTCGCGGTCGAATTCGAGCGAGATTCCCGCGTGCTCGTGCACGAGTCTCCGGAGGAAACTGGAATCGTTCCGCTCGATAGCCATTCGTTTCTCCGGTGATGATTCAAATCTGGTTATGCCTGAGTGCCGATGCGGATGACCTGATTGACTGCACTCGCCATGTCCGGCAGCGGGATGACACGCTGAGCCAGACCGGCGCGCGATATAGAACCAGCCATGCCCCACACCGTACTTGTCGCTTCGTCCTGCACCCAGATTCGGCCACCTTGTGCGTGGATCACGCGGCAGCCCTCCAGGCCGTCGCGGCCCATGCCGGTCAGGACGAGTGCCAGCGTCCCGGCGCCGTAAACGTCCGCCACAGACTCGTACAGTTCGTCCACACTTGGGCGACACGAATTCAGAGGCGGATTCTGGTTGAGCTGAATCACGACGGTCTCGTCATCGCGCCGCCGCACCCGCATGTGCCAGTCTCCGGGAGCAACGTATCCGCGACCCGGCTGCACGAGTTGGCCGTGCTGTGCTTCGCTGAAAGAAAACGGCGTCTTCTCCGTCAGAATGTCAGCCAGTTGCGCGGTGAATTCAGGCGGCATGTGCTGGCAGACGAGAATCGGCAGGGGGAAGTTGGACCTCAGGCCGCTCAGCAGGATGGACAGCGCCACGGGACCTCCGACAGACGAACCAATCGCCAGCACTTCGCAGCGGCCTGTCGCCGAGTCGGTTCCTGTCGCCGTAGATGTAGGAGGTGATCTATCGGAAGCGGGCTTGGGACACAGAGCCTCCAGTTTTTCAGCAAGCTGTCCGGCAAGTTGAGCAACGGCGTCGTCAAGTCCACCGGTCATTGACGGCTTGTGAAGATAGTCCGCTGCACCGGCCATCAACGCCTGCATCGTGATGCTCGCCCCTTGCGAGGTGTAGGCACTCAGCATGAGAATCTTCGCGTCGGGAACGCAACGGCACAGCTCGGGAATCGCTTCCAGTCCCGTCATGACCGGCATTTCGACGTCGAGGACGATGGCGTCCGGGCGCAGCTTTTCGGCGGCAGCAATTGCTTCCTGACCGTTGGCCGCCGTTCCCACAACCTCGAACCGCGCGTTCCTGCCGAGAGCGATCTGTACGATTCGCCGGACGGCTGCTGCATCGTCCACAACCAGCACCCGGATCGTGGTCACTCAGTGGCTCCAACAATGGTCAGTTTTTCGAGGATGACTTCGCGGGTGTAGGGCTTCATGACGTATTCGTTGGCCCCGGCCTGCAGGCATTCGGCGATGCGGTCGGCTTCGGATTCTGTGCTGACCACGATCAGCGGCATCGCGTTCAGATCAGGGAGCTGGCGGACTTCGCGGATGAACTCCAGGCCGTCCATGCCGGGCATGTTGAGGTCCACAAAGGCGATGTCCAGCCGGCCGAAAAGGAAAAGCGGTCACCCATTGATTGACTGTTCGCGAGGTCTTTGCGATTCGCGACCGATGATCGATCATCGGTCATCGGTCGTATCACATCCCTCTTCAAGCGGATTCCGGCACAGCGGACAGAGTCTGACGCGGTTGAGGACCAGCGAATTAACTATTGGGGCAATTGCCGTGGCGCAAGCTTCCAGCTTGCGACGAACAGCAATCGCAAGTCGCCCGCGACCTTGCTTACGTCACCGAGTACAAATCGCGTCCGTTCAAGCGGATGCAATAGGCATTTACAATTGGAGTTGAGTCACGCATTCCAACACCCACGGAATAGTCTGCAGCGTAGGCCTTCGGTTGTGTGTACCCGATTTCGGTTTCCACGTTGTCGTCATATTCACGCTCCCGCGCGATGCCAAGCAGGCACATCGCCAGAGACATTGGCTTCGGTCCGAACGGGGCCAGGACAAGTGATCGAGTTCGTCCTTCCTGTGACTGTTGCTTCAATCGGTCGAAAACCAGCGACACGTCATCTGTCGGAACACGCACGATTTCAGGTCGTAACGGCCCCTTCCATGCGGCAGTGATGTCTCGAACAAACTCCCAGTTCTGTCGGAAGCCTGGGTGCAGCGAGGGAAACGGCAGGAACAGCTTCAAATCGATCTTGCGTGTCGTGCTTTCGCCGATGAATTCGTGCAGGTTCAACGTGTGATAACCCACGCCGATAATGGCCGTCGTCTCGTCAGCATCGACATCCGAATGCAGATAGCCCGGAAGTGGCTCCCAGGAATCCGCATCCGTCGCGAGTTGTGTTCCGTGCTTCGCATACCTCGCGGGCTTCGTGTTAGCCGCGATGAGAGTCTTTATGTGAGCGGCCTCAACAAGTTCTCTGACAAGTGGAAAGAACCACCGCTTGGGCATCGTGGAGATGTCGACGATGACACGTCCCTCGCACTGATCGGCCAGTTCCTGTACCGCTTCGATGACCTCGTGGTCAGACGAGTGGAGAGGGCATTCCCGATGGATTGTCACACGATCGGACAATTCATCGCGAGCCTGCTTCTCGTTCTCAGCAAGCCGACTTCGCACCTCATCCAGGTTGCGGGCACGGCTGTGTGGAGCAAGCTTCAGGAGCGTGCAGGTCGAGTCTGAATCGCGACCGAGAACTTCCTGCGCGGCTGCCAGGCACCGGTCCTCAGGTGAGAGCGAACCAACGACCGACCATGGTTTGGCACCAGGTAATTTGTCGAGAATCCAGTGGATCGGCCCCAGCGGCCGAAGGTGTTGACTCGGTCCCACGTCACTCCACCTCATCGAATGGGAGTGTCTTCTGTCTGGAATCAACACTCGGCTTTGTGACAGCTTTGACGGGCAGCTGTTCTTGTGCTGGTTGTTCCACTTGCAGGTCACACTGCAGGACGATGTGTGGCTCCAGCCATGACCGGAGTTTTTTGACGGTCAGATAGAGTGGCTCTTTTGTGTGCTGAACCGTCAGCTCGTAATACGGCGCGAGGATTGGGTGTGGATACCACTTGAGTGACTTTCCTCGCGATGTGTTTTTCGGTGTGTGGTCTCGCTGCAACAGGAAGCACTCGGCTGTCGCGGCGTCGAGCAGTCTTTTCACTTCCAGATCGCTCTCGTAATCGCTGCGTGCCAGTGAGATTCCGTTGGCTCCCGGATAAGACATTTGCCGATCGCGAATGAGTTGCGAATGCAACCGTTTTCCCAGCTCATCCAGGAATTGTTGAAGCGTGTCGCCATCCGGACTGGACCTAATGTTGTCTCGCCAATTTCGGCTGGCGTCGCGGATACCCTCAGCGTGGCCTGATGAAATGGATTCTGGTGTTAACACGAGATTGTTACGTCAGGCAGCTTTGGTGGATTCGGTGTAGGCGGCGTTGCGTTTCGAGGCGACTGTC
>Ga0316208_1004002_pt1 | contig 10089 bp, 10 predicted proteins | sample 3monopyrite_MG_FD_204944 | JGI IMG/M metagenome (GOLD analysis project Ga0316208, IMG submission 204944) | Microbial mat bacterial communities from mineral coupon in-situ incubated in ocean water Damariscotta River, Maine, United States -... | ecosystem: Environmental > Aquatic > Marine >...
CGTACCTTGGGTGCCCTTTGGATTTGTTCCGTATCGATTTGATCACCCACCAATGTTTGGGCCGCTTGATAGCCTGGGATCCGTCCAGGAACTCTATATTCCTGTTCGTGGATACTTTTCAGGGGAAGCATTTGAGCATCAGTACATTTTTACCCTGGATCCATTGACCGGTGTCATTCTTCGCATGGACACCCTGCCCTACTCCTTTGAGCCCTGGGCGCCGGATACGATTGGCGCGTTGCGCATGCCTGCCCTGCAATATTTAGGTGACATTGATCGCGACGGCCTACCTGAAATCGCCAGAGCGGTGAATACACCAAGCTATTCTCCACCCAACTGGCCAGGATGGGCGGATAGCAACATTGTCATGGGCCAGGAAACCCTGGATTTCCCCACTCAACTCCCACTGAATGGGAATCACACCGCCCATATCGCGATTCCTGGCGCCGCAGGGCGCTCGGGGCAGTTGCTCTTCAGCAACGACTTCCATCGGGAAGATGGATTCACTCCAGATGGCTGGCGTACCGGACTGGTGAGTAATGGCTTACTCGACTGGAGCAAACAGCAGGCACTCGGCGTGAGCCTTGATGCCTCTGGCAATGGTCATTTGAGCTTCCAGCTTCCCAATAAGCCGGGTCTGATTGGGCAGATGCTCTACGCACGCTTTATTGTTCCTGATGTAATCGATCCTGGCACCATCTGGACCATGAGTAGCCTTGGCATTGGCCAAGTAATTCCTTAGGTCTGCGCTTTCTCTGAGGCTCTACAATGAGGGCGGTTTCATCATGACCGTCCTCTACATCGTTCTGCCTTTGGCGCTGCTCATCGCTGCCGTCGCGGTGGGGGCCTTTGCGTGGTCGGCCAAAAGCGGACAGCTCGATGATCTCGAGACCCCAGCGCAACGCGCGCTTCTCGACGATGACCCGGTCGATCTCTCGCCAGAAGAAAGCACAAAAGCATGACCACCGAACTGCGCTACCACCTGGCCTTTCAAGACTGGGCTGCCTTTACGCATCATGTGCAGCTGACCATGAAGAGTTACCGGCGCGTGCATGCCTTCAGCCGCTTCGGCGTGACCGCGGCTTATGTCTTTTGCGCCGTTCTCGCCTGGCAGATGAAGCAAGACTGGTTGGTGGCTTCGGCCCTCGGTCTGCTCGCGATTGCTTGGGTGATTTTGTTTCCCGCGGTGCAGCGTCGCCGCACTCATCGCCAGCTGCAACGCATGGAAAAAGACGGCGCCGCCAAGGGAATCCTCGGCGACTATCACCTCACCGCGACCGAAGACGGCCTCATCGCCGAGCTCGACGGCAACCGTTCCGAGTTCCTGTGGTCGAGCTTTTCTGGCGTCGATACCGACGGCGACCGCCACTTTCTCATGCTGTCGCCCAACCGCGCCCTGGTGATTCCGCCGAAGGTCGAGGGCATCGAGGCCTTCCTCGAGGATTTTAAAGCTCGGCTTTCTTAACCCTGTGCTAGAGTGTTATGGATATTCCTGACCCATATTTCCATGCTTGCACTGCTCCTACTTCAAATTCCCAATGGTCCATGGGTTGTTGAGGATCTAATTCCGCCTGAACCGACTCCCCTCCTGGACGAGTCCTTTCAATGGACTCACTCCACAGCCTTAGGAGACATTTTTGGCTCCGGAAGATCCGGCTTCCTGAGTAAAGGATATCGAGATATTCATGGCCCCTCATGGGAGGCTGTCATGACCTGCCGTGTTTCCGGCGGATTTGGCCAACCAGAATTTACCTTTGCACTACCGGATCGATATGGGTTTGAAGATCGTTGGTTCGCCTCTGAGGTGTCTACGACCACGGTTCTGAAGACTCCCACTGGACTAGAAGGCTATGTCGCCAATGGTTCACGATTATTGGTCATCGATTTTCCAAGTGGTTCGCTCCAGGGTTGGATTGATGGCATCGCTCCATTTGGAATGACCCCTTTAGATCATTGGAACACCTTAATGAGTGCTGGGGATGTCAACCTTGATGGCTATGACGACCTCCTGTTTCATGGTCATCCTCATTACAGATGGGCGGCCTATTTTGGAGTTATCGATGGCGCCACGAAACAAGTTCTTTGGCAGCGGGCTTTGCACCATGCGAATGGGCTACTCGAAGTTCCCATTCAGCCTCAAGAAATGGGTCAATGGCAAGACATCGACGGTGACCAGATTCCTGATTATCTAATTGGTTTGAATCAATGGTCAGAAACCGCCTTGGACTATGAAGGATTCATTGTTGCGCTTTCCGGTATAGACGGTTCTACCATTTGGAGACATGCCGCCAGGCGGCGTTTAGTCGGGGCGGGCATCCTTGGTGGAGATTTCAATGGAGACGGCATTAGCGAAGTTCTCATGCGCCAGGGAAGCAATGAGATTTTCCTCTTGGAAGGAAGTCGTGGAGATTTGTTATGGCGCAAAAGCATTAGTGATTTTTCGCCTTGGCTCCCTCCAGGAGTTCAATGGTCCTATCTTTCCCACCCCGCTTTTTTCACCACAAGCGCAAGCGGGTTTCCAGGTGGAGAGATCATTGTCATTGTGGAAGGTGCCGAAATGGGGGAGTTGTTCTCTACCCAATTCATCTTTGCACTGGATTCGGTTTCTGGGCACATCTTGCGAATGGAACGATTCCCATCCTTCCTCTGGCCGTGGGCCACCGACACCACTGGCACCATTCGGTTTCCCATGGCTCAATACCTAGGCGATATCGATCGGGATGGATTACCTGAGATTAGTCGTGCGGCAAATACACCGAGCCTAGATGACCCAAACTGGTTAGGTTGGGCGGCCAGTAACATCATAATCGGGCAAGAAACACTGGCGCTTCCCGACCAATTGCCGCTTCAGAGCAATCACGTTGCCCAAGTGGCCATCCCTGGGGCAGCAAATATGTCAGGGCAGTTACTTATCAGTGATGAATTTAGCCGTGACCATGGGGTGTCACCAGATTCTTGGAGATTAGGCTTAGTGGATGGAGACCTTCTTGCATGGAGTAGGGATGAGGGCATTCGGTTGACTCTCGACGCCTCAGGAAATGGCCAACTTAATTTCCAACTCCCCAACAAGCCAGGTTTGGTCGGGAAGCTTCTTTACTTTCGCTTTATCGTGCCAGAACCTGGGCAGCCTGATTCGATTTGGACCATGAGCAGCCTGGAGCAGGCAGTGGTAATCCAATAATATGGTGATTAAGGCTTTCCTCGGCCTTGGGTGCTCCCTTCTGGCAGCCTGCTCCGATGCAGTCCAAGAGCAGCTTCCTTTAGCGGAGGGTATTTTTGCAGCTGCAGTGATGGATCATCATGTGGTTCTGGAATTGAACCAAGACGGTACTGCGCTTTATGCCGCGCGCGGCCCTAGTCCAGAAATCATGATGGATTGGAGTGGACAATGGGAGTTGGAATACCGCGAGGAGAAAATGGTAGTGGTGACAAATTTTGCCAATGACCGCAGATTGGAATGGCTATGGATGCCCAATCGCGAAGGCGTTCTGCAGCGCAATGGCACCCTGTGGCCAACGAATCTGCAGGGCGAAAGCCCATTAGAAATGGGGCGTATGGAACTCAGTTTTGCCGGCTCAGCATTTGGCGAAGCTTATCGATTTGATAGTGCCGAAATGTTGGTCATGGTGCTTCTGCATCCAAAAGGTAAGGCAACGTTTATTCAGGACAGGTTTTCCTCGGAAGGGCAGTTGAATATCTCTTGCACTTGGGAGGAATCCGAGCCGGATTTGGTTGTGCTTCAAGGCGTGGAAGAGAAATGCACGCCTGAGCAACAGCGCTTTCTCCCCGGTCTTCGCTTTCTGCGCCGAGAGCATGAAGGCGTGCCCATTCTCGTTTCGGAAGGCTTCGCTCAGGAGTATGAAGCTGGACAACTGGATGGAACAGGCATGCTTTGGCCCATCTCCGGCTCCAAGTCAGGCGCCTTTTGCCACCAGAAAGGCAAGGGAACCGAGCTGTATCTCAGGCCCCTGGAATAGAGAGTCAGGCTGTTTTTGCGGCCACAATCACCAAAACTGCCCTCAAGAGGCCCCCTGAACACCGTTTGGGGCTGGGAATTCCTCATCCTCGCGGCCTATACTGGCCGATGGAGGTAATACCCAGATGATTCGCCCACTCACCTTGTCACTGTGCGCCCTGCTGTCTGTCGGCCTGGTTGCACAACCCCAAGATCCCGCCAAGGCTCCTGGAGCCAACGGCCAGGAAGGCACCAAGCCCAAGGAAGTGGCGCCCACCGTCATCGAAAAGGAAACGGAAATCCCGTTCCCGATTTGGATGGACGTGCTCAAAGATGAGCGCCATCACCTTTGCGGCACAGGCGTGCGTGAGAAGACCATCTTCCACGTCAACGTTTACGGCTTTGGTTATTACGTCGATCGCGATAAAGCGGTCAAGGTATTGAACAAGGCAGGCGGCAAAAACATGACCTTGAAGAAGGCGCTGAAGGATCAGGGCTTCATCAACAAGTTCATGACCGGCAACTTCAATAAGTCCATGCGTTGGGTCATGGCTCGCGATGTCGATGGAGAAGACGTCGCCGAAGCTTTCGACGACTTCCTCGATCCAGGCATTCGTGCGATTGCCCGCGACGAGAAGCAACTCGAAGCCGGTTTAACTGCCATGCGCGAAATGCGTGGCTACTTCGCCTCGGGCAAACTCAACGAAGAAGATGAACTGATCTTCGTTTGGGAAATGCCGGCGAAAATGCATACCATCCTGAACGGTCGCGAGCTCGGTGTCATCGATAATTGGCACTTGTGCTACGCCTTGTACAACTCCTTCCTGGGGAAGGATCCCATCGACAAAGATGGCAAGAAGGCGATCATTTCGGGCTTGTACCCCTACATCTACCCTGAGCAATAAGGCTCAAGCATGACATCATCCGAAAAGCGGCGCTCCGAGCGCCACGACCATGTGGTCCCAACGGCCATGCTGTTGGCGGCCGGCTCCCTCGAGGGCGAGACCGTCAACGCCTCGCAACACGGCCTTCTGATTCGCGGCACCGGTCGCATTTCGGTGGTGGTCAAAATTGGCGGCAAGGAATACCGCGGCCGCCTGGTCCGCGCCGAGCCGATGGTCGATGGCGGCACTTATTACGCGCTCGACCTAGACGATCCCTACGAAGTCTAAGGGTTTGTCCTACAATAGGGGAGTGACGACGCTCCTCCTGACCTTCACCCTGTTTGCTGTGGCGCTAACCGCCATGGCGGTGGGTGTGTTGCTGTCTGGGCGCCATTTGAAAGGCTCCTGCGGCGGTGCCGCAAACGATGTCGCCGAAGACGCCCTGCTCGGGGATTGCGTGTGCGCGCGCAAAGAGGCCGATATCTGCGCCTCTGACGAGGGCAATGAGTTCGTCCTGCTCGCAGAGCTCGGCAACCCGAGCCGCAAAGACTACTTCCGTGAGCAGCGCAAAGGCCGGCAAGATCCGCCGCCGCAGCTCGAGGTCTGAGCGCCTCGGCATTTTTGTCGAAAATTGCAGAAATCTTCGTCGATTTGCCTGCTACGGTAAAGCCATGACTATTTGCTTTAGCCTTCTTCTCTGGGTGGGCGCTCTTGCCCCCCCCCCCGTTGACAGCCCTTAGCCTGCAGGGCACAACGATTATTGTGGATGGATCCCAGTCCACTCCGAATGCACAGCCGAGCATTACCACGGCGGCCAATATGGCGGTTTCTGGCGACACCATTTTGGTTAAGCCAATGACTGACCCAGTAAGCGGTCTTCCGGTCGGCTACACGGAGAACAATTTTTTCTCTTTCCCAAATGGGAATGAGACCTTTCCGATTACGATCAAGCCCGGGGTAACCCTTGCCGGGTTTGGAGGACCTGTCCATGTCTATAACACGAATTTAGCCACAGCGTCGGAGTTGTTCAAAGTTGGCGGGGGTGTGGTCCGTATCGGCAACCTTCAGCTCCTCGGCAGCAAGACCGGAATTGAGGTGCGGGGGGCCACGGACCTGACAGTGCAGAAGGTCACCTTCGCAAACACTGCACAGGATTAGACGCGGAACTTCTCGGCGCCGGTTTGATGAAGGTGCAGGTGGTGGACAGTCTGATGACTGGCCAGTTGCCGACCTTGGCCAATCCTCCGGCGTCATTTCCGCAGAGTATTGGCCTCAAGTTCCATGCCCTAGAGGACCAGTCTGGAGGCATCCCTCGCCTTGAAGCAAACGTCGACAACCTAACTTCGATTGGGCCCTTCACCAATATGAACGGGCTGCCGGCAATAAACCAACTGCCAACAGATCTTCCCTTTGGCAATGGTGGCCCAGGCGCCACCCGCCTCATCGAGGTTTTTGCGCAAGGAGATTCAGAGGAGTATCCCGTCTTCCCCGGCAGCCCATCCCCAATCGCCGAGGTGGCGCTGGCCGTGAACGGCGGTGCAATGGACGGAGGTCCAGATTCCAGCCACCAGGGCGGGTGGGATATCGGAATATATTCTGCTGCTGGCTCTACCGGTACATCTACCGACAACTACACCGCCGGTTATTCCGTGACCACCACTGGTGCGGTGTTCGAGCGTTTCCGCCAAGCCGGTCTCCACGGCACCGCGAACGTCGCCACTCGGGGGATTGTGAAGTTGCGGGGACAGACCAGGGTTAGTGGGACCGGTTCTGGCCTGGGCCACAATACTGCCCTCTATCCGATTCACAACGGCGTCCATTTGTTCTGTCTAGAGGGGTATTTAGCTCTCAGTGCCGACGACAGCAACTTCGGCGAGAACACCGGTTCCGGGGTATTCTTGAGCTGTGCTGGCTCTAGGGCGCAGGATTCTCCTCACCCGATGGGCCTATTTCTTGGAATGCGCCGCTGCAAAATTCATCTGAATGGAGACACTGGTTTGGAGCTCTTCTCGGGGGTCCTGCCAATTGGTGCGCAATACGCTGCCCAGACCGGCATCGTCGGCGGAAGCTGGACCAGGTCTAGCGGTTTCGCAGACCTCACAACAGGAGATCCTTCGGCCAGTCTGCCCTTTGGCCAGGGCGTGGTAGACCGTTGCTCCATTAGCAATAATGGAGGGAATGGCATTCATGTTCAGGCTGAGGGCTCCGCTGAGCATTACATCTTCTGCCGTTTCACCAACAACATCATTTGGAACCAACCCTTGGAGGGTTTCCGCAGTGATGTGACCTCCGACGGTTCGGGCGGCAATGGCATCATCCTGACCCCAATTATTCAGAGTACGCTAGCCGGGAACGGCGACTTGGTGGGCGCTTCTGTGGAGTTTGAAGATCAGGGTGTCGGAATCTCCGCCGCTTATTCTTGGGTGCCGCCTGCGGGCGGCAATCCTGCCTTCGGGACGGAGATCGACAACACCATCCTGCAGCGGAAAAATTCTCTAGCTTCGGATCTCGGCCCGAACTTGGACATTGTGCGTGGTGCTCCTACGGTGCCCGGGATTCTTGGGCCGGGCTTTATTGGCCTCGGCGGCTTGAGGTTTACGCCCACCGGAGCATTTGGCGGGAAAACAACTACCGGTTTGCTGGTTTCCACGGATTCGACAACGCCATTTCTGGTGGGTGCGCCGATGTGGACCGCCCTTAATGCGTCCCAGTTCTTCCTCGACGCTTTGGGCGCGAACATTGCCGACTTCAAGAATATTACCCCCACTTTTGTGAATGTTCCAAGTCCAGAAATTGGCCACGACTATTCTGGAGACTTGCGGACGGACTTACTGTCCGCTGGTGATTACGACAAAGGAGCAGAGGAACTACCATGATTGCCACACTTCTTTTTCTTTGTGCACAATCTCCATGGGTGGTGAAGGATTTGGAGGTACCTCCCTCATCTCCGGAACCGCTCGAATTCTACGAATGGCGAACTTCCCTTCCACTCGGAGATTTAATGGAGAATGGGTTGGGTGCCACGATTACCCAGGGATATCGGTCAAATCTTGCTGGCCCATTCCCTGTCATTACCGATTACGGATTAATCAGGGGAGGCCTTGGCGGACAGGAAATGAGCTTTTTCTTGCCTGATGAATCGGCTTTTAGCCACATCTGGGGCAGCTACTGGTCCCCCGGCTTCGCCCTCCTTAAGGAGCCGGGCGGCTGGACCGCCGTTGGCATCCATCAGCCCGGGCTCGTCACCGCCTCCTTCCCATCAGGAGGCTTCGACGGTTGGATTATGCCGCCGCCTCCGGCGCCGGGCCTCCCGCAGCAGGAGTGGTGGGATGCCCTCCAGCCTGCAGGGGATATCAACCTCGACGGCTTTGACGATGTGCTTTACTACGGCCACCCCACGGCACTTTGGGGATCCTACGTTGGACTCATCGACGGCGCGAGCAGGCAAGTTCTTTGGGCGGAGTTTATTCCAGATGGGTGGCTTCCAGCCCCCATCTACCCGGCCAATCCAATCGGATGGTCAGATTTGAATGGAGATGGAATCAAGGATCTCATCATCGGGAATAACCTATGGGACCTCGCCACGGGAACCCTGGAGCAAACGGTGCTTGCCCTTTCCGGCTTGGATGGGAGCACGATTTGGGAGACTCGGACGCCGGTAGGCTTCGCGGGCACGACGGGGATGGACATCGATGGAGATACGATCCCGGATGTACTCATCATTTCCGCTCAGGATGAGGTCTCAGCACTCAGTGGAGTGGATGGGCGTTTTCTTTGGACCACCAATGTCAGCGCAATGACCCCGCTCCTTCCGCAGCTTGGTTATTTACACGGTTTCCGTCCTCCACTCTTCTTCACCAAGACAGTGCCTGGCCAAATTGCCGATACGATTCAGGTCAACATCAACGTAACTCCTCTCGGCTACTCTGCCGAGGTTGAGAATTATCTCGTCGAACTCGACGCTCAGACAGGTACACCGATTGCCGCGAGTGAATTTCCAAGTGACCTTCGGCCATGGGCTCTGGAAAGCGCGCAACCATTCCCTTGGGCTCAACCCTGGTATCTCGGCGACGTCGACCGTGACGGCTACACCGAGATCGCACGGGCGACGCCGGTGTTCTCCAACAGCCCTCCGAACTTCCCCGGAGTTGCGAGCAATATCATTGTTAGCAAACGCACTCTGGATTTCCCGGGTACGCTGCCGATTGGAGCCACTCACTCGGCGGGCATCGACATCCCCAACGCTCCCGGGATGTCCGGCTATCTACTCTTGAGTACCGGCTTCGATCGCGAGCAGGGATTCTCCCTTGACGGCTGGCGCACCGGACTTGTTACCGAGAGCCTGTTCACCTGGAGCCAAGGCCAAGCCCTAACCACCACCCTCGATGCCAGCGGCCAAGGCGCCGTCAGCTTCCAACTCCCCAACAAGCCCGGTCTCATTGGTGAAACCGTCCACGCTCGCTTCCTCGTCCCCGACCCAGCCAAGCCAGGCTCCCTCTGGACCCTGAGCAGTATCGGCGTGGGGGAGGTGACACCCTAAGCGATGCCCTAGTCCTGTTCGCGCGGCCAACCCGCGCTGGTGTAGACCTGAAAGTGCTCGCCATCATGCTCGATGAGCATGGCTTCGGTCTCTGGCGTGGCGGCGATGAGTGCCAGCGCCTGTTCGCGGCCGAGCACCATGCAGGCGGTGGCGAGGCCATCGGCCATCATGCAAGTGGGGGCCAGAATGCTGACCGAAGCCAGACCATGTTGCAGTGGCTTGCCGTTGCGCGGATCAATCGTGTGACTGACGCGTGCGCCATCGACCACGCGGTAGTTGCGGTAGTCGCCGCTGGTGGCGACGGCGGCATTGCCTGGCTCCAGGACCGTCTGCAGGTTCTCGCCTGGTCGGCTCATGTCGCCGGGAGCGTCAATCCCGATGCGCCAGGGCTGGCCGCTCGGGGATAGGCCCTTGCAGCGCAATTCGCCGCCGACTTCGATGAGATAGTCGGGGACACCGAGGGCGTCGAGAGCGGCGCAGGCGGCGTCGACACCATAGCCCTTGGCGATGGCAGACAGGTCAAGTTGGCGCTCGGAAAACTCCTTCCACAGGACCGGCAGGCCATCCTTGGCGGCGTCGACGCGAATCGCCTTCCAGCCGACACTTTGTAGCGCCTGGGCGAGGGCTTCTTCGCTGGGCGCTTCTACATTCCGGCCGGCTGGACCAAAGCCCCACAAGTCGACCAAAGGCATGACCGAGGGGTCAAAGGC
>Ga0316208_1004006_pt1 | contig 10086 bp, 12 predicted proteins | sample 3monopyrite_MG_FD_204944 | JGI IMG/M metagenome (GOLD analysis project Ga0316208, IMG submission 204944) | Microbial mat bacterial communities from mineral coupon in-situ incubated in ocean water Damariscotta River, Maine, United States -... | ecosystem: Environmental > Aquatic > Marine >...
TGCCCTGCAGCGCCTTGGCGGCCTCGGCCATCGCCTTGGGGTCGTTCATGTCTGGCATGCCGCCGTCGGCCATGCCGCCGCCTTTGCCGAACATGCCTTTCATGGCTTGTTTGAGCATGCCACCCTTACCCATCTTCTTCATCATATCGGCCATCTGGCGGTGTTGTTTGACAAGCTTGTTGAGTTCCGAAACCTCAAGCCCTGCGCCTTTGGCAATCCGTTTCTTGCGGCTGGCGGCAAGCAGATCAGGGTTTGCGCGTTCTTTCCTGGTCATTGAATTGATCAGCGCGACCTGGCGTTTGAGGATACTGTCATCCATGCCCGCCGAGGCCATCTGTTTCGACATCTTCTGCGCGCCGGGCATCATGCCCATCATGCCTTCCATGCCACCCATCTTCATCATCTGTTCAAGCTGCATCTTGAGGTCGTTCATGTTGAAGCGACCCTTCTGGAAGCGCTTCATCATCCTTTCGGCCTGCTCGGCCTCGATGGTTTCCTGCGCCTTCTCGACCAGCGCCACGATGTCGCCCATGCCAAGGATGCGGCCGGCGATGCGGTCAGGCTCGAAGGTCTCGATTGCGTCCATCTTTTCGCCGAGGCCTACAAAGCGGATCGGCTTGCCGGTGATCGCGCGCATCGAAAGGGCGGCACCACCGCGTCCGTCACCATCCATCCGGGTGAGGACAACGCCGGTCACGCCGATCTTGTCGTCGAATTCCTGCGCGACATTCACCGCGTCCTGACCGGTCAGGCCATCCACCACCAGCAGCGTCTCACGGGGGTTGGCCACATCGCGCACAGCGGCGGCTTGGGCAATCAGTTCCCGATCGATGTGCAGGCGACCGGCGGTATCGAGCATGTAGACGTCATAGCCGCCAAGGCTGGCTTGGGTCTTGGCCCGTTTGGCAATTGCGACCGGGTCCTCGCCTTTGATGATCGGCAGCGTGTCCACACCGATCTGTCCACCCAGGATCGCCAGTTGTTCCATCGCGGCAGGGCGGTTGGTATCAAGCGAGGCCATCAGCACCCGCTTGCCTTCGCGCTCTTTGAGGCGTTTGGCGAGCTTGGCAGTCGTTGTCGTCTTGCCGGAACCTTGCAGGCCGACCATCAGGATCGGTGCAGGCGGGTTGTCGATTTTCAGCGCTCCGGGGTCGGTATCCCCGGTCAGGACGTGTTGCAGTTCATCGTGAACGATCTTGACGACCTGCTGTCCCGGTGTGATCGATTTGGTGACCGCCTGACCGGTCGCCTTTTCCTGCACCGCCTTGATGAAATCACGCGCCACGGGCAGCGAGACGTCAGCTTCAAGCAAGGCCACCCGCACTTCGCGGAGTGCGGTTTTGACGTCATCATCCGACAGCGCACCTTGTTTGGTCAGCTTGTCAAAGACGCCGGTTAGGCGTTCGGATAGATTCTCAAACATCGGCCAAGGCCCTCGTCTCGTTTTTGTTGCCGTACGTATATAGGGACGCAAGGCGAAAAGCAGTAGCGCCCCCGTGGGCATAACCCAAAGCAGCGCGCCCCCGTGGGCGCGACGCGCTGACGGAGGGCGATCCCCTGATCTTGGGGACCGGAAAGCTGATGCTATCCGGGTGTTGGGGGGCGTTTACGCCTGCCGGGGTGCCGAGTCAACATCCCGGGCCAGCCATTTATTGATTGCATCGACCGCGCGTTCGGCGCCGCTTCCACTTGCATAAATTGGAGTGACCGGGTGAATGCCCTTATCCATTCCGCCTTCCAGCACCAATGCGATGCGATAGGTTGTCCCGCCCTTTGTGCTGCGACTGCTTTGCAGCACGGCCGCTTGCAGATGTTCAAGCTTGTGGCGCACCCGCGTTCGCCCGCGAAAGGTAGAATGACGCAGCTCCAACAGGTTTTGACCGCGATCGAGGACAAGGTCGTCGCGGCGCACGAACAGAACAAGAAAGACCGCCATGATCAGTGGAAGGATAAAGAGTCCCCAGAATGCGCCGTTGATGTCGCCTTGGGAAAGGGCATTTAGCCCGACCGCGATCATGACAAGCAGAAAGACACTCAGCAGGGCGGCCATGACCCACGGGGTTGACCTGAGGATCAATTGCTCTGGGGTGTTGCGAACAATCTTCATGGCCTCTGGTCTAGGGCGCGTGACGTCGCCGATCAACCCAATGAACGGGCTCTTAAAGCCGATTGTCCAGCCTCCGCCTGACCAGCAGGACGCCGAGCCCAGCGACAAAAGGCGCTGGGCGGGATGTTCGACTCAGGCTGCTTTGCTGGCAATCACCTCTGAGGCGGTGTGGATGGTGATATCGTCAATCCCGATGAAACGCAGAACCTGTTGCAGGTGCGGTGTTGCGAAATCCACGGGCGCTCCGACCGGCACGCCGCCGGATGCGACCGCGACGTGGGCTTTCTTGCCTTCCAGCAGCCCGACTGGGCCGGTCTCGGTATAGGCAAAAGTCACCTTTGGACGCGCCACGAGGTCGATCCAGGCTTTCAGCGCCGCGGGCATTCCAAAGTTATACATGGGCAAGCCGATCAGAATGATGTCGGCTTTCTTGATCTCGGCAATCAGCGCATCCGAAAGCGCCAGCACGTCGCCGTCGGCTGCGGTCAGATCTGTCTGGGGGATCAGCCGGGTGGTGATCCATGTTTCATCCACCTGCGGCAAGGGTGTTTCAGCCAGATCGCGGGTGATGACGCGGCTGGGTGAAAGGTCTTGCAAGAGCTGTGCCGTTGCGGCGCGGCTTACCGACCCATGTTTTGTACCAGAGGCGTTGATGTGAAGAACGGTCGTCATGGAAAAGCTCCTTTTAAGCGTTTCCAGAGAGGTAGTATCTTGCATTGGCGAACAATATAGCAGAAATTCAACAGCATATGTTTGTCAGCGCACAGGATTGCAGATGGATAACTGGGACGAGATCAGAACCGCATATCAGGTTGCCCGCAAAGGCACGGTCAGCGGTGCTGCGGCGGAAATGGGCGTGCACCATGCGACGGTGATCCGCCACATTGATGCCTTGGAGCAGCGATTGGGTGTGAAGCTGTTTCAACGGCATGCACGCGGCTATACCGCAACCGAAGCCGGGCAGGACCTGTTGCAGGTTGCGCAGGCAACCGATGATCAGTTCACGCAACTCGCGGGTCGGATCAAAGGGCAGGGCGAGGGTGTTTCCGGGGATCTGGTCGTGACCTCGCTTGGGATGGCCTCACCGCTTCTGACGCCTATTCTGGTCGATTATCAGGCCGAGAACCCCGAGGTGCGGGTGCGATACCGGACCGGGGATCGGCTGTTTCGTCTTGAATACGGTGAAGCGCATGTGGCCATTCGCGCCGGGACGATGCCGGAAGAACCGGACAATGTGGTGCAACCCTTTCTTCAGCAGCAAATGGCACTCGTTGCATCAGATGCATATATCGCCCGGCACGGGATGCCCAAAGACGAATCCGATTTGCAGAACCATTTTTTTGTCAGTCAGGACAGTGAAAACAGCCGGGCCCCCTTTACCCGCTGGCTGCGTGACATCGTGACAGAAGATCGCTTCGTGTATCGCGCAACCGACAACCGCAATATGCAGGATGCGATCATCGCGGGGGCCGGTATCGGGTTTGTGGTGGCGCAAGCGGTGAGACTTTACCCGCAACTGACCGAAGTAACAGAGCGGCGTGATGAATGGTTTGGCGCGCTCTGGATCGTGACCCATGTTGATTTGCATCGCACGACAAAAGTGCAGTCATTCCTGCGTTTCCTCAAAGACCGGGTCAAATCGCTGGAATGCTGATGACAGGCCCACGCGCCGGGCATCTGGCGATGCTTGTCTTTTCGATGCTGGTCGCGGGGTCATTTGCGCTGGGCGCGCTGGCGGCCAATGAAATGGCACCAAGTGCGCTGAACGCGGTCCGCTTCTGGATTGCGGCGGGCGTCATTGGTGCGGTGGTATTTGCAACGGGGGGCGTGTCGCGCAAGGCGTTGACGGCGCCTTGGCGCTATGTGTTGCTGGCCGCGTTTTTCGCGACCTATTTTGTATTGATGTTTGAAGGGTTGAAAACCGCGCCGCCGGTCAGTGCGGCGGCGGTCTTTACCCTGACCCCCGTTCTGACAGCGGCATTCGGGTGGTTCTTGCTGCGTCAGGTCCTGACCCTGCGGATGGCGCTGGCCTTGGCGATTGGTGCCCTTGGCGCAATCTGGGTCATTTTTCGCGCGGATACCGCTGCGATCATGCGCTTTGAAATTGGACGCGGGGAGGTGATCTATTTCTGGGGCTGCGTGGCCCATGCGGTTTACACCCCGCTGGTGCGCAAGCTGAACCGTGGCGAAACGGCAGTCGTCTTTACCTTCGGGGTCTTGCTGGCCGGATCAATCCTGCTCACGTTGTGGGGCTGGAATGATCTGGTGGCGACGGATTGGGTCAGCCTGCCGGGCATTGTCTGGATCACCATTTTTTACACGGCGATCTTTGCCAGTGCCGCGACCTTTGTTCTGCTGCAATTTGCAGCGCTGCGCCTGCCCAGTTCCAAGGTCATGGCCTATACCTATCTGACCCCGTCATGGGTGATTGTCTGGGAGTTGGCCTTGGGGGGCGCACCGCCGCCGGGGTTGGTGCTGGCGGGATTGGTACTGACAGTCACCGCCTTGGTTTTATTGCTCCGCGAAGGGTGAGAGTAGTTGAAGGAGGAAGCAAAGCATTGGCAAAGCCCCCAGAGTTAACGCGCCCTTCTTAGGTTTCCAGCTCTTGCGCCAGAAAATTCTCGAATGCATCCAGATCAATTGCATCCATCTGACCAAAGGCCTGCATCCAGACCGATGCCCCGCGCAGCGCATCGGGTTCCAGCTTGCACCACTTCACCCGTCCCCGCTTTTCCTGCGAGATCAGACCGGCCATTGAGAGCACACCCAGATGCTTGGAGATCGCGGCCAGTGACATCGCAAAGGGTTCTGCCACATCCGTGACGGCCATATCGTCCTCCAGCAGCATGGCAAGTATCCTGCGGCGGGTCGGGTCGGCAAGGGCAGCAAAGATGATGTCGAGAGGCTCTGTCATAAGGTGCGATCTTAGCGACCATTCGCAGGCCAGACCAGCGTTTCATGAAAGGGGCCGGTCGTGCAATCAAGCGATAATCAACCATTTGGTTGAATGTCGCTTGGTAGGAAGTCATCGCAAAATGATACAGATTTCGCGAATGTGTGGGCTTGTAAGTGATTGAAAAAACACAGAGAAAATCAACTTTTCATTCTCTTGACTCTGATGCAGCCAGAACATAGACCCTGCACAACCTTTTGATGGGTGCAAACCGATGTCTGACCGCCAAGACGCTGACCGCCTCAAGGCACTTGAAGCGAAAATTGCGGCGCTCAAAGAGCCGGAACGGGAAAAGCACCATTCAGAAGAACACTACTCGCAGGCGCAACTGGCCTGGCGGATGGTGATAGAGCTAGTCGCCGGTCTTGGGATCGGTTTTGGCATCGGATACGGGCTGGATTCCATGTTTGGGACCATGCCGATTTTTCTGGTGCTGTTCATATTTTTTGGCTTCGCGGCGGGTGTTCTCACCATGATGCGGTCGGCCAAAGAGGTCCAACGCAAGCAGCTTGAAGCTGCACAAGATGAGGGTGACGCAAATGGCTGAAGACAAGGCAGAACCTGGTCTGGTATTCCATCCGCTGGACCAGTTTATCGTGGAGCCGCTGTTCGGTGATGGCCCGGTAAGCTGGTATACACCCACGAACCTGACCTACTGGATGGCGTTGTCGCTGCTGGCGATTGTTGCTGTCTTTGTTTTCGGTAGCCGCGGACGGGCTGTCATTCCAACACGATTGCAGTCAATCGCAGAGCTGATTTACGGCTTTATTTACAAAATGGTCGAAGATGTGACCGGTAAAGAGGGCGTGAAATACTTCCCTTATATCATGACGCTCTTCCTGTTCATCCTGTTCTCGAACTATCTGTCCCAAATTCCGGCGTCTTATTCACCAACTTCAATGATTGCAGTGACCGCTGTCATGGGTTTTGGCGTGTTCTTCGCAGTGACCATCCTTGGCTTTGTCAAGAATGGCCCGGCATTCCTAGGATTGTTCTGGATGTCCGATGCACCCGCGATCCTGCGGCCGGTCATCGCGATCATCGAAGTGATTTCCTATTTTGTGCGCCCTGTCAGCCACTCCATTCGTCTGGCAGGCAACATCATGGCGGGGCACGCTGTGATCAAGGTGTTCGCGGGCTTCGCTGCACTTACTTTGGTCAGCCCCGTTGCCATCCTTGGCATCGTTGCAATCTTTGGGCTTGAGATGCTGGTCAGCGGCATTCAGGCCTATGTTTTCACAATTCTGACGTGCGTCTATCTGAAAGACGCGCTTCACCCGTCACACTAACGACGTGGGTTTCACCCACCCTACATTTAACTTCCAATCGTAAGGAGAATTCACATGGAAGGCGAACTCGCACACATCGGCGCTGGTCTGGCTGCAATCGGTTCCGGCGCTGCCGCAATCGGTGTTGGTACAGTTGCAGGCAACTATCTGGCAGGCGCACTGCGCAACCCATCTGCTGCTGCTGGTCAAACAGCAACATTGTTCATCGGTCTGGCATTCGCCGAAGCTCTGGGGATCTTTGCGTTCCTCGTGGCGCTTCTGCTGATGTTTGCTGTTTAAGAACACAACCCATATCCTTACGGCCGACTGACGCGGGTGCCCGCGTCAGTCGGTAAACCATCAAGGTATTCGGGGGCCATCATGGCAATAGATAAAACAGAAGTCATAAGTTCATGCGTTGATGCAAAGGGGTCGGCCCTTGGCATGCCGCAGCTTTGCGCTGATTGGATACCCAACCAGATTTTCTGGCTGCTGGTCACTCTGATCGCCATCTTCTTTGTGATGTCACGCATCGCGCTTCCACGCATTGGCGCGGTTCTGGCCGAACGTTCTGGTACGATCACGAATGATATCGCGGCCGCCGAAGAGCTGAAGAACAAGGCGGCAGAAGCAGAAGCTGCCTATGACCAGGCCCTTTTGGACGCCCGCGCAGAGGCCCACAAGATCGTGGCCGAAGCGAAAGCCGAAATTCAGGCGGAACTCGACGTCGAGCTGCAAAAGGCCGACGCAAGGATTGCTGCCAAGACCGCAGAGAGCGAAGCCGCAATTGGAGAAATTCGCGCCGGTGCCGTGAAAAGCGTCACAGCCGTTGCCAAGGACACGGCCAAAGAACTGGTTTCAGCCATGGGCGGCAAGGCGGATGCGAAAACGATTACTGCTGCGGTGACCGCACGGGTGAAAGGATAAATCATGCGACTGATACTTTCATCCCTCTTCGTACTCGCCGCAAGCCCCGCGCTGGCGGCAGTCGATAAGAAAAAGCCGTTCTTTACGCTGACGAATACAGACTTCGTTGTCTGGATTGCATTCGTGATCTTCATCGGTGTTCTGATCTACTTCAAGGTGCCCAGTCTTGTGGCTGGCATGCTGGACAAGCGTGCCGACAGCATCAAAGCCGAACTGGAAGAAGCCAAGGCGCTGCGTGAAGAGGCCCAGGCGCTTTTGGCGAGTTATGAGCGCAAGCAAAAGGAAGTGCAGGAACGATCCGCACGGATCGTTGCCGCAGCCAAGGAAGAGGCGACCAACGCGGCCACCGCTGCCAAGGACGATATCGCCAAGTCCATCACACGCCGTCTGGCTGCCGCCGAAGAACAGATCGCCAGTGCCGAGGCCTCCGCCGTCAAGGAAGTGCGCGATCAGGCGATTGTGGTGGCCATTGGCGCTGCCAAGGAAGTGATCGCCAAGCAGATGGACGCAACATCCGCTGGCACGTTGATTGACGAGTCTATCGTGACGGTTGCTGAAAAGCTGCATTAGATTCTGCCCGCTACCAAGCTAGAAAGCCCGGCTGCATGAATTGCGGCCGGGCTTTTTCGTTGACAGGCGCTGGGGCGTCTTTGACACTCACGCAGGTGGGCGACGTGCGGGAGTTTTTCAGGATGTATAGCCTCCGGCTTGGGGTTTCGGCCACGGTGACTTATGCCGCGATCATTGCGGTGGCGACCTTCTATTTCTTTCAGGTACGCGACGGCCCAACGGATATTCGTGGTCTGCTGACCCTGCTTTTCCCCGTGCAATTGATTGCGGTTATCTTTTGTCTGGCTGTTGTGCTTCGCTATACTGGCTGGCGCGCGGCGGGTTTCGGCTATTTGCGCTGGTCGGGCATGATATGGTTCTTGCCCGGATGGGCAGTGCTGGGATTTATGGGCTGGGGCATCGCAGGGGCCGCCGCCGCGGGAAATCTGGGCGGCTGGAACGCCACGGGCCTCGTTCTGCTGGTGCTTACGACGCTGCTGATCGCCTTTGGCGAAGAGGTCATATTCCGTGGCGTCTTGCTGCGGAGCGCCATGAGCCGCGTTTCACCGCTGATGGCGATGCTGGTCAGTACCGTATCATTTGGCCTGTATCACTGGGTGAATGCATTGGCAGGCCAGAACGCCGCTCAGACATCGCAGCAGGTCATTTTCGCGGTGCTTTCAGGTTTCTTTCTGGCCCCACTTGCGGTCCGAACGGGCAATCTCTGGCCGCTGATTATCTGGCACTGGCTCTGGAATATGGGCCTCATTCTCAGTCAAGCGGTCGGGGCGTTTCATCTCTTTGCGCTTGTCGGTATCGCTATTCAGGCCGTCGTTTCAATCTGGCTTTGGGCCGCGCTGATCCGGAAGTGACGCGCCACTCAGCGTTCGACCTCATGTTTGAGCCGCTTTTGCGCGAAGGCTTCGTTCCGGTCGGATTTCTGCTGATCTGACAGCGCGGCCTCGACAAAACTCAGATGTGCCTCAATCGCCCTGCGGGCGCCGTCAGGGTCGCGGCTTTGCAGCGCGGTGTTAATGACGCGGTGCTGATCAAGCAGCGTGTCACGGGTCATGCGCTGTTTGAACATGATGCTGCGGTTGTAGAACACGCCCTCGCGCAAGAGTTCATACATCGACCGCATCATATGCAACATGATGATGTTATGGCTGGCTTCGATGATGGACAGGTGAAAATCCGCGTCCAGTTGCGCTTCATCTGCCGGATTGCGTTTCTTATGGGCGGCTTCCATTTTTTCGAAGATCGTGTTGATCACCTTGAGGTCTGTGTCACTGGCCAGACGCGCCGCGCGTTCTGCGGCCAAACCCTCCATATCGCGGCGAAAGCTGATGTAATCGAAAACCGCCTCATTATCTGTGGCAAAAAGCGTCACAAGTGCCGGAGAAAAGGCAGAGCCAAGGACATCGGCGACATAGACGCCAGCCCCGGCCCTTGAGGACAGCAACCCACGATCCTGCAGATCGGCTAGCGCTTCCCGTAGTGAAGGACGCGACACGCCCATGCGTTCGCTCATTTCACGTTCAGACGGAAGCCTTTCGCCCGGGCGCAATACGCCACGCAGGATCAACCCTTCAATCTGTCGGATCACACCGTGGGAGAGTTTTTCTTGCTGGACCGGTTCAAATGGCATGGGATAATCGCTTTTTATTGGTCAGATGATATGACCAAAATGAGCGGGTCACAACAAGAAAGGGGTCGCATTTCTGCAACCCCTTGGTTCGCTTGTTGGCGCGCGCGCCTTAGTTTGGCGTGATTACAATCTCGACTCGGCGGTTCATCTGCCGCCCGGCGGCGTTCAGGTTGGACGCGATTGGAGTGCTTTCGCCTGCGCCGATCGTGCGAAGGCGGTTGCCGGCAACACCACCTGATCTCAGGATCGAGCCAACGGCCTGTGCCCGACGCTCTGAGAGACCCTGATTATAGCTCGCGTCGCCGACGTTATCAGTATGCCCGATCACGTTCACGGTCGTGTCTGGGTATTGGTTCAGCGAGTTCGCCACGATGCGCAGTTCGTTTTGAGACTGGCTTGAAACCTGTGCGCTATCGGTCGCAAAGAGCAGGTCCTGGCTCAGGACAACGACAAGATTCGTGCCGTTGTTCGATACACCGATGTCACTGCGCAACTGGCGGCGCAGATCCTCGGCCTGACGATCAAGCGAATTACCGACGCCAGCGCCGACACCGCCCAGAATGGCTGCGCCAACCAGCGCACCTCGCTGACGGTCCTTCACAGAGCCGTCCTTGTTGGCCAAGATGCCAAGCAA
>Ga0316208_1004007_pt1 | contig 10085 bp, 9 predicted proteins | sample 3monopyrite_MG_FD_204944 | JGI IMG/M metagenome (GOLD analysis project Ga0316208, IMG submission 204944) | Microbial mat bacterial communities from mineral coupon in-situ incubated in ocean water Damariscotta River, Maine, United States -... | ecosystem: Environmental > Aquatic > Marine > Coastal...
TGCCTTGCGAAATAAGCATGGGCGCATCCGCACGGAGTTCAGTAGTGAGTTTCTCAATGAAGAGCTCACATAAGTCTATCTGTTTTGCCTTCTCCTTCAATTGCCCATCCTTGCAGGAAAGTGCTTCTTTGATTGGGGCAATGTGTTGGAGACTTGATTTCAAATGGTTCAACTCACGAGGATTTACTCGGCCGGTGGCCACCTTAGAGGCCAATCGTTCCAAATCAGAAATTGCCTGTAGATTTTCGTCTAGTATTTCTGCCACTTCATCGTCCTCGATCAATTGCTCAACTGTTTCTAGGCGTAGCTGAATTGCTGATTTTTCTTTCAACGGAAGCACAGTCCACTTTCTCAAAAGCCGATGACCCATGGGTGTTCGGCAGTCATCCAGCACGTCCACCAGAGACTGACCGTCTGCTTGTGCGGGGGAAATTAATTCCAGATTCCGGACAGTAAATCGATCCAACCAAACAAATTGATCACGCTCTACTCGGGAGATATTGGCGATGTGATTTACACTTTTGTGTTCAGTATGGTCAAGGTAGTGAAGTATGGCGCCAGCGGCCACTACTGCGTCCTTCATTTCTTCAATCCCGAACCCTTTGAGATTTTTTGAATCAAAGTGCTTTGTCAGCTTTTCATATCCAAAATCGAATTGGAAAATCCAGTCCTCCAGATTGTTTAAACTGGTTCCTTGGGGCATTTCCCATTGAGAAAATTTGGAAAGAATGATTTCTTTAGGCTGAAAATCAGCAATCAATTTATCAATGTAGCCTTCGTCCCCTTCTGCCGCCAAAAACTCTCCAGTGGATAAATCAAGGAATGAAATCCCAATGGTATTCTTGCCTTGAAAAATGGATGCGAGGTAGTTGTTTCGGTGAGCATCCAACACCTGATCGTTCATAGAAAGCCCGGGAGTAACCAGCTCAGTCACCCCTCTTTTGACAATGCCTTTTACATTTTTAGGGTCTTCGAGCTGATCGCAAATGGCCACACGCTGACCCGCACGAACCAGTTTGGGCATATAGTTGTCCAATGAATGATGTGGGAAGCCAGCAAGTTCAATGTGGGAAGCCGCACCGTTTGCTCGCTTGGTCAATGTGATCTGCAAAATTTCACTAGCGAGTATGGCATCTTCTCCGAACGTTTCATAGAAATCTCCCACTCTAAAAAGAAGAAGAGCCCCGGGATACTTGGCTTTTATCGCCATGTATTGCTTCATTAGAGGGGTCTCTTTTTTTGATTTGGTGGTCATGTTTCAAAGATAGAATTCGCAATATTATTTAATTAATCAGTGAGTTCTTCCCCATTGGACAATTATACTTTTACCTTCATAAGAATAAACTTTCATTGTATCTTACACGTGTATAAAATAAAAATACACACGTATGAATACGAAATTGACACTGACATTGGAGGGCGAGGTGATCAGAAAAGCTAAAGAGTATGCCGCTTCAAATGGTAGAAGTTTATCGGAAATTGTAGAGAATCATTTTCGCCAAATCACTGCGCCAAAAAATATTGATTTAGCCAATGAGTTGACACCTCGGATTAAGAGGTTAAAGGGGATTATTAAATTGCCAGATGGAGTGGATTATAAGCAAGTGATAGAGGAAGAACGGATGAAAAAGCATGGATAGATATTTTGTTGATTCTGATGTGATTCTTGATTTCGTCCTTGACCGATCCCCCTATAATGAAGCATCCACACAACTCATGAATTTGGGAGATAGAAAAATAATTAAGCTGCATACATCATCCATTGCAATCAGCAATGTTCATTATATTGGAAGAAAGTATTTAGGGACAAAACGAACACTTGCCTTATTACAACAAATTAGTGATTTTATTGAAATTGAATCCGTTGGGAAAGCCGAAGTATTGGAGGCTTTTCATAGCAAATTTTCCGATTTTGAAGACGCCTTGCAATATGCGGCAGCAATAAAAATAAGAGGATTGAAGGCTCTTGTTACTAGAAATGTGAAGGATTATAAATTGGCGAGAATTGCAGTGACTATTCCTAAAGATTTGATTAGCACGCTTAAATAACACATACTTGCGAAAATTAAAAAACGAAGAGCTTGATCGGCTGAGTGTGGACGATTTCAAGACGGCAGATAAAACGCCGATCTGTTTGGTGCTGGATGATATTCGAAGTATGCACAATTTGGGATCAGCTTTTCGCACTGGGGATGCTTTTTGTATTGAAAGAATATACCTCTGTGGCATCACCGCTAGCCCCCCTCATCGTGAAATTCAAAAAACAGCACTCGGGGCAACTGAAACTGTGGAGTGGGAATATTGTGAGGACATTATCACACTCGTAGAGCGATTGAATCAGGATCATACGATCGTGAGTATTGAACAAGCCGAAGGAAGTGAGAGCTTGGAAAAATTTCAGCCTGATTCAAGCAAAAAATATGCTTTCATCTTTGGCAATGAAGTCTTCGGAGTAAAAGATGAAGTGGTGCAACAATCAGATATGTGTTTGGAAATACCCCAATTTGGCACGAAGCATTCGTTGAATATTTCGGTTAGTATCGGGATTGTAGTTTGGGATTACTTTTTGAAAACGGCTAAATTCTGAGCTAAAGTCCAATTACAAAGCACAAATCCGACTCCTGAGTATTCGATATTTAGCCATGCGTGACTTGAAAATATCGGATATTTACCAATACACACCTTGAAAATATCGGATAATTTTCTAAATTAGTGGCCTATGTTTCACCGAAGAGCCCTATTTGAAACGATCTGGCAACACACAAAAAAGCCCGAACACACCATTATTACCGGCCCAAGACAAGTCGGGAAAACCTTTTTGCTAAAACAAATTCAATCCGAGCTGGAAAGAGGCAATCAGGCGGTTGTCTTTCTTACATGTGAAGACCCTACTATACTGAACAGGCTCAATAAGCATCCTGAAAATGTATTCAATTATCTTACGCTGAAGGATGATCAAAAAACGTATGTGATCATTGATGAAGTCCAATATCTTAAAGACCCTTCAAAATTCCTCAAGCTACTTTTCGACAAATATGCTGGGCGATTAAAGGTGCTGGCTAGTGGGAGTAGTGCTTTTTATTTGGATCAAAAATTTACTGATAGCCTGTCGGGGAGAAAACGCATCTTTCAAATGTATGGCTGTTCGTTCAGCGAAGCATTGCAGCTTAGTGACCAACAGACGTTGCTTGGTGAATTGAAGCGTGTCCAAGAAAATCCAGTTTATTTATCCGGGGTGGAAATCCAGTTGAAAAAAGCATTCTCGGAATATCTGGTGTTCGGCGGCTATCCGGCCGTGGTGACGGCTGCCGATATTTCAGAAAAAAAAATTCAGTTGAAAGAGCTACGCTCCTCATTCTTGAAGAGGGATATCCTAGAAGCCGGTGTGAAAGATGAAGCAAAATTTTATGAATTGGTAATTCTCCTTGCCGCACAAACTGGCAATTTGGTCAACAAAAGCGAACTGGCCAATACCCTACGCATGGCAGATGTAACGGTAGAGAATTACATAATGATACTACAGAAAACCTTTCATCTTCATTTGCTAAGGCCTTTTGTGGGAAACATACGAAAAGAACTCACAAAGAAACCAAAGATTTTTTTTCATGACAATGGCCTGAGAAACAGTTTTCTAAATGACTTTCGGTCAATTGATAGCAGACAAGACAAAGGGGAGTTGTTAGAAAATTATCTATTCATTGCTCTTCGTGATGCTCACGATCTTGATGAAATCAATTTCTGGAGAACAACAGATGGAAACGAAGTGGATTTTATTATTCAAAATGACGAGGGGTCAAAAATTGCTCTTGAATGCAAATGGAAATGTCAGAAATCTAAGGCAGGCAAGTACAAAAAATTTGTGACCAATTATCCTGAGATTCCTTTAAAAATAGTCTGCTACGACTTTGAGGAACCCGAAAATTGGATACTAAAAATATAATCGGTTAAAACTCTTGATTGAAAACATTCACCGAGTCGGGCATCTTGATTCGAATGAAAGCATGGTCGCTGGCCAAGTGGCATGTATTGCATGAAGTGACCAACTGCCGGTAATTTTTCACAAAAAGCACTTCGTCTTTTTTTTCAATGGCTTCTTCTATTTCCTCGATGGCCGGCTCAATCATTGTGCGGGCAAAATCGCTCAAGTTGTGGCCATCATGGTTCACATTTTCAGAAACAAACTCTTCGGTCACCTCTTCTAATTCATGGGAATAAAAATTGGCTACTTCCCAATTTTGATTGATACCAGCCAGCCAAAGTTTGGTAGAAAAACGTTGGTAATATCCCATCGTTTCTAAAAGTGGATATTCGCTTTCTGCCTCTTTTTGAGGCGTGCATGAAATAATAATCGCCGCACCTACGAGCAGAAATACTTTTACTTTCATTTTACAAAATTTAAAGCTGGACATTTATACCCAATTGAAAGAATCTTGGCATGCCCGGCCTTAGACCTGCTGGTCGTCGGGCGACAGCATATTCTGTGTTTGCCATGTTGGTGATGGAACCAAAGAGGGTTGTACGACTGTCAAGAAAATAATTCAAACTCATATCAGCGGTGAAGAAAGCATCGATTTTATCAATCTGAGCAATGTCACCAGACCCAGGAGAAGTCCGCACTTTGCTTTGATATTTTCCATTCAGCGCAAGGCTGTACTTCTTGGTTTGAATCCCCACACTTACATACAATTGATTTTTGGCTACATATGGAATCTGATCCCCATCGGCCACCTCTCCCCATCCCTCAAATCCACTGGCGAATGAGTTGTTGAATTTGGAATCAGTATAGGTGTAGGCTATCTTGATTGGTAACGCCATTTTTTTGGATGAGGCCAATGGATTATAGCTTACCTCAAGTTCCAGCCCTTTGGTCAGTGCTTTCCCAGCGTTGAACATTTCTCCTGAGCCGGTACCACCAGCTGAGGCATTGTCCGCACCGAGCAAATTTTTGTAATCATTGATAAAAAACACAGTCGATCCTGTCAAAATTCCGCCGGTTTTTCTTGCGCCCACTTCATAATTCGTGGATTGCTCGGGATCAGCGCCAGGGGTACTGCCACCAGGAGCAAATCCTCTATGAATGCCCGTGAAAATAGAGGCTTTACTAGTGATCAAGTAGTTGATCCCTACACCTGGTAACCAGGCAGAATACGCATTTGATTGTTCGGTCAAACTCGTTCCTTCACGGTTTGAATCCAGTTTTCCATAATCGTCTCTACTTACTATCACGTTTTCATTTCTAATCCCCGGAGTAAAGCTCCATTTGCCAATGTCAATTTTGTAAAAGAGGAAGCTTGCTACAGCGTCCGCGTACTCGATTCGATTCGCATTTGAGCCGGGTGCGCCTTTATCCACCAACTTCATCACGCCATCTTCAATGCCATAGCCATCCTGCAATTGAAAGCGATCCTCCTCATCTCGGTGAATCCTCGTGCTGATATGAATGTCATGCGAAACATTGCCTGTTTCGAATTCCACATCAAAGGTTGTTTGGATTCCCTGAGAGACGTAGGTTCTATTGTTGGCCCGAACGACCAAATCTCCAGTGGCCGTATTCGATGCTCCGGTGAGTAGGTTGTATTGGTCTGAAAAGGTCAGTGGATCATCCAATACTGCAGATAAACTTTCTCCATCCACCTTATGCAGCTTGTACCAATTCCGCTGGAAAGTATTTCTATAGGCAGTGGTCACCACATTGAAAAGCCCAGGAAGCTCCAGGTAATGTTGAATAGAAAGTCTGTTTTGTTCGGCCCCCATATTATCTACCTGGGAGGCGGCATATCGGCGATAAGGATCAGCATTAAAATCTTCTTGGGTCAAACCCAAATAGGTTTCATTAGAATCTTCAGTTGTTCGACCAACAGTAAAGGTTAAGGATTGATAATTTTGTGCATCCGGGGCAGTATTCACAGTGAACTTTGCGTTGATATCACTTTTATCAAAACCAGTTTCACCATTTGGGACATACTTAAACCCAGAAGAACCGTAGCGATAAGTCTCAACCAAATAACCAAACCGCTCCTTCTTGTCTCCCACATACGCATGTACATTGGCATAACCAAAGCTACCTGCCGTCATACCAATAAATGCCTGTTGGCTTGTGGGGATGGGCGTGGACAAAAAATTGATCGCACCGCCAGAGGTGAACGGTCCAAAACGAACCTGGCTGCTTCCTTTCAGCACTTCTACGCCGCTCATCCGGCCGATGGTGGGGAAGTAGTAGGCCGATGGAGCGGCATAGGGGGCGGGAGCTGCGAGTATTCCATCTTCCATCAAAGTGATCTTGGAGCTGCGCTCAAGACCTGATCCACGAAGACCTATATTTGGGCGCAGGCCAAATCCATCTTCTTCCTGAATGTTTACACCAGGCACTTGTTTCATCACATCGTTCACATTGGAATATCGCTGCTGCTGAAGCTGCTTGGCATCTAGGTATTGGACAGACCCGGCAATTGACCTGAGACCCTGGCGTCCACCAGAAAGTGTATTGGTCTCGACCACAAATTCGGGCAAGGCTTGCAAACTTTCTATCGCCTCAAAAGAAAGATTTGTGTCCGAGTTTAATTCGACGTTCTGCTCAATGGTTACAAAGCCCACGGAGGTTATGACCAATTCGTAGGTTCCTGCTACCAGTGCCAATGTGAATTCTCCTTGTAGGTCAGTCACCGCCCCAAATTGAGAATTTTTCACTCGGATGGTTGCATTGACCAAGGGCTCATTTGAACCTTGTTCTTTGATTTTTCCTGATAAATTATAAGTCTGCGCAAAACCAATGGCGGCAAACGATAGAAATAGAATGGATAATATTTGTCTGAACACGAGACCCTTATTTGGATTGATTATAAACAATGCAAAAATCGCATTTGAATCAACCACCCACAATCGCTATTGCTAGGCAAATTCAGATTCACTAGTAGTGGGTGGGTCTCACTAGTAGTAGTGAGTCAGACGTTGGGGTTTTCACTGAATAGTCCATGCACTTCGCCATCTATCCGCTCATAAATATGTGAAAAATCCTCTTTGTTGGCGACAAAATCTAAATCGGTTACATCAATGATCAGCAGCTTACCCAAATCATATCCCCCAATCCAATCTTCATAATGTTGGTTGAGATTCTTGAGGTAATCTAATCGGATCGCTTCTTCATAATCTCTGCCACGTTTTTGAATCTGACTTACAAGCTTGGGTACATCTGCCTTGAGATAGACCAACAAATCCGGTGGATTCACATGTTGGATCATGGAGTTGAACAACGTCAAATAGGTGGAATAATCCCGGTCGTTGAGAAACTTGGATTTGTGCAGATTCGTGGCGAAAATATAAGCATCCTCATAGATCGTTCGATCCTGAATGGTCGAATTGTCGCTCCCCTGAATGTTCTTGATTTGTTGAAATCGACTATTCAAGAAGAAGACCTGAAGATGGAAAGACCATCGGGTCATGTCTTCATAAAAATTGGCGAGGTAGGGGTTGTTATCTACTGCCTCGAATTCTACATCCCATCCATAATGAGCCGCTAGCTGAGTGGCTAGTGTGGTTTTTCCTGAACCGATATTTCCGCAAATAGCAATATGCATGGTCGCAAAATTACGTCATCACCTCAGAGGATCGAACCTGACAAACGAAAACTTATCCACACATTACAAAAAGCAGTGAAAAACTGAATTGAGCTACGAACCCTTTGTCATCCCACTCTCCATGGCATAGACAATTAGCTCTGCCGGGGATTTTAGATTTAGTTTTTTGAGAATATTCTTCCGATGAGAATTTATCGTATGCACGCTTACATTTAGCTTGTCGGCAATATCAACGGTTCGTTGACCTTTTGTGATCAATAACAAGACTTCAAATTCTCGTGGAGACAAATCAGCAGGATCGCAGGTGACCTCTTCGGTCTGTGGGTTCGTCATGACCTGATCCAGAATCCGATTACAAAAGAATCTATTCCCTAAAGCGATTGATTGAATCGCATTGATGATTTCCATTTTGCTACACCCCTTGGTGACGATTCCCTTAATCCCCAAATCCAGCAACTTCCTGATATGTTTCTTATTGTCTCGATTGGTCACCACCAAAACCTGTGGGAATTCATTCAATATTATCTCCTCCAGCAAATCATTCAAATCTTCTTTTTGCTCTTCGTAATCTAAAATGATAATGTCGGGCTGGTGTTTGACAACTGAATGCCTCAAATCATCCGAATGCTCCAAAACTTCAAGTAGCTCAAGTGCCGGATCTCCTTCAATTAATTTTACTAGCCCCTCACGGGTTAGGAATTGGAAATCAAATAGGATGAGTTTTATAGGAATCATTTATTTAGAATCGATCTAAACAACACAAATGTAAGCTGAATTCCTCGAATAATTACGCTAGAGGATTTATCTGATTTCACCATCATCACAACTTTCGTGATTTACATTTGTACTAATCTAACAAAGATATGATATGGACAACAGAATAGAACATGATACCATGGGCGAGGTGAAAGTTCCGTCAGATAAATACTGGGGAGCACAGACCGAGAGATCGCGTAACAATTTTAAGATCGGTGGAGAGCACAACCACATGCCGCTAGAGATTGTCCGAGCTTTTGCCATCCTAAAGAAATCTGCTGCGGAGGCCAATGCCGATCTTGGCGTACTTGGGGAGGACAAGGCCAAGATAATCGCTGAAGTGTGTGATGAAATCCTTGAAGGGAAGCTTGATGAACAATTTCCCTTGGTTGTGTGGCAAACAGGCTCGGGAACCCAATCCAACATGAATTGCAATGAAGTGATTGCCAATCGTGCGCACGTTATGGGCGGAGGTTCACTCAACGATACGGAAAAGACAATCCACCCAAATGATGACGTCAATAAGAGTCAAAGCTCAAACGATACATTTCCCACAGCGATGCATATCTCTGGGTATAAGATCATTTTTGAGCATGTGATTCCACGGGTAGAGAAGCTTCGAGATACGCTGGATGAGAAGGCGAAATCATTCGTGAATGTGGTGAAGATCGGACGGACACATTTTATGGATGCTACCCCCCTCAGTCTGGGCCAAGAGTTCTCAGGATACGTATCTCAGCTCAATCATGGGCTAAAAGCACTCCAAAACACCTTGGATCATTTGTCTGAATTGGCACTTGGAGGCACTGCAGTGGGTACAGGCCTGAACACACCCGAGGGTTATGCAGAATTAGTTGCCGAGAAGATTGCCAAGAATTCGGGGATGCCGATGCGGACTGCTGAAAACAAATTTGAAGCACTGGCTGCCCACGATGCAATTGTGGAATCGCATGGGGCATTGAAGCAACTGGCCGTGAGTCTAATGAAAATCGGAAATGATGTACGGATGTTGTGTTCGGGCCCGCGAAGTGGCATTGGAGAAATTATCATTCCAGAAAATGAACCCGGCTCTTCTATCATGCCCGGCAAAGTAAATCCCACGCAGTGCGAAGCACTTACGATGGTGTGCGCACAGGTCATTGGAAATGATGTTGCCATCTCTGTTGGAGGTATGACAGGCCATTTTGAGCTGAATGTATTCAAACCGATGATGATTTTCAATTTGCTGAATTCTGCGCGTTTGCTTGGAGACGCCTGCGAATCTTTCAATGATCATTGTGCGATTGGAATAGAGCCGAACTATCCTGTTATCAAAGAGAAACTGGAAAATTCACTAATGCTTGTAACGGCGTTAAACACACATATTGGGTATGAAAATGCTGCGATGATTGCGAAGAAAGCCCATAAGGAGGGCACGACATTGCGCCAAGCTGCCCTTGATTCGGAGCTGTTGACCAACGCCCAATTTGATGAGTGGGTGAAACCCGAAGACATGATAGGATCGCTCAAAAAGTAGTTTTTTAAAAGATTTGCGTACTTTTGATAAAACAAAAAAACCAACATTCAGGATTTATAGGGTTGAGATAACTGAACCACCGACTTTATTCCAATCAAAAACTAAATAATACACACATGAAACGACTAGTTACTTTGTTTGCAATTACTCTTGCCGTCTTGGTATCCTTTGACGGTATGGCTCAGATGTCTAAGCAAGAAGCCAAAGAGTGGAAAAAGAGACTTAAAAAGACGAGTCCG
>Ga0316208_1004010_pt1 | contig 10074 bp, 7 predicted proteins | sample 3monopyrite_MG_FD_204944 | JGI IMG/M metagenome (GOLD analysis project Ga0316208, IMG submission 204944) | Microbial mat bacterial communities from mineral coupon in-situ incubated in ocean water Damariscotta River, Maine, United States -... | ecosystem: Environmental > Aquatic > Marine > Coastal...
ACAAAAAATCAAACTTAACCTTGCTACTATTTTTACCGCAAATAAGTTCGACACGCCGAAAGAGACTTCGTAATAACATGTTGCTTTATTATCTTTCAGATAACGTTTAAGAGGTGACTGGCTTTACATCACTAAAAGCGGCATAATGTCGCTTTATGTTTCTTACGAAGGCCGCAGAATCGCCGTAGGCCAGCGGCCAAGTATTTAATATAAAGCTATTATGCATCTTTTTTTAATGTCAACGACATCAAACTGCGTTTTCATGTCGTTGACTTCAGAAGTACGGGTTTCTATGACACCCGTACTTTAGGTCGGAAACCCGTACTAAATTGGTTATTTTTTAGCCAGTTTTTCGTAATCTTCCTCAGTTATATTTTCTAATCCTAATTTTATTAGAAGGTTTAAAACTTCAACTTCTTTTACTGATTTTTGTGTGTTTACTATTATTTTCACAGTTTCTTTTTCGACATCTCTCCAAGTTTTATCGTTTATATGTCTTGTTGGCATTGGATTTTATCCTTATTTTTTCTAAGATTATTTAATAATATTATTTGAGTTTATTATAAACTAATGTTCTAAAAGCCTTGACATCTTTATTCTAAGAACTTAATAATTAACCCTAATAAAAAATTCTAAGAAACTTAGAAGGGTGATTATGTTTTACGATTGGTTAGGTATTTACCAAGATTTTGACAAACCCATTCCGGTAATCGGTGACAGGGCGATGATAGTTGTAGATACAGATACAGGTGAACATTTAACAATGACACAACCCGCTCATAAATTTGAAGGGTCGTATTCAACCTCTATTCGGATAATGATTTCTGATAATCGTATTACTATGAAGGGTAATCCTTCACGTATTAACCGCCTTGATAATTTATTTGGTTTTACAACGATTGAAAATTGCGTTGCTGTTTATAATCAGATTTTATTATCTCTTGGTCTTCCTCCTTTTACAAAATGCACTCATGTTTTCCATCGTCAAAATAAAGAAAATGAAAAAGTATCTACTTTCTCAGATGGCGCAACGATTACCGAGTTACATATTACGTCTAATAAAGCAGCAGGGCAGGGCAATACAAACGATTATATCAAAGGGTTGTCTACGCTTCGTTATCGTCACATGATTCCACGATTGCATACGAACGGTAATACCTGTGATTTTTTAAATCCTCAAGGTAAAGCGTCGACATTAATTTACCCATCAATTTATAACAAAGCACAAGAAATAAAATTACATACGTTAGATAAAATTAAACGTTTACATGGTGATTATTCTCAAGAAGTAAAATATATAAATGATTTAATTAATTATTGTGAAAAAAATGGTGTCACTCGATTCGAGCAAAAATTAAAAAGTGCATTTTTAAGAAAACATAATTTTCGTTTTTATGGTTTATTTGATGAAAAATTATTAATTCCAATTCATGAAGAATTTTTAAATATAGATGATAAGTTACAGGTAACTGCTATGACATTAGAAAATATCTCAGAACGTTTATTACGTTTAAAAATTTGTGATACCACTCGTGCCGCAAATACGACTTCCATGTATGCCATTCAATGGATGCATGGTATGAAATTTAATCTCGATAAAACACAAGTTAAGTTACATCGTTCGAGATTACGTAAAATTGGTATTGATATAGCAGATACTTGTGATATGTCGCGTCATTCCCCCGTCTTTGTTCGTAAAGCTAAAGAAGTAAAAATTTCTAACTTAGTCATTCCAAGTTGGTATAAACATCCGCAGGTTAATCATCTGCAAATTGTCGCTTAAATTAAATTAAAGGAAAATTAAAAAATGAAAATTACTATTAATAAAATTGATATTGAAACTAAAATTTCTGGTAAAACAAATAAGCCTTATCATTTACAAAAATATATTTATGAGACAAATGAAGAACGTCGAATAGGTAAAATATTTATTCAATCAGAAAAGGATGCTTATCCGGTTGGGCAATATACGCTTCATCCTGATTCTTTTAAGATGAATGATTTCGGGAATTTAGAAATTGGCTTTCTTAAATTGCAACAGGTTAAGGCGGCTTAAAATGACCATTGAAGGTGAACAACAGCTGCTTTATTTTTTAGTGATTGTTATTTACTTGATTAGTTTTTTTGCTGGATTAGTATTTGGAGGTAGACGGTAATGCCTGCGGAAGTTTCAACGGTTTTAACGAATGCCTTCATTTTCTTTTTCAGTGGTTTTGCATTTGGTATTATTGTCCGAGTGTTAAAACAATTAACTGAAAAGATATAATCTTTTTATTTTATTAACTTAATGTCGGGAGACATCAAAATGTTTAAATCAATGAAAGTAAAAGCTCTTGCTGTTATTTCTGCCGTTTCTGCGTCAATATTTGCTACAACTGCAAATGCTGCCTTAGTTGCTGCTGATTTAACTGCACTAGGTACTGAAGTGGATGGCGACTTAACTCTGGTAAAAGGTGCAGTATTACCGATTATCTTTACAGTTGTCGCATTACTTGTTGGTATTAAGTTACTTAAAAAACTTACTGCTAAAATTTAAGTTTTTTATTATGACTTTAAAACTAAAATTTCAAATTTTGTCCGGCCTATTGTTGGCCGGTTTTTTTGTTTATAAAGTTTATGCAGGGATATTTATTCCTTTCCTTGCATCATTACTTTTACATGTTGCTGCTGGTTTTATTATTTTTGAGACTGACGCTGTTGATTCTAATCAAGCTGCTTCTTCTTCAAGTCCTGCTATGAAAGTTAAATTAGAACCTATATCTGAATCTGATAAACTTGTACGTGAGTCTTCTGGTAATCCTTCAACTACTACACGTCAATATACTGTTACTGCTACTGATAATTATCCTCTTACTCTAACAGGACAAACTGGCACTTTTACTAACTGTGATGATATAATGCAAACATCACCCACTACTGGTGGTGCTGAATATTTAGGCCCTGATTATTTTTGGTGTTATGCGGGTACAAAGTATGCTTCAGGCCCACTTGCTGCTCCAGTTACTTCTTGTGATTCTGGTTTGGTGGATGCTGGTGATGGTACTTGTATTTATCCTCAACAACCATCTGATTCTGTTCCTTCTTATGTAAGAAATCCTGATGGTGTAATTGTTCCTGATGTTTCTGACCCTGATACTGATACAAGCGCGGTGACTTGTTCAGGTAATACATGTACTGCTTCATCACCCGCTGCATCGGGTACTGGTACAACGACCGCGACACTAGAATCATCTCCAGACGGTTCTACTATTACTAATGTTTCAACGAATCAATCATTAGTAAAACCGGATGGGAGTCTTGATACTAATTCAACTATTACTACTGTTTCTGGATATGATAATAATGGTAATTTAACCTCAACATCTACCACTATTAATTGGTCGGATGGTACTTCTTCAACTTCAGAATCAACAGATTCGGGAACAACTAATACAGGTTTCGGTACTACGAAAATAGATGAAACAGGCACACCTACTGATACAACTTCTTATGCAAACGGTGATTTTTCTGCTTTAGATTCTTTTTCTTCAGGTCTTGATTCACCACAAGATACATCAACAATTTTACAACCTTCTCATACTTTATCTTTGGGTGGTTTATCATCTTGTAATAATGCAAATTATGATATTACTTATATGGGTATGTCTTCTAATTTTAATATTTGTGAGTACATTGGTTATATACAGGAAATTCTCTATTACCTTTTTTCACTTTTAACATTTGCCTATATTTATAATTCTTATACAAGTTTGAATAGGGGGTAATGTGCCAGTACTCGCTTTATTTATTGGTGGTTTATTAACGAAGGTAGTCGATTTTTTTTCTACTTTTATTACTAAAAAAATCTTAATCACGGCTCTTATTTTAACGGCTTTTTATGCTGCAATTACTTTAGCGTATAATACGTTAACTGGTTATCTAACTTCTCTATCAGTTAATGCACCTGCTTTATTACAAGTTGGTTTAGCGGCTTTACCTTCTAATACTGATACATGTATTGCACTTTGTTTAACAACACGTTTATCTATATTTATTTATGATACGCAATTTAGAACTATGCAAATGAAATTGAAGGGCATCTAGTTATGCCTGTTTATTTTGTTACAGGAAAATTAGGTGGTGGTAAGTCTCTTGTCTGTGTTAAAAAAATTCAGGAGTATTTGCGCGAAGGTCGAAAGGTTGCGACTAATCTTGATTTGCATTTAGATAAATTAGTGTCACATAGAAATAAAAATTCCGTTATTCGCTTACCTGATAAACCTCGTGTTGAGGACTTGGATTTGATTGGTTTGGGGCATGATGAGAAAAAATATAATCAGAACCGCAATGGTATTTTAGTCCTGGACGAATTAGGAACCTGGTTTAATTCGCGTAACTGGAACGAAAAGGGGAGAGCGGAGGTAATTGACTTTCTTTTGCACATTAGGAAAAAGCGTTGGGATGTTTTTTTTATTGTTCAAAATGTTGATTTAGTTGATAAACAGCTTCGGCAATCTCTTTGTCAAATGATGGCTGTCTGCAAAGATATGTCAGCGGTCGGTGTTCCATTTCTTAATTTTTTTTCACGTCTTATTTTTGATAAGCAAATTACTTTACCGGCTTTTCATGTTGCGAAAATTTATGATGGTGCTAGTACGACTGGTTATGTACTTGACAGGTGGACGTATAAGGCGCGTGATTTATATACAGCTTATGAGACTGAGCAATGTTTTATGAATGATGAAAAATTAATTGATGGCCAAATGGTTGATATGAGAGCAAGTTATTGTTTGCTTTCAGCATGGCATTTAAAAGGTAGATATTTACCATCGTTAAAACAACGTATTCTTAATTTTTTTTTAAAACCAGTTCATAATCTGTATCTTTTTATTGATGAAAAAATATCAGTCAGGCCGCGTGCCGCAGGTCGTGGTTTGACTGATATTTGTATTGCTCATGAAAAGATAATTTCCGAAGCCTTACCACCGTTAAAATTCGATATACCTATCTGGGTGACCGAAGGGAACGATTAACGCCTTTGACCTTTTCCTTGCTCAACCGATTTTAAGCCGTTCTCAGCGGCTTTTTTTTCGATTATTGATAATGTAGAGAAGAGGCATAATGTCGCTTTATGTTTCTTACGAAGGCCGCAGAATCGCCGTAGGCCAGCGGCCAAGTATTTAATATAAAGCTATTATGCATCTTTTTTTAATGTCAACGACATCAAACTGCGTTTTCATGTCGTTGACTTCAGAAGTACGGGTTTCTATGACACCCGTACTTTAGGTCGGAAACCCGTACTAAATTGGTTATTTTTTAGCCAGTTTTTCGTAATCTTCCTCAGTTATATTTTCTAATCCTAATTTTATTAGAAGGTTTAAAACTTCAACTTCTTTTACTGATTTTTGTGTGTTTACTATTATTTTCACAGTTTCTTTTTCGACATCTCTCCAAGTTTTATCGTTTATATGTCTTGTTGGCATTGGATTTTATCCTTATTTTTTCTAAGATTATTTAATAATATTATTTGAGTTTATTATAAACTAATGTTCTAAAAGCCTTGACATCTTTATTCTAAGAACTTAATAATTAACCCTAATAAAAAATTCTAAGAAACTTAGAAGGGTGATTATGTTTTACGATTGGTTAGGTATTTACCAAGATTTTGACAAACCCATTCCGGTAATCGGTGACAGGGCGATGATAGTTGTAGATACAGATACAGGTGAACATTTAACAATGACACAACCCGCTCATAAATTTGAAGGGTCGTATTCAACCTCTATTCGGATAATGATTTCTGATAATCGTATTACTATGAAGGGTAATCCTTCACGTATTAACCGCCTTGATAATTTATTTGGTTTTACAACGATTGAAAATTGCGTTGCTGTTTATAATCAGATTTTATTATCTCTTGGTCTTCCTCCTTTTACAAAATGCACTCATGTTTTCCATCGTCAAAATAAAGAAAATGAAAAAGTATCTACTTTCTCAGATGGCGCAACGATTACCGAGTTACATATTACGTCTAATAAAGCAGCAGGGCAGGGCAATACAAACGATTATATCAAAGGGTTGTCTACGCTTCGTTATCGTCACATGATTCCACGATTGCATACGAACGGTAATACCTGTGATTTTTTAAATCCTCAAGGTAAAGCGTCGACATTAATTTACCCATCAATTTATAACAAAGCACAAGAAATAAAATTACATACGTTAGATAAAATTAAACGTTTACATGGTGATTATTCTCAAGAAGTAAAATATATAAATGATTTAATTAATTATTGTGAAAAAAATGGTGTCACTCGATTCGAGCAAAAATTAAAAAGTGCATTTTTAAGAAAACATAATTTTCGTTTTTATGGTTTATTTGATGAAAAATTATTAATTCCAATTCATGAAGAATTTTTAAATATAGATGATAAGTTACAGGTAACTGCTATGACATTAGAAAATATCTCAGAACGTTTATTACGTTTAAAAATTTGTGATACCACTCGTGCCGCAAATACGACTTCCATGTATGCCATTCAATGGATGCATGGTATGAAATTTAATCTCGATAAAACACAAGTTAAGTTACATCGTTCGAGATTACGTAAAATTGGTATTGATATAGCAGATACTTGTGATATGTCGCGTCATTCCCCCGTCTTTGTTCGTAAAGCTAAAGAAGTAAAAATTTCTAACTTAGTCATTCCAAGTTGGTATAAACATCCGCAGGTTAATCATCTGCAAATTGTCGCTTAAATTAAATTAAAGGAAAATTAAAAAATGAAAATTACTATTAATAAAATTGATATTGAAACTAAAATTTCTGGTAAAACAAATAAGCCTTATCATTTACAAAAATATATTTATGAGACAAATGAAGAACGTCGAATAGGTAAAATATTTATTCAATCAGAAAAGGATGCTTATCCGGTTGGGCAATATACGCTTCATCCTGATTCTTTTAAGATGAATGATTTCGGGAATTTAGAAATTGGCTTTCTTAAATTGCAACAGGTTAAGGCGGCTTAAAATGACCATTGAAGGTGAACAACAGCTGCTTTATTTTTTAGTGATTGTTATTTACTTGATTAGTTTTTTTGCTGGATTAGTATTTGGAGGTAGACGGTAATGCCTGCGGAAGTTTCAACGGTTTTAACGAATGCCTTCATTTTCTTTTTCAGTGGTTTTGCATTTGGTATTATTGTCCGAGTGTTAAAACAATTAACTGAAAAGATATAATCTTTTTATTTTATTAACTTAATGTCGGGAGACATCAAAATGTTTAAATCAATGAAAGTAAAAGCTCTTGCTGTTATTTCTGCCGTTTCTGCGTCAATATTTGCTACAACTGCAAATGCTGCCTTAGTTGCTGCTGATTTAACTGCACTAGGTACTGAAGTGGATGGCGACTTAACTCTGGTAAAAGGTGCAGTATTACCGATTATCTTTACAGTTGTCGCATTACTTGTTGGTATTAAGTTACTTAAAAAACTTACTGCTAAAATTTAAGTTTTTTATTATGACTTTAAAACTAAAATTTCAAATTTTGTCCGGCCTATTGTTGGCCGGTTTTTTTGTTTATAAAGTTTATGCAGGGATATTTATTCCTTTCCTTGCATCATTACTTTTACATGTTGCTGCTGGTTTTATTATTTTTGAGACTGACGCTGTTGATTCTAATCAAGCTGCTTCTTCTTCAAGTCCTGCTATGAAAGTTAAATTAGAACCTATATCTGAATCTGATAAACTTGTACGTGAGTCTTCTGGTAATCCTTCAACTACTACACGTCAATATACTGTTACTGCTACTGATAATTATCCTCTTACTCTAACAGGACAAACTGGCACTTTTACTAACTGTGATGATATAATGCAAACATCACCCACTACTGGTGGTGCTGAATATTTAGGCCCTGATTATTTTTGGTGTTATGCGGGTACAAAGTATGCTTCAGGCCCACTTGCTGCTCCAGTTACTTCTTGTGATTCTGGTTTGGTGGATGCTGGTGATGGTACTTGTATTTATCCTCAACAACCATCTGATTCTGTTCCTTCTTATGTAAGAAATCCTGATGGTGTAATTGTTCCTGATGTTTCTGACCCTGATACTGATACAAGCGCGGTGACTTGTTCAGGTAATACATGTACTGCTTCATCACCCGCTGCATCGGGTACTGGTACAACGACCGCGACACTAGAATCATCTCCAGACGGTTCTACTATTACTAATGTTTCAACGAATCAATCATTAGTAAAACCGGATGGGAGTCTTGATACTAATTCAACTATTACTACTGTTTCTGGATATGATAATAATGGTAATTTAACCTCAACATCTACCACTATTAATTGGTCGGATGGTACTTCTTCAACTTCAGAATCAACAGATTCGGGAACAACTAATACAGGTTTCGGTACTACGAAAATAGATGAAACAGGCACACCTACTGATACAACTTCTTATGCAAACGGTGATTTTTCTGCTTTAGATTCTTTTTCTTCAGGTCTTGATTCACCACAAGATACATCAACAATTTTACAACCTTCTCATACTTTATCTTTGGGTGGTTTATCATCTTGTAATAATGCAAATTATGATATTACTTATATGGGTATGTCTTCTAATTTTAATATTTGTGAGTACATTGGTTATATACAGGAAATTCTCTATTACCTTTTTTCACTTTTAACATTTGCCTATATTTATAATTCTTATACAAGTTTGAATAGGGGGTAATGTGCCAGTACTCGCTTTATTTATTGGTGGTTTATTAACGAAGGTAGTCGATTTTTTTTCTACTTTTATTACTAAAAAAATCTTAATCACGGCTCTTATTTTAACGGCTTTTTATGCTGCAATTACTTTAGCGTATAATACGTTAACTGGTTATCTAACTTCTCTATCAGTTAATGCACCTGCTTTATTACAAGTTGGTTTAGCGGCTTTACCTTCTAATACTGATACATGTATTGCACTTTGTTTAACAACACGTTTATCTATATTTATTTATGATACGCAATTTAGAACTATGCAAATGAAATTGAAGGGCATCTAGTTATGCCTGTTTATTTTGTTACAGGAAAATTAGGTGGTGGTAAGTCTCTTGTCTGTGTTAAAAAAATTCAGGAGTATTTGCGCGAAGGTCGAAAGGTTGCGACTAATCTTGATTTGCATTTAGATAAATTAGTGTCACATAGAAATAAAAATTCCGTTATTCGCTTACCTGATAAACCTCGTGTTGAGGACTTGGATTTGATTGGTTTGGGGCATGATGAGAAAAAATATAATCAGAACCGCAATGGTATTTTAGTCCTGGACGAATTAGGAACCTGGTTTAATTCGCGTAACTGGAACGAAAAGGGGAGAGCGGAGGTAATTGACTTTCTTTTGCACATTAGGAAAAAGCGTTGGGATGTTTTTTTTATTGTTCAAAATGTTGATTTAGTTGATAAACAGCTTCGGCAATCTCTTTGTCAAATGATGGCTGTCTGCAAAGATATGTCAGCGGTCGGTGTTCCATTTCTTAATTTTTTTTCACGTCTTATTTTTGATAAGCAAATTACTTTACCGGCTTTTCATGTTGCGAAAATTTATGATGGTGCTAGTACGACTGGTTATGTACTTGACAGGTGGACGTATAAGGCGCGTGATTTATATACAGCTTATGAGACTGAGCAATGTTTTATGAATGATGAAAAATTAATTGATGGCCAAATGGTTGATATGAGAGCAAGTTATTGTTTGCTTTCAGCATGGCATTTAAAAGGTAGATATTTACCATCGTTAAAACAACGTATTCTTAATTTTTTTTTAAAACCAGTTCATAATCTGTATCTTTTTATTGATGAAAAAATATCAGTCAGGCCGCGTGCCGCAGGTCGTGGTTTGACTGATATTTGTATTGCTCATGAAAAGATAATTTCCGAAGCCTTACCACCGTTAAAATTCGATATACCTATCTGGGTGACCGAAGGGAACGATTAACGCCTTTGACCTTTTCCTTGCTCAACCGATTTTAAGCCGTTCTCAGCGGCTTTTTTTTCGATTATTGATAATGTAGAGAAGAGGCATAATGTATATTATGTTAAATT
>Ga0316208_1004012_pt1 | contig 10074 bp, 8 predicted proteins | sample 3monopyrite_MG_FD_204944 | JGI IMG/M metagenome (GOLD analysis project Ga0316208, IMG submission 204944) | Microbial mat bacterial communities from mineral coupon in-situ incubated in ocean water Damariscotta River, Maine, United States -... | ecosystem: Environmental > Aquatic > Marine > Coastal...
GGTTTCGAATGAGAAATTCCTCAACCGGTCATACGACCTCGCACCGTTCCGAGCGGCTGGCATTGCACCGGGTACGCTGCTCGAAATCGTCATGCAGACAACTGACGCTTTGTGGGAAGAAATCGACGGCTCTGGCGGCAGAATTTCGATCGTCGGCGACGTGATGACCATTCGGCAAACGTACCAGGTACATCGACGCCTTCCGAAACTACTCGGAACTATCGCCAATCCCAATCTGCCCGACCAGGGAATCTACCAGGCTGAGAAACTGGCTTGCCTTCAGACAATGGAGCAGTCGGTCACTGCCAACTTTGCAGATACGCCGCTGACCGATGTTGTCGAGTATCTCGTCAGGCAAATTGACTTACCAATCTTTCTGGACGTGGTCGCAATCGAAGAAGCAGGTCTGCTCACTGACGAGCCAGTTAGTTTCCTCATGAGTGGAAAATCGCTGGCAACAACTCTGCGGCTGATGCTTTCAGAATTCGAACTGACGACCGTCATTCGTTCCGGCATGCTGTTCATCACAACAGTCGAAGTGGCAAACGAAAATCTTCACTCCGTCGTCTACGACGTTCGGAAAATCCAGGACACCAGCCAACTGCTCGAAGCCGTTCCCGCGTTAACATCCGGGCTCTGGGCTGAACGAGACGGATCGGGGGGTGAGATGTCACTCACGGAAAACGGCCTGTTGGTTGTTCGGCAAACGGAAGAAACCCATCGCGAAATCGCGAGCGTCCTGAAAACGTTCGTCGCGAAGGGCACAAATCAGACACCGCACCGGGTCAGGCGAACTTTGGAGACCCGTCTGTATCGCCTGCCGTCTGAAACCGCCGACGACTTACTGTCAGCACTGCCCACAACCATCGCCCCCGAAACATGGCGAACCGATGGCCTGCCGAATCCCGACGAAGATTCGTTAGCGGTGGGGACGATTCAAAAAGTTTCCGTCGGACAGAAAGTGATCGAACTGGCTCGTCCAAAGTCGACATCCCAGCCCGCGAAGAAAACCGCGGCTGGCGACGCCGCGAAAGCTGATGAGAAACCTGCCCCACCGGAAACCATCGTCGTCTCAGAGTCGGTGCTAATCATCAATCAGACAGCGGCGATCCATAACCGGATCGACAACTTCCTCCGCTCGCTGAGCCTTGATCAGTCAGCACGCGGCCGAAAAACCACTCGACTAAGCGGCGGCATGTCTGGTGGCGGGTTGTTCTAAATCCGAGTGTGCCTCGGCGAGTCGGAAAGAAGTAGGGTGGGCACTGCCCACCAGATTTCCACACTGGATTCCAACACGAACTGGTGGGCGATGCCCACCCTACTCTTGCGGCTCACCTGAAGAGAAGGTGGCTCTTGACTGCAACGTTAGTTGAGGGACTTCGTGAGCTCACGCGGCCTTTCGGTGGGCATTATCTCTCAAACTTTCGATTTGAGATTCCGGCGTCATCACAGGCTGGCGTTGGTAGCCGTACTGGCGAAGTTTGTAGCCGGCGAGAAGCCAGGTGAGGCGTTTCTGATTCGGAGTGAGCTTCTCGGCCCAGGCCATGTCGCGGCGGAGTTTGATCGGACCGGCAGTGCGGACTCGGTTTCCGGCGTAGAGATGTCCCGGTGCCAACGGGTCGCCAGCCAGCAGACGGTTGGCCACGGTTGAGTAATCAAGGCCGGCGACTTCGCCGATTTCTTCGAGCGTTGTTTCTGGAGCCGAGACAAAGTCTTCGTAGTGAATGCGCGTCGAAGGTTGATCGGGAAACGACTTTCGAACCTGCTCGCTCAGAAAATTCATGAACAGCCAGTAGCCGGCTGAAATGTGGATGGGCTTTGGTCGGATGTCCTGCGGGATTCCGCCCTCTTTCGACTTGGCAAAGGGTTTCATTCGTGACCAGGCAACTCCGCGAGCGTCACGGACCAGGTGAACCAGTCGGACGTCCAGCCCCGGAGTCAGGCACAGCAGTCTTGCTCGGAGCGGATTCTTGGATGACTCGATGATGACCCGCTTACCGGTCGCGTCGGCGATTGCCTGGTAGGTCGCGCGAGTCTGCTTAAGACATTCGGCGAAGTCAGGATCAGGATTGCCCGCGCGAAGTCGGTGCCACTCGGGGACGGCCAGCCGTTGGACTCGCGTGAACTTTGTCATCAAACGCTCGTGCTCGGTGATCGATGACAGGCCGGTCAGCTCGGACCAGCGTTCGCGTACCGAACTCCAGATTTCACACGTATCGCGAGCTTCGCCGCACGAGCAGTTCTCCTTAGAAGCCGACCCCTCGATGAAAAGGTGCACCAGTTCACCGACGCCGATGACGTCTTCGTGGTTGTTGAGAATCGTGTCGAGAACTGTCGAGCCGCTGCGACCGGCTCCCATGACATAAACGACCCGGATGGGATCATCTTGTTGCGCAGCCGTCGCCTCAGAAACGTGTCGAGAATAACTTCCGTTTTTCTGTGGCACGCGACTCCGTCGCGTCAGCCTGGTCTGGGCTGACGACACGGAGTGTCGTGCCACTATGGGGAAATTATTTCCGACACGTTCCTCAGCACCTGATTGAGAATCTGCAAACTCCGTCACGCTCGGACTCCATTCCGGTCGACAATTCTTTATTCAGCTCGGGATTCGAATTCAAAGAATCCGGAGCGAAAGAATAAAGCCGTTCGCAGAATCAGGACAACGCGAGGTTTGCTCCGGGCGGTAGGGCCGGTTCCGACCGGCCGTTTGGCCCGTATCTACCTATGCCCACTCGGTCGGTAGGAACCGGCCCTGCTTTGTTTTTGAGAGACAAACTCCCGTTTCCGAGAGGTTTCCGGCAACTTGTGGTTGGCAGACTCGACAGAAATCACCGTTTTGAGCAGAATCCCGCTTCGCTTTCCGAATTCATCGTCCACAATTGAGCGTCGTCCGAGCTGGCGATTCGCTCACCAATTAAGAGTGTCAAAGAGGTCTTTCGATGTCTGAACTTGCTACCGAAGCTGCCGCACCAGCAGAAACTCCAGTACCACTCTTCACTAACGAAGAGCTTCGTGGCTTCGAGTCGGACGATGTCGCAGCGGGGCGAATCATCTGTAAAATGCTTTCAATTTTGTTCATTTACACGTTGATCGGCATGTCGATCGTTTCGATCTGGACGGCCGCTCAATAATTTGCCGCAGCGATGGCCGGTCGCCTGATCCAGCATCAGCACAAAATAGCGGGCTCGGAGCCTCAGTTCTTCGAGCCTCTTTTCGTTGAATTCTGGCTGGCGGAACCCGCATCAACGGACCGGCCACTGCCGACCCGGACGCTACTTCCGAGATTGGGATTCCCAGTCGAGCCGCAAAATTCGCCCGGATGCGAAGCCGACGACGAGCCACTCGCCCAGCGGATCGCAGACCAGACTGGCGACGTCATCGGGCGTTTCTGCGGCCCACAAGAGAGCCCCATCCGAATCCAGCCAGTAGATATGCCGCTCGGTCGTTGAGACGACCAGTCGTTCGCCGAAGTAACTCGCGGCGACTTTCGACGGCGTTCCCTCGACGACAAACGACGTCTTTGTGCTGCCTCGATGATCGAAACACTGTACGCCGTGCGCGAAGCTGGCCATGTAGATTGAGCGAGCGCCTTCGGTGATGCTCAGGTCACCGACGGTCGACCAGTTTTTCTCGCTCCAGACTTCCGATCCATCGAACCGATGAATGCAGAGCAGTCCGTAATCAGCCGCGCCGCAGATGCGTTTTTTGTCGACGCAGAACTCGATGAACTTCAGCGGCTTGGCCGTGTGAAACTGTCCGAGTTTCTTTCGGTCAACGTTCAGCAGAACGGTGTCCGCATTGTCGAGTCCCAGAGCGACGTTATGTCCGTAGGGATCGATGGCCGCTGTCAGCACTTCAGCTGGCGACTCGCTGGACCAGGCGATTTTCATTCGCGCGTCGAGAGCGCAGAATTCGTGAGTTCCGCAAACGGCAATCCCCACATCGCCTTTGTCCGACCAGCGAACCAGTCGAGCGTTCTTCAGGCCTCGACTGAGAGTCTGAATTTTTCCCGCTCGATCAAGTCGGTACATCCCGCCGGACGAGTCGACTGCAAACAGATCGCCGGTTTCGCGAGCCTGACATAGACTGCTCAGCTCGGCGTCCGTGTTAAATGCCCAGGCAACTCGCGGAGCAAGCCCCGGTCCGGAATGTAGCCAATCAGTTGAGTTCAGCATTGCAGTTCCGCTTCTCGTAATCTGCGGCCCGGTGTTCACGAAGCCGTCCGAGGTTCTTCAGCCCTCTTGACATTAACTTCTGAAACAACGCACCGCGACCCGATTCGTCAACGGGTTATTACTCGGGAGTTTCGCGGAGGCGGTCGAAAAGTTCTTCGAGGATGAAACCGTCCGCAGCGGAGGTCGTGCTGCGAAGGTGGGCCATTTCGTCGAAGGCGTGAACTTTTCCCTCGGCCATAATGCAGACCCGGTCCGAGAAAGCTTCGGCCAGCTCAAGCAGTTGCGTCGAGTAAATGATCGTCCGGCCTCGGCGCGTGGCATCGCGAGCTCGACGACGGAATGCAGCGATCCCGTGCGGGTCCATTCCCGACGCGAACGGCTCGTCCAGGATCCACACGTCCGGATCGACGGCCATCAACGCCGTCAGTGCGACTTTGTAAGTCTGCCCTCTCGACAGCTTGCTGACCGGCGAATCGATCAACGGCAGAACTTCGAATTCCTCGAGGAGTTCAATGACCAGCTCTTCGACCGGATCATCTTCGGAAAGATACGCTCGCAGGATCATCGTCAGGTGCTGCAGGACGGTCGCTTCCGGATAGACGAACGGAAAGTCCGGGACAAAATGGAATCGCTTGCGAAGATCGATCCGGTCTCGTCGAAAGACTTCGCCGTCGTAGAGCAACCGGCCTCGAGCCGCCTGACTGATACCCGCGAGGCATCGCAGCAGCGTCGTCTTGCCGGCGCCGTTCGGCCCGAGCATCGCGACGATCTGGCCAGGATCGATCGTCAAACTGACGTCGTCCAGCGCGGCTCGACTGCCGAACGTCTTTGTCAGGTTTTCGATTTCGATCAGCATGGGTGGAAAGGGTCGAGAGTCGAGAGCTGAGTGTCGAGAGCGAGGGTCGGCAAAACTCAATCTTAATCGAACATCGAATGAGGAACGCCGATATCGATGACTCGGACTTCGCCGGTGAAGGCCGACGACGCGGGATTTTCAAATCCGAGTTTCCGAGCGACAAACGATGCTGTGAAATCTGCTTTCACGACGACAGGATTTTCAACATCAACCGGCAATCCGGTGTCGCAATCCTGACCGCTGGGCAGATCGATGGCCATCGTCCGAGCTGAGGCTTGATTGACGGCGTTGATGATTGCCGGAAACGGCTCACGGACGGAGCCGCTTGTTCCCGTGCCGAGCAACGCGTCGATGATCCAGTCAGCCTCGGCGAATTCCTTGTTAACGTCCGCTTCCAATTCATCCTTCGGCAGCGAATCGTCAAAGAGGCGGATCGGTGTCTGAGCTCGCTCGATGACCTGGTAGTTGATCTGTGCGTCGCCGCGGAGGGTTTCCGGATTAGCGAACAGCAGCACTCGGACGTCGTGCCGACGGTTTTCGAGATGCCTGGCAATCACGAAGCCATCACCGCCGTTGTTGCCTTTTCCAGCGCAGATGACGACTCGCCCGGAGACTCCGAGTTCTTCCAGCCAGTCGACGCAGCCTCGACCAGCGTTCTCCATCAGGACGACGCCCGGCAGACCGAACTCATCAATCGCACGCCGGTCGACGTTTCGAACCTCGTCGCGTGACATCACGTTTGGAATCACCGTGTCGTCTCCTGCTTACGGAACTGTTCTTTCGGCGGTGGCTTCATACCAGCCCTTTACACTGTTGCTGCTGGCAACTGCGTTTGAGTTTTCGTCAACTCAGCAGAAGATGCACGGACGGCTTTGGCGATGAAGTCGATGTGTTCCTGGCCGTAGACTTCGTTCCAGGGCAGAACCAGGACATCGCGAAGAGCTTCGCAGGTGCCTGGGAAGAGCGCTTCGTCGTAGTCGACGGCTTCCGGGCGGGCGAGCGTGAAGGGCCAGCGGCTTTCGCCGAACGTCACCTGGTCCCGGAAGACCTGGCACGAGAATGCCGGCTTCTGGATGTAACGCGGTGCGCAGGCGATGCCTTTTTCGCGAAGCTTTGCTCCCAGGCCGACGGCTCCGCCTTCGATGACCGACTCGTCGACTCGCAGGCAGTACTTCCAGCGTCGCGGGATGTTCGACAATCTTTGAACCGTTCAGGCAGAGTTGCCCGACCAGTTCGGCTGTGCCCAGGAAGCCGGTTTCGTGCAGGCTGAGCTTTTCAATGGCCGACTTACGGTAGACTCGGAAGCAACTCGTCCAGGTGTGCAGCTTCTGAGGCAGAACGATTCGGTAGATCGTCGACAGACCTTTTGACAGTAGAAGACGCCAGCTGGGGACGTTCTTCACGCGGCCTTCCGGGTGGTACGGCGAGGCTGTCACGAGGTCGACGTCGTCGGTCATCAGCGGGAGCATTCGGCTGAACTCAAGCGGGTCGTAAGAACAGTCGCAGTCCATCGAGCAAACCAGTTCCGTTTCGGAATGGCGAATGCCCGTGAGGATGGCAGCAGAGACTCCACTGTTCTGCTCGTGCCGAACGAGTCGGAAGTTGGGCTTGCTGCCAAACACCGATTGCATAATTTCCCAGGTGCTGTCCGTACTTCGGTCATCGACCAGGACGAAAGTCGGTTCGTAACGATCGGCAAGTTCCGCTTCGAGCTTGTTGAGCGTTCGTCCGAGGTACGGCAACGACGCTTCTTCGTTGTAGCAGGGGATGACGATGGAAACGGGCTGGAGGGCGGAGGGCCGAGGGTCGAGGGGCAAGGGTTTTGAACCTGAGGTCGAAGCCGGAAGAACATCACAGCCCTCGACTCTCGACCCTTGACCCTTCGCCCGATCTACGCTTCGCGTCTCCAACCCCAGTCGATCAGCAACGGTTCCGAAGCTGTACTTGCTGAGGTGGTCTTCCAGCACCCACTGCATCTTGTCGAGATTTCGGTAATGCCGGATTCGTGACAGGCGGTCGGCGGCCGAAATGCGAGGCTGATCAGGGTCGAGTTCCCAAATGTGGAAGTACATGACGAACGGGTCAGCGTGCGTCTCGTCCCAGTTCTTCACGGCCTTCTTAAGTAGTGTGTGAGGCAACTGTCGAAACCAGTTTCCGCCAGCGATGGGAAGGCAGCATCCCATGAACCGAGTCGACGACGGCGGCACTTCAAGAATGCTGCCGAACGGTGTCGACTGGCGATGCACGAATCGTCGGTAAGCTTCGTCCGAGAACCGGTTGAGCAGCGGCAGAACGCTGGAGTCGTACGCGTAGCCCTCTTCCGCCAGCACGTCGAGTGCCCACAGGTCTTTCGGGCCGAGCCACTGATCCGCGATTCGATAGCCCAGCAACTTCTGACCGGACGCCGACTCGATCGCTTCCTGAGCTCGCAGGAGGTCTTCACGAAATTCGTCGCGTGACAGGCCTTTGATCGTACAATGGTGATAGCCGAGGCTGGCGACTTCGTGCCCACGGCTCGCGATTTCGGCAACGAGTTCCGGCATTTGCTCGGCCACCCAGCCGAGCACAAAGAAAGTCGCCTTCGCGTCGTACTCGTCGAGCAGCTCGAACGTCCGCTGAGTGTTTCGCTCGATCCGCGTTTCGAAGCGGTACCACTGCTTCTGCTCGATGAGCCGTCCGAACGAACCCCCCTGAAACCAGTCCTCGACAGCAACTGTCAGGATGTGCTGACGCTGTGACTTCCTGCTGGACATGTCCGAACCCGCGCGGCTCGGCAACTTTGCCAGCGCGTCGGGTTGAACGATGATTCGTGAGTCGAGCTGGTCAGACATTGGCGGATTTACGCACCGGACCGGCGCGTTCCGAATTAGTTTGGGATTTCCTTTCCGAAACATAGGACGGCATCGGGAGGCAACTCTGTCACGTGCCGACGATAAACCTGATCAACGACGTTCGTCCTTCAAAGACGGCGATTTCTCTCGATATTTGAATGCTGAGTCTTTCCCGGATAGCGATGTTTATGGCGGATGAATCGATTCAAACCGGCTCGCAACCTCTCCGCGCTGCGACCGGCCATCTGCTGGTCGCCGATGCGATCAACGAAGCGATCAACGAAGCTTCACACAGGACGCCAGGCATCCGCCCCTGCCGAACGAGCCGATCTCTGTGGTGCGATGCCTTGGCGGATTCCGCTGAGTTGCTCAAAACGAAACACTTTGGGACGCTACCGAAACTCTGCTGGCTGAGCGAAGGTCGGCAGGGTCCACGTCATGCGGCTTCAACGCAAACATAACGAGACGACAGATCATCAAAGTCAGTTCTGACAGAATCCGAAGTTCAACGGCGGCACGGATCCGAGTTTCCTCTCAACGCCGGGCAGAACATCAGACAAGCCCCTTTCACGAAAGACTTCGCACATGCGTATCGCCGAGTTCGTAGAAACAAACTTCCGAGCTATTTTCGTCTGGTTTGTTGCTGCCGTCGTGATTCTTGGAGTCGTGGCTTTTGCGATATTCGGTGTCCACGCGCTGTGGCCGTGGATCGTGCTGGGGCCTGCGATCCTGATGGGTTTCATCGATATGACCCAGCCGAAGCAGGCGATCCGTCGCAACTATCCCGTTCTGGGACACGCTCGATACTTTCTCGAACTGATCCGCCCGGAGATTTACCAGTACTTCATCGAAAGCGACAAAGAAGGCGTCCCATTCGACCGCGAGGATCGTTCGCTGGTCTATCAGCGAGCGAAGAACGTCCGTGATACAACGCCGTTCGGAACAAAGCTCGATGTCTACGAACCGGGTTACGAATGGGTGAACCACTCGCTGGCCGCCCGGCATATCGATGCCAGCAATATGCGAGTGATGGTCGGCGGCCCCGATTGCAAGCAGCCTTATTCACTCAGCCTGCTGAATATCTCGGCGATGAGTTTCGGTTCGCTGAGTAAGAACGCAATCATCGCTCTCAGTCGCGGAGCCAAACAAAACAACTTCGCGCATAACACGGGCGAAGGTGGACTGAGTCCCTACCACCTCGACGGCGGCGGCGATCTCATCTGGCAGGTCGGAACCGGCTACTTCGCCTGTCGCGGTGATGACGGAAAATTCTCGCCGGAGATTTTTGCCGAGAAGTCGGCGATTCCAAACGTCAAGATGATCGAGATTAAACTCTCGCAAGGTGCCAAGCCTGGCCACGGTGGTATTCTGCCGGCGGCTAAGGTAACCCCTGAAATCTCAAAGATTCGTGGAGTGCCGATGGGGCAGGACGTGCTTTCCCCTCCGACTCACACCGAGTTTTCAACGCCGAAGGGACTCCTGGACTTCGTGAAGAAGCTGCGAGACCTCAGTGACGGAAAGCCCGTCGGCTTCAAGCTGTGCGTCGGCAAACGACGCGAGTTTCTCGCCATCTGCAAGGCCATGGTCGAAACAGGCATCACACCGGATTTCATTACCGTTGATGGTGGCGAAGGTGGAACCGGTGCCGCACCGTTGGAATTTTCAAACCATATTGGTGCACCACTGGTCGAAGGTCTGATCTTCATTCATAACGCACTGGCCGGCTATTCGCTGCGAGACAAGATCAAGATCATCGCCAGTGGAAAAGTGACTTCCGGGTTCGGCATGCTGAAGCGACTGGCCATCGGAGCAGACGCTATTTACAGCGCTCGTTCGATGATGATGGCACTTGGTTGTATCCAGGCGCTGAAGTGCAACAGCAATCATTGTCCCGTCGGAGTCGCCACGCAGATGAAGCATCTCGTTGCAGGCCTGGACCCGACCGACAAGGCGACCCGAGTCGCCAGTTATCATCGAGAAACCGTCAACAGTCTCGCTGAAATGATCGGGGCACTGGGACTGGACGCAGCCGATGAATTGCGACCGTGGCACGTGATGCACCGCATCTCGTCCAATCAGACAAAGCACTACGGAGAGCTGTACAACTTCCTGCGTGGCGGCGAACTGCTTGCCGATGAACTGCCGCCCGACTACGCGCGAGCCTGTGCTTCGGCTTCGTCTGAAACGTTTGGTCACAAAGAATAGTTTTTTT
>Ga0316208_1004013_pt1 | contig 10071 bp, 11 predicted proteins | sample 3monopyrite_MG_FD_204944 | JGI IMG/M metagenome (GOLD analysis project Ga0316208, IMG submission 204944) | Microbial mat bacterial communities from mineral coupon in-situ incubated in ocean water Damariscotta River, Maine, United States -... | ecosystem: Environmental > Aquatic > Marine >...
TATCACTCGATCGCAACAGCGTAGTGATGCTTGTCCATTACGAGGTTGCGTTTCTGGGTCCCTCGAATCGTCGCCGTTAGAGGAAATACTTTCGCGGGCCGCTTGCGTGCAGGAAACCATTTGCGGTTTCGCTTCACAACCACAAGGAGGGCATGTTCGTCTCCGATGGACGCGAAGCTCTGGCTGTTGTCGCGGTAGATTCCGAGATTTAGTTGAGCTTTGGCTGCCGCAACCGTCCTGGGGATATCGTCAACGACCAATCCGATTTCACTGGCGTACAGTATGTCGTCCGCCGAAAAGTCACCCTGAGCCGCATTTTTCAAATCGTGTCGTGCGATGTACTCCAAGAGATTGCCGACTGGATCAAGAAAGAAGACAGAGTGGGCGTTCCATTTCGCGAAATGCACGACATCCCTGTTGTCTCTGCGCACTAATTCGGTGCGTTTCTTCTGCCATCGAACCGCAGACTCCAACTTGTTTTCTGGGATATTGAAGGCGAAATGGTAGAACGGTTTTCCCTCTGTCACGGCTGTGAACATGATCCGCGTGGCACCGGCGTCGATGGCCAGTTCGTCACCGTCGCGTTGTGTCGGCAGGCCAAGGCTTTCACCGTAGAACGTCTCAAGTGCAGCGATGTCGTGAGTCTGGAGTCGCAGTTCCGATATCCCTGTCGGTACCTGTTCGGTGGGATCATTCTTCAACGCGGCCAGAATCGGCGGCGTCATCACGCCAGTCAGTGTGCTTGCAGCAGCCAGCGAAAGACCGCTGTGCAGGAACTCGCGACGCCCCCAGTCATCGCAATGATGATTCGCAGGAGACAAAGAGGTTGAATGTGTGATTTCGTTGTCGAGCATCTTTTTCCTCACGTGTAACGGAGAAGTCACCTTTGACGTCGATGGTTGAGGCCTTGTCGCCACACCTGCCCGGTTATTTGCTTTCTTTGGTGACACGGAAGGTGAGGACCATGTCCGGATCGATCAGCCATTGTTCTCCAGACTTTCCTGAAAGCAGCAACAGTTCTTTCCCCGTCACATCGACCAGGTCCGTAAACCGCACAGCCTTCAATGACGGTTTGGAGGTCATGACCTCGGTCACGTCGAAGAAGACATCAACGGGGCCGTGCATGGTTTTCTTCAGCTCCGCCGTTCGCCGGGCATGGTCGGTGTCCAGTTCCCGAGACGGCCTGTGGACATCCGACTGAGCGAACGCAGTGGCCGGTCGGCCAGCGTCCGGAATCAGGAGTCCGGCGACGAGGCCCGTACCCAGAAATGCGATCGATAGAGCGGTCATTCGGAATCGTGAATTACGTGTCGTGGTCATGAGTGTTCTCCTGTCACGTAAATGGTTTGGATGGATTTCAGCGGATGGAACGGGATTCCCGACACGCGTGCGGCACGGGAGCGTTTCCTGCATTCGTCAACTCGGAGCGGACGATCGTCATTTCTGCGGGCGCATCGATTCCGATTCGCACGCGATTTCCCTGAATGGAAAGTACGCGAATTATGATTTCGTCAGAGATCCGGATGGATTCCTGTTCTTTACGGCAAAGCACGAGCATGGTTGATTCCTTTCATCAGCTTTGATCTGAAAGCTGGAATGGCCTTTTTCTCGACTGGAGCTGGTGGTCATTGAGGCGGTTTTTCCCCGGCCTTCAACTCGTCAAGCGTGAGTTTTCCGTCGTTGTTCGTGTCGAGTTTTCGAAACCGCAGAGACACCGGACTGTTGGCGACTTCCTTTGATGTCAGGAATCCGTCCCGGTCCTTGTCGTAGCCTCGAAAGACTTCTTCCGAGCTGCCGTGTTTGATGCGGGCCGCCCTGTCTTTCGCGTCGTGGGCGGCTCGGAGATCCTTGAGTGTTTCCGCTCGCTTTTGTCGATGCTCTGCCTCTCGTTTCTGCTGGACCTGAGATAACTGCCGTTTTCGCGCAAGGTCCTCGGCTCGCTGCTTCGCCAGCCACTGCTGCCGCTGCAGCATCAGCTTCTGGTAGTTGAGCACGTACTGCTGCCGGGCTCGGACAGCCTGCTGGTAGCGTGCACTGGCACTTGATCGAGAACGGCTGCTCCGGCGGCGACGTGCAGCGTCAGCTTCCGTCGCTGAGGACACAACTGCCGCAGCCAGCAGCAGCATGCAGATCGTTTGTCGAAACATGATCAGTCCCCCGATGAAATGGAGACGTGGAAGACAGCGGAATTCAATTCGCACACAGCCAGGAACAACTCCCGGTGTGAACAGGAATCCCGCCGGAAAAGCAGGGCCATCACCAATCACTTTGGACGGCCAGGCGGGACGCGCCAGTTCGGACTAAATCAGCCAGACGCAATTCCAGCCGTGAAGCGACCGCGGTCTGCTCTGACAGGCTGGCATGTCAGCAGCGGCCAGGCGACATCGCGGGGGCGAAAACTCGTGTGCTGGTGACGCCAGCAGAGGGAATGCCGTCACTTCAAAGCAAAGGTCCGTTCGCTCCGCACCAACGATCCAGACGCAGTCGTCATGCACGCACGCGCTGCAGTCGGAAGGGAAGAACGGACCATGCGGATGTAGATTCCCGCAGGCCCGGGTTTCCGTGCATGACGATTCGCACACGCCGCCGCGAGTGCCAGCGCTGTGGCAGTGATGAGAAGCGCAACCCCAGACGGCGTGGCTGCCGACACTTATAAGCACCAGGAGTTGCAGGAAGAACCGCATCACATCGCTCCAGCAAGGATCAACTCACCCATTATTCGGGTGCCAGTGGCAAAGAGTCAATCCCGGAGAGACTACTCATCGCCGGCCTTGCAATTAAAACGTGAAGTCACGCCCGAACTCGGCCGTAGTTACGCTGCGTGTTTCTGGTCCTGAATGTTAATAGTCGCTCCGCTTCGAGGCTGTCCGTGAAACGTCGCGTGCAGCGAGTCCCAGTCGATGACCAGGCGGCCTCCCTGTCCTTCGTGCTGCTTTGCCCAGTTGAGCAGCAGGTCCAGGCAGGCATGGTCGATGTGGGTCAGGTGCTGAAAGTCAACGTGCACTTCCGAGTCTCCCGGAATCTGTTCCAGTCGGGATGCCAGTTGAGGCAGACGGAGAAACGTCGCGGCCCCTGCGATCTTCAGAACCGTCCGTGAGTCGGATGCCCGGGTTTCCAGCGAAACCTGCAGGTGGGAGAAGCGATACATGAGACGCAATGCCGAGACAGCAAATCCAGCAACCACTCCGGTCAGCATGTCCGTTGCGACGATTGTCACCAGAGTCACCGCATACACCAGTACTTCACCTCGCCCGTATTTCAGCAACTGGCGAACGGCCTGCGGATTGATCAGCCGGTATCCCATGTAGACCAGCATCGCGGCCAGTGCTGCGGTGGGAATCATTCTCAGCAGAAAAGCCAGCGACGACACGAAGATCAACAGCCACGTTCCGTGCAGAATCGTCGACAGCCGGGTCTTTGCCCCCGCATCGATATTGGCGGCACTGCGTACGATCACCCCGGCCATCGGCAGTGCGCCGAGGGCTCCGCAAAGGATGTTTCCGATTCCATGAGCAGTCAGTTCGCGGTCGTAGTCGGTTCGCGACTCTTTCTGAAGCTGATCAACGGCGGTCGCACAGAACAGAGTCTGGGCGCTGGCGACGATGGCGATAACAACACCGAAGCGAAGCAGCTCGACCGTCGGCACGCGCTGCCAGCGCGACAGCGTTGGAAACCGCATTTCATTCCAGAGATTGTCCGGAACGTCGACGGACAGCACGGGCAGTTGCAGGAGCGAAGACACAGCCGCCACAGTGACGATCGCCACCAGCGGAGCGGGAATCTTCTTCAGTCGCTCGGGAGCGAACCGGCTCCACGCCAGCAGGATCACCATCGTCAGCAGTCCGACCTTCGCGGCCCAGGAGTGATCTTTGAGCGCGGTCTGCAACTCATGCAGCGACTCGCCTGCCGAGAGGGACGACTGCCTGGCAGCGAGGACGTCACCTGTCTGGAGGCTCTGGATCGAATTTCCAATCTGTTGCCGTGCCTGAGCGGTCAGGTTTCGCAAGTCCTCCTGGCGATCGAGGCCCGACGCAGATTCACGCCCCAGGGCCTCTGCCATCAGATCAATCTGTCCTGCGAGGTTCTGTTGCCGAATCAGCATTTCCGGCTCCACGCCGCCGCCGTCTGAAGATGTTGTGGAACTCTGGTCGTTCAGCGACGACGCGATCCGGGTCACATCCGTGTGCAGCGCACGGGCCTGTTTGAGTAACTGCAGGCGGGCTCGCCGCTGATCCGCGTTCTGCCAGTCCGGGATGGTCAGCCCCTTCCGGACGGCTTCTGGTATGCTCGCAATGTTGGCGAGGCCGCTCTTTCTGGGAGCATCGTCCACCATGACATGCACCTGACTGCACAGGATCAGGACCCCGATCCCGGCCAGCATTCCCTGGACGACTGCGGGGGAGACGGCCCGGAACCCCTGTCCGAGCCGCAGCAACCCGGCCATCAATTGAAAACATCCCGCGATCAGTACGGCTATGCCGAGCGACTCCCAGCCGTACGATTGAACGAATTCATACATAAGAACTGTGAGTCCGGCGGCTGGACCGCTGACCTGCAGAGGGGCTCCGGCAAAGCACCCGACAACGATGCCACCGACGATCCCCGTCACCAGCCCTGCGGCCACGGGAACTCCAGAAGCAATGGCGATCCCCATACACAACGGCAGGGCGACCAGAAACACAACGACTGACGCGAACGCATCCTCGCGCGGAGCGGAGAGCCGCCTCGGGGTCGATGGCTCGCTACGTGACTTGTTCTGGTAAATCTTCATGAAATTACTCCCGACAGGCCGCTTGCCGAATTCGGTCTGTCGTACCGATCAGTGCTTCAGTCATGCGGCCCGACCGAGCCCGCAGCCGGACCGCATGACGTCACCTTCCATTGAAAAATCATGACGGCCTCTTCAGAGGCCGCCGCCAGGGACCGTTCCTACTTGCTGCAGCTCGAACACGCGCCGCCGCCGCCGCTGCCCGGGTCGTAACCACCCGGGTCGTAACCACCCGGGTTGTAACCAGCTGGGTCGTAACCCGTGCCACCCGTGGAAGCGCAGCCAACCGCGAACGTGCAAGTGGCAGCGAGCATCAACATCAGAATTGCGAACTTCTTCATCAGACGAACTCCCTTTCATGGGAATGCAGGAATGAGTGGTCTGCTCCATGCAGACCGCTATCAGAAAAGACATCCCGACTGGTCGAACAAGACGGAAGCCAGGCTGTTGAACTGAATTCAATCATCAGGCGTCAGACACACGGGTCACCCGATTACCATTGGCAGGACTGCGGCGATCGGAGGCGCATCGCGCGACCGTGTCGCGCGACCGTGTCGCGACCGTGCGTTTACGGATTCCAGAAACGAGGGTTGCGAGGACGCCGCCGTACAGAATGGTCTCATCGGCTCCCGACAAGCCGATCCACTGGTCGAGAAGCACTGGCTTGTGAGCCGCGTAAACCCACAGCCGCTGCCCCTGTTCCTGCAGCCGCAGTCGGGCGCACGTGAGCCAGCCGTTTTCGTCAGGCTGATCGGCGTTGATCAGCACCAGGTCGGCACGGAAGCTGGCGGCTCGCGCGGCCAGAGCGGACGAAGATTCAGCCCTCGCCACGAGGACGCCGTGATCCTGAAACAGGGAACTCAGACAGGCAAACACTTCGTCGCGGACCTCGACAATGAGAGCCCGACGAATAGAAGCTCCTCGGATACTCAACGAGGAGCGAGCTTCAGAAGAGGTTTGACATCGGGAGTGACCCAGGCTGCGTAAGAAGCCAGTGACGCTTTGAGTTGCCAGGCAAGACCTGCGCATGGTGACATCCTTTCTACGGACGGTGTCTGTTTGATTCGTGGAGGCGCAACGCCAGCGGTTCACACGGACCGATCATTCGACCGGACGAGTGACATGGGGACCCTGACGCTTCATTCGCAACCACCTTTTGTGGGGCGCTAAGAAACGAGGGCTTCCATGCACAGCGTGTGTCCAGTCGCGGGACGATTGCGACGACGGTTCAGCGTGGTGCCAGGGGAAACGGGCAGGTCCGCGTCTGGCGTGCATGAATGCCGCCCGCGATTGAACGCTGCCCGATGGGGTTCACATCACAGCGTGAACCGGCACAGGCGAATGCAGCGTTCGAGCGACCGCACCGAGCAGCGGCGGTCACAATTTGCAAAGCGGGACTGTGGAGCACTTTCACACGAGAGGTCACAGACACTCGTCGATTCCGGCTCAACGGACGGTAACTCAGAACGGTCACGCGGACCGTTGGTCGGTGTCGCCACGGTGTCGAATCGCACCACACAACAGCTGCAGGAACACGGCTCACCTGGTGGCACAGCACCATGATCGCTGCGACTCAGTGAACTCGGCAGCAGACTGTCAGAGGTTCCTGAACCGCAGCTCGTACAGGCCGTCTGACTGCCGGATGCGCTGGAGTAGGACTCTGCACACTCCGTGCAATCAATGCCTGCTTTGAGAGCCGGCAGGCAGCACATCCAGACCGACAGACAGATCGCCTGCAGAGTCTTTCTTGTGAATGCTGCCGTAAACATGAGGTACTCCTGCGTGCTTGAGTGGCAAGCCGTCTGGCGAAGACTTCTTCAGGACATCGGCCCGCGTCTCTGTTCATCGGCTGCCGGCTGCTGAGAAATTCAGTCGGGGCACCTGAAATCCGCGAATTTCGGTGGCATTTCCCACAGGCTCCCTCTGTGACCGTTCGGCGGCTTGAGCGACCGTCGAGAATTTTGTTCGCTCAGAGTTCGAAAGATGTCGACGCTCGGCGTATGATAGATCGTCCGCGTTACCGATTGCGGACGAGGTCGTTCGCGTATCCATTCACCCGAATCCGAGGAGAGAATCATGGCACGCTACATCATGGGCGGAGTACTGACCGCAGCAATTTCCACGGTACTGCTCGGCGGCAGCGCGTCAGCCGATCATCAAGGGTGCGGCAGCGGATACTCGATTCGCTCCTACGCAGTACCTGCGACGACTGGTGGGCTCCAGTATTCCTCACCCGTTCGTTACTCCTATCCGTCGAATTACTACTACTCCTACGGCACGCCCTACTATTCAGGACATCACGGTTATTCCTCGAGCCACTACGGCCACGGTGGACTCAGTATCGGACTCGGTCTGTTCGGCGGCCATTATGGCGGGCACAACTCGTACGGACATGGCGGCGGGCACTATTCGTACGGGCACGGCGGCGGGCATCGCTCGTACGGGCACGGCGGCGGGCATCACTGACATTCGTGCGGAATGAAGCCGAGACGGAATACCGGTTCCGGGCCTGTTCCACCACGATCCGGTTGACGGGTGCGAGGCGACTGCCCACGCAGTTCAGAAACTGCCGCGAGCGTGGTGGGAACTTCTGCATGGCGGGAAGAAGCAGCCAGGCCAGCATCGTTAGACGCCCCTGGCCACCGGCGGCTGACGGTAAGGCTTTCCCGCCTCATAGCCTTGCAGGCGCTCGCGAATGTCCGACTTCCTTTTGTCGTCGGCCTTCTCGATTGCCTCTTTGGCACGGATGACGGCCTGCTCGAACTGGCCGTTCTCGGCATGAGCCGCGGCCAGCGTGTCGAGGAAACCAGCGTCCTGAAATTCTGCCAGTTGGCACGCCTTTGTCGCCAGACGCACCGCTTCAGCCCCGTCGAGGTAATGCTCGTCCGGACACACTGCCAGCATCCAGGCAAGATTGTTCAACGCGCGGGCGAAGTTCGGATCGATCTCAATCGCTTTGCGGTAGTTGTTATACGCCTTTGTAAAGTCTCCAGATTCATACCTGGCTGAGCCTCCTGCTTCCCATGCGGGTGCAAACTTCGGGTCGATCTGGATGGCCGCATCGAAGTCGTCGATCGCCATATCAAGCATGCCCTTCGTCTGTCGAGCCAGACCGCGGTTTACGAATACCCCGGGGTGTTTGACATCGCCGTCGATCACTCGGGTGAAATCGGCAATTGCTGCGTCAGCATTCCCAAGGTGCCGATGAGCGATTCCTCGATCATTGACTGCCGCGAGGTTGCTGTCCTCGCGTTTGATCGCTTCGGAAAAATCTTCGATCGCCGCCTCGTGCTGACCCAGTGCCACACGAGCGATTCCTCGCTCATGAAATGTCTGCGACGAGGGCTCATTTTTTACCCTCGCATCGAAGTGTTGGATGGCCTTGCCGACTGGTACGACATCAGTCTCGTTGATCCATCCTTTGGCAGCGGCAATCCACTTCCACGGCCCGTTGGTCTCTGAAAACTCCAGTACGGCCCCCAGTGGGACTCGCGTCACAACTGTCTGCCCGGATTTCAGCTCAACGTCCCATTTGATGACCATCACACGGTTGTCCGGGGCATCGGGTGGCAGTGGTGCATCCTCGTCGCCTCGGACCGGGACTGCCGATGTCCCGAATGATAGACAGCAGACAATCAGAACAAACGCCGGACGGGACACCATCTCATGCTCCTGCTTCAAGGCTGGTCGTGTTGCTGTGGTTCTCTTTCAGCTACAGGGCGAAGTCAAGAAGAACCCATCAGGAGCACGCAGAGAGAACAGAGGCGGCGCCGATCAGACATCTCCGTTCCCTCTGTTTTCTCCTGTTAATTCTACGTTTACGCGGCCTTCGCCGTTTGCGTTTCGTCGCTCACTACCCCGTTAACCAGTCTCAGTGTTCGCGTTGCGTATCCGGCTGCAAATTCATCGTGTGTGACCATCACGATGGTGCGACCTTCAGCGTTGAAACTGGACAGGTAGTTCATCGCGACTTCTCGCGAGTCCGGATCGAGATTACCGGTTGGTTCGTCAGCCAGAATGATCTGTGGATCGTTGGCCAGAGTGCGCGCCAGTGCGACTCGCTGTTGCTGTCCCTGACTGAGTTCAGACGGACGATGCTCCAGCCGATCGGACAGACCAACCCGGTCCAGCAGATCACAGGCTCGTTCCCGCTGTTCGACAGCAGTCTTCCCCGCGAGGCTCAACGGGACCTGCACGTTCTCCACGGCACTGAGCCACGGGATCAGATTAAACGACTGAAACACGAAGCCGAGCCGGTCGAGTCGCAGCCGCGTTCGGTCGGCGACAGACAGGTCGTACAGTGAGTCATCACCAAGCAGAACGCGTCCCGAAGTGGGTGCGAGCATGCCACCAAGCATGGAAAGCAACGTCGTCTTTCCACTTCCGCTTGGTCCGACAAGGGCAACGAATTCACCCTCAGCGAGCGACAATGACGAGTCTGCCAGAGCCGTCACTGTCTGCCCTCGTCTTGTGTAAGTTTTCGTGACTTGTTCCAGTTGATACATCGCTATGACTTTCCATGTCTCGAGGTTTGATTTTTGATTTCGAACAGGAGAGCGCAGAGGAAACAGAGAAGAGGCACAATTACGGACTCTGTTCTCTCCGTTTTCTCCTGTTCAACTTTTGGCTGCGATCCAACTGCGTCCGTCTATGCTTCACTGAAGCACAGACACGGATCGAGTTGCGCCGCCCGTCGAGCCGGCAGGTAGCTGGCAGCAACGGCAACGACGGACGCCGTGACAAGTCCGACGGCCAGGAGAATCGGCATCGGCTGAACGGCGACTCCGAGCAACTGCGGTCCGAGGATCGCGGCCAGAATCGTGCCGACAACAAAGCCGCCGAATCCGCCGCATACTCCCAGCACGGTCGCCTTGCCCAGGAACATGCGAGTCACGTATCCGGGAGTCGCTCCCAGTGCCATCAACGTACCGATTTCGCGACGGCGTTCGGCCACGTTGGCGTACATCACGCTGGCGATGCTCGCGCCGCCGACGAGCAGCAGAATCGAGAAGAACACCCACGACATCCGCGACATGAGACTGTTCACAGCAACCTGCGTTTCCACGACCTGAGCGATGGTGATGACTTTCGTATCGGGAAGCAGTGACGAGAGATCGCTGATCAAGCTGCCGGCGGCGTCTTCACAGCAGCCCATGATCTCGATGACATTCACGACTGGACCGGCCTCTGACAGCCGTTGCACCGAGTGCAGATGCGCGAACATCCGACCATCGTCGATGGTGCCTGTCGCGGGCAGCACGGCCAACACTTGAAATGTTTCGTCGAACAGTTCGAGTTGATCG
>Ga0316208_1004017_pt1 | contig 10064 bp, 6 predicted proteins | sample 3monopyrite_MG_FD_204944 | JGI IMG/M metagenome (GOLD analysis project Ga0316208, IMG submission 204944) | Microbial mat bacterial communities from mineral coupon in-situ incubated in ocean water Damariscotta River, Maine, United States -... | ecosystem: Environmental > Aquatic > Marine > Coastal...
GGTCTGCCACAACTATTGGTCGAGATAGAGCAACATCTTTTCTGTAAAAGCGGCAGGTTCATCAAATGCCCTCCATGAGTAGGTAAGTTTTTCCAGTCTCCCATTCGTCACTGGTTTCCACCAAGATAGCAGACACCAGGCGAAGAAGGGATTCTTCATTCGGGAAGAGCGTCGCCACTCGTGTGCGCCGCTTGATTTCTTTATTCAGCCGTTCCAGGCCGTTGGTTGTTCGCATTCGCATGCGGTGCGAAGGCGGGATCTCCAGTACGGATAATCCCTCGGGAATGTTTTCTTCCATCCAAGCAGCGAGCTTGGGTGCTTTCTGCGCATAAGAAGAAACTGCGCGCCTCAGCATTTCATTCGCATCTGTGCGATTGTTGGCGCGAAAGATTTGGCGGATGTCTGAGCTCACTTGTGCCTGCATCGATCGCTTTGGCACATAGGCCGTGGCATTTTGCTGTAGATGAAACTGGCACCGGTGCCAAAGCGTTCCGCCGAAGCGGGCCTGCACCGCTTTCTTCAAACCAGCATGATTGTCGCTCGTGATGAGCTTCACCCCATGAAGCCCTCGGTCCTGCAAAGACTTCAAAAACTCACGCCAGTGCACTTCGGCTTCTGACAGAGAAACGCTCACTCCAAGAATGCTGCGCTTGCCATCTTTGCGGACACCAAGGGCAATCAAAACGGCGCAATCTCGCACCGCGCCACCATGACGAATCTTCTCGTATCGAGCATCAAGTACCAAGTACGGGCATTCGCCGAGTTCACGAGCACGCCAGGCCTCAAGCTCTTCATCAAGCAGCTTGGCTGCCCGTGAGACCTGCATAGAGGTCACTTCGAAACCACACAGCTTCTCAGTGATCGCCGCTACCTTGCGGGTGCTCACGCCCTGGATGTACATCTCCGCCACCGCAAGTTTCAAGGCGCGTTCACTGCGAATGCCGCGCTCAAGAGATTGCGGGTAAAAGGTGTCCATGCCTTCCTCAAGATCACGAGCTTGGGGCACGCGGAGTTGCAGGCTACCTGACCGTGTCTCCACAGTCTTGGGTTTAAAGCCGTTAGCGTAGCCGCGACGGCTGGATGTGCGTTGATGCGGCGCTGCCTCCAGGTAGTAATCGCGTTCAATGCTCATGGCTTCGTTCATTAGGATGGTGAGGGCCTCTGCGATGCCCTCAAAACCATTCTCAAACAAGAGTTTCACTGCGGGATGGGTGGGATTAGAATCAGTCGGTTGGTGGGCCACGGGTTTGTCTCCTTGATTGGTTTAGTGATTAATCAAAGAAGAACACCTGGGGCCTGCCACTTCAACCCTCTTTCTCAGGGGTCCCCCCATGGGGGGACCCCTGAGAGCTGCAAGCTGACTGCGAAGAGCTGACCGTCTGCAGAGGTGCGAGGAAATTACAGAAAGGAAGTTACGCTAACTTGGTCGAATATCGAGGATCAATCTCGTTTCGAATGGTCGGACGGAACTTGGGTTACTCCTGAATTCTATTTCCTCCACGAAATCAGCTGCACTTTCGACGACGAAGAATAAAGGGCAGTGATTTGAGTACAGTTTTTACCCTAGTCCTCTTATTGGTGGTTCCCTTCTGGATTTACAAGAAGTCTGACGCCATTAGGCATATTAAGGTTTGGCAGGTATTCATGGGCTCAATCACGGTTGCCCATGCGCTTACCCTAAGCTTTCGAGTGACAAGCTTTGGTGAGGGCTCAATGCTGGTCATCGTATCTTTGGTCTGGGCTCTATTATGGATTCTGCTCTTTATTGATTGTTACAACGCCAATCGCATTGGCCACCTGGCACTCCTGCTCTTCTGGCCCATGTTATTTTTCTTAATTATGGTGAATTCAGGACCGACGACTAGCAACCAAATCGTGGAGGCAAAGAAGAAGGGATATCTATTGCTCCATAGGTTGAATGCGTATGAGGAAGCACTGGAGGCCTATCCTCGATCACTCAGCGAGTTGGAGCATTTCGATGGGCTTGCCATTCCGGAGACGGGCATCGGATTTGGCGGTGATCAGGAGTTCCATTATTCGCCGCCATGGGATACCGACGAAATGACGGTTTACTTTCATAGTTTTGGGGGATCTTCCTATCACATTAGTCCGGAAGAGGACTGGTGGTATTGGGATTGAGTCGTGAACTCGCGAAAATTCAGCAAATGGCGCCGTAGTCGGGCATAATCGAGCCGAGCACTCCTTGTGAGGCGCGCTCCGGAGCAAGATTGCGTTTCCCCATCCTGATGAAATCGAAAGCCACATACCTGCTGGCAGGTAGTCGTCGGTGGCTAGTCATTGGTGGTGTTGGTCGATGAGGAATATCCTGGTGCTGATTGTGGCTGCCCTGGTGATTGCATGTTTGGTCTTATTCCTCACTAGCACCGGAACGGAGGACTCGCCTACGAAAGAAGAGATGGGCGTTGAAGCGGGGCAGGAGGAGATTGCCGCTGCCTCGGACCTACTGGCAGAGGTGGAGACGGACACGATTGCGCGCGAACCGGTTGCAGAGGATTTGGTTGTCACGGAAGCACCGGCTTTGGAGGCCAGGGTTCTCCGCCTCAGCATCGAGGGGGTCAGCGAAATGGAGGCACGTTCGTTCATCGCAACCGTGCAGGGGATCGATGGCCAAAACATTCGCCTGCGAGAATGGCAAAGTTCATGGACCGCGCAAGGGGTGACCAGCACCTTCCATTTGGATTCCCTCTTTGCCTCCTTCGAAGGCGGCTCTCAGGGCCGAAGCGTCGATCAGTTGGAGGTTGCTGTCGACCATGCCGAGTATCTGCGCGCGAGCACACGGATTCCTCTTCACCAAGGCGTCCTACAAGAAAACGGCCAGACGGTTTATGAGGTCCGAATGCAGGTGGTGCGCCCCGAATTCTGGCCGGAACTGTCCTTGTCTGTGCGCGATGCTTCCACCCGCGCCCATCTGCGGAACGTGGAGCTCCGGTGCATTCCCACTTCATTCATGGGGATTTGGCGGCAACCAGGCTTGGCCCATCCCTACGAGCTTATTGGCGACGAGTTGGCGTCGCCCATCGCCCTGATCGGTGGCCATCAACCCAACGATGCCGAGAGCCGGGGCGCCGGAATCGCCCTGCCGTCTACCAATGGCGATGCGCAACCCTTCGTGGAGTTTGACGCCTCAGTGCGTGTCCGGTCGCAGCGCGGCATCGTCGTGTTTGCGCGGGCTCCTGGCTACGCCTGGAATAGCATCGTCATGGATTTGGAAGCTGGTGCAGATCGTGAGGTACTGCTCGAGCCTGCTGCTGCAATCGATGTTCAATTGGAAAACGTTCAGCTCGAGAGCTATGCCGCACTAGAGAGTGAAGCCACCCTGAGCGTTTATCAACTGGATCCAAACGGAAACATTGGCACTGTTCGTATCCAGAAGATTGATGAGCAGCTGGCCACCGATGGCATGCAGGTCGACGGCATCATGCCGGGTAATTACGCCGTGGCGGTCGAGCTTGGAGATACTTGGTGGAGCAACAAGCGGCCCGTCCTTGCGCGCGAAGAGTTTTCTCTGGTGGCGGGGGAGCAGCGCGACATCGTGTTGACTTTGGCGAACCCTCCCTTACCAACCGTGCGCGCGCCGATCGCCGGGAGTCTCTCCTTTCCCGAATTTGATGGTGCAAGCAAGGTCCGGCTTGAGGCATACCATGAAGACAATCCCGGTTTCCGAGAGCCGGATGCCTCGCTCACGCTAGCGCAGATGTCGCGCGTCAGTGGTGCCATGCCCACCTGGAATTTTCGCATGGAGGATCTTCCGGTCGGCACCTACCGCATACAGCTATTGCCGTTCATGAAGAACTGGATTGTTGAAGTTCCCGAGGTGGGGCTATCGAACCTGGAACTCACGGTTCCGGAGCTGGCTGAAGTGGCCATCGAAACTGTGGATGGACAAACAGGCCAGAGAGTTCTTGTCGAGGAGTTCTTCTACCGCAGTCAAGAACCGGTGCCGGATAGTGAGCGAAACGATTGGGAACGAGCAGAAATGGAAGAGCCGGGCCGCTTCCGCTTCTGGTCGATGCCAGGTGAATTCACCATTTGGCCACGACATCAAAACAAGCTTGGATATGGCCTGCATTGGATGACCCTCGAACTGGTTCCTGGCCAACAATCGGTACGCTTCGACTTGCCTCTTCTCTACGCCATGCATTTGGAGTTCCGGGAGAGTGGTTCTATTTTGCCGGTTGGCCCTCAGGGAATGGATGTCAGAAGGGATATTCTCGCGGTGGACCACGATGGACGGGTGACGGGCGATGGCCTTCAGACGGATATGCACGTTCAGGTGAGCGCCCCGGGGATTTATGAGATTGATTTTGCAGGAGTCACTTCCGAGCTCTACCAACCAATTCCGCGCCGGCTGGTCAACGTGCAGTCCGGCGAGGCGGTGAAGGTCGTCGTGGACTTGGAACCGAAGTAGCACTCCCTCGTTTTACCTTCTGAGGCCAGTAGAAAGGGTGCTGGACACAAAAAGGCATTTCTCGTTTAGGATGCGGATGCCCTTCTTTGGGGTATTTCTCCCCTCCGGATCACTCTCATGTCCTTCCCCCGAATCTCTCTAGCCCTTTCTGTGCTGGCATGTGCCGTATTGCATCCTTCTTCCCTATTGGCTCAGGGCACTGAGCGAGCCAGTGTCGATTCCGCTGGTGCGGAAAGCTATTTCTCTCCCTTCGATGATCCTGCGATTTCTGCAGACGGGAATTTCGTCGCCTTTTCCAGCAATGATTTCGGCCTGGTGCCAGGCGATACCAATGGCGTCTCGGATATCTTTGTGCGCGACCGCGCTGCGGGATTGACGACAAGGGTGAGCGTGGACACAGCAGGTTTCGAAGGCAACAACACCAGCTTTCGCCCGGACATCTCCGGGGATGGCCGCTATGTGACCTATGCCAGTTATGCGACGAACCTAGTGGTAGGAGATAGCAATGGCTTGGCCGACATTTTCTTGCATGACCGCCTGACTGGAATCACTTCGCGCATTAGCGTGGATTCCTTTGGCACCGAAGCGAATAGCGCTAGCGAAAAGGCAGAGATCTCTGCCGATGGCACGACGGTGGCCTTTTTCAGTTTCGCCACCAATCTCGTTGCCGGCGATACCAACGGCGCCTTTGATTGCTTCGTCCATGAAATCGCGACTGGTTTGACTACTCGCGTGAGCATTAGCTCTGGTGGAGTGGAAGCGAATGCGATGTGCGGAAGCTTTTTCCCAGACATCAGTGCCGATGGCCGCTTCGTAACCTTTGACAGCTACGCCGATAACCTGGTGTTGGGAGACACTAACGGCTACTGGGACATCTTTGTTCATGACCGCATGACCGGACTGACCACGCGAGCAAGCGTGAGCACCGCGGGTGTTCAAGGTAACGGCGACTCCATATCCCCCTCGATTTCCGATGATGGCAATCAAGTGGCCTTTTTTAGCTTTGCCTCGGATCTGGTCGCTGGCGATACCAATGTCGCGCAGGACTGTTTTGTTCATGACCGCACCACGGGCGTGACGACTCGCGTGAGTGTCGACTCCGGTGGAATCGAGGGCGAGTACGACAGCAGCGCAGCGGTGATTTCGGGTGATGGCACGGTGGTCGCCTTCATCAGCCCTTCGACCAATCTGGTCGCTGGCGACACCAATGCCGCCCTCGATGTCTTTGTACATGAAATCAGCAGCGGCATCACGACTCGCGCAAGTCTCACCAATGGTGGGGCTCAAGCCAATAGTTCAAGCAACAGTCCCGACATATCCGCCGATGGCAAGATGGTCGCTTTCACGAGTAGCGCCACCAATTTGGTGACTGGTGATACCAACGGCCTGTCCGATGTCTTCGTGCGCGACCGTAATCCTGGTCCTCCAGGGCCGATCCTGACGGTTTCGGGTGCCTGCGGCGGCTTCATGGACTTCGATGTCACTGGCGCCACCCCGGGTGGCTCTTTGGCCTTGTTCAGCGGCCCCCCCGGAGTGTTTGTGAAACCGGGCCCACCTTGCCTGGGCTTGACGTTGGACATTTCGCCGCCCACCCTGCGCATTCTGCTGATTGCCGATGCCGCTGGCACCGCCTCCCTAGCTGGAGTCTTTGTCCCAGCTGCGGCATGCGGCTTAGGCGTTCAAGTGGTGGACATCACCGCCTGCATGCCCACCGGAATGGTGGTGTTGTAAGCCGGTCGCCGCCACACGCACTACCAAGAAAGCCAAGTCGACACTGCGGCAAGGATGGCGGCAAGATACGCCATCCCAAGCCCAATTTTTTGGCCTGACTCTCCGCCGTATAGGCTTGCCTCCAATGAGAATAGCCAGCAACAGGCAATTCCAATGCAAAGCGAAATCAGGATTACCCGACGTTTTTTACTCGTTTCTTGGGAGAGTGCTGGGCAGAGTGGGATAAAAAACAAAATGGCGGCGATACCGAGAACGATTTGTGTTTCTTTTAACGCACCTTCATTTGCCAAGCCAAATCCAAACATGATTGCCGCTAGGGCAATGAGACCCCCAAGCAAGGACGCATTTCGTTTCTCCTCTCTCTGGAGCACTAATCGTCCGTCGCGGGAAGCCAACAAAACCAAATCGGTCAGCGGCTCCAAAAGGAAGGTCATTACGGCAAGGATGGCATATGTGGTCACAATGGCTTCTCCTGTATTGGGGTAACCAGCTGCCGAAACCATGCCGCGCAACACTTTAGCGCCGAACCATGCGGCCAAAAAGATGCCGATTCGAGCTCCTGGGCTAAATTTCGACAAGGAGAATAGGAGCTTCAGTAAGCCACGGTAGAGCGGATTGAAGCTTCGCAGGCATTCCAACATTCCTTGGCGCCCAGCTTCGTTGTTGGGGTCAAGGCGTAGGGCTTCACGGAAGTGAGTGCGGGCTTGATGGCGATCACCGGAGCGCAGTTCTGCCCAGCCGCGACTGACATGAAACAGCGGTTCTTCAGGATTCTCCCCTTGGGCCAAATCCAGTTGCTCCACGGATTCGTCGATACGTCCGAGCGCCATCAACGCCTCTGTACGCAGGTGAATCAAGCCGTTGTGGGTCGGGTCAATAGACAAACCTTCCTCCGCGGCCCCTAAGGCGCGTTGAGGAATTTGCCTGCGTGACCAAAAGCCCGCACACAGAAACCAGGAATCGGCATCGTCTGGCGCTGTTTCGATGCAAACTTCCATCGACTCTTTGGCAACCTTCATCCGCCGCAAAATGATCGCGGAAAGGCAGCGGTAATAGTGAGCTTCTAGATTTCCGGGATCTAAATCCAGAATTTGCTCGGTGGTATCGAAACAATCCTGGTCGTGGTCAGCCATGTACAGTGCTGCACAGTAACTGGACAAAATCGTGGTGTCCGTCGGATCTTGTGCCAGTAAATCGCGGGCCATGGGAATGGCCAAGTCTGGGCGATTGGTCCGCAAATAGTGCTGGACCATGTGAAGCTGCGCTTCCATGAGATCTACTTGCCCAAATACTTCAGAACGTCGTCGTAGATGCCGCCTTGATTGGCATAAAGCGCATGGTTCTTGGCCGAGGAGAACCATTCTCCGGTGGTGGGGGCCTGTTGCTTCAAGCCGCGGACGAGTTCTTTGGTGGTGAGTGGTTCGGGGATTCCAGTCTCGAGCGCTTGCTCCAGCTTCTCTTCCACAGCACGGTCGATGACCGCGCGTAAATCTGCACCGGAAAACTCTTTGGCTTTCTTCGCAATCTTGGCCACGTCGATGTTCTTTTGCGGCTTACCGCGTAAATGCATATTGAGGATCTCCTCACGCGCGAGTTCATCGGGCGGGGGAACGAAGAGTACGCGGTCAAAGCGACCTGGCCGACGGAAGGCAGGGTCCAGGTGCCAAGGCGCGTTGGTCGCACCCAAAATCAAAATGCCATCATTGACGGTGTCCATGCCATCCATTTCGGAAAGGAAGACATTGATGACTTGGCGCCCAGTCGTGCTCGAGAAATCACGGCGGTTAGAAGCCAGGGCATCGATCTCATCGAAGAACAACACCGCTGGAGAATGCGCACGAGCCGTTTCGAAAATCTGGTGCAGCTTCTTTTCGCTGGAACCCACATAGGGGTCAAGGACATCGTGAATACCGATGTTAAAAAAACTCGCATTGATTTCACCCGCCGTGGCGCGGGCAAACAAAGTCTTGCCGCATCCGGGCGGCCCATAAAGCAATAATCCACCGCCAGCCTTCTTGCCGTAGGCTGCAAACATCTCTGGCTTCTCCAACGGCAGAATCACGCGCATGCGCACTTGCTTCTTGAGCTCCTCCATGCCGCCGACGTCATCGAAAGTCGTCTTGGAATCTTCGCGCAGTTGTTCACCATGCTCGTCCCCAATATGTGGGGCCGGTTGCGCAAGCACTCGCTCCTTGGGTTGTTCGCCGAGCCGCGTTTCAAGTGGTTCACTGGAAAAGGAAGGGTCCATCTGCTTGGCCGCTCGGTACGAGGCTTTGGCTAAGTCGGCGTCTCCGCTGCGGAGCTGAAGTTTGGCCAGGATGGCCCAGTCCTCGGCCTCGGTTTCCCCCGAAGCCATCATGCTTTCGGCAAGAACAAGGGCCTCGTCGATGCGGTTCTGGGCCTCGAAGCAAGCAACCAAACGCCGCTGCGCCCAGGGGCCAGGATTGACCACCAGCAAATCGCGAAGCAGGGCCTCTGCCTGAGGGTGAAAGCCATGCTTCAGCTCCATATCGACCAGGAGCATGCATAGGACCACATTGTCCGGCGAGGCAGAATAGGCCTGACGGAGTCGAAGGAGTTCCTCGGGAGAATTGGGCATAGGAATCACCTTAGGATACGCGATTCTCAACAGGTGTCGATTCCAGTTGGTTCCGCGAACTCAGTCGCCGTCGGCAGGCTTAAGTCGGCGTTCTAACTCGGCAGCCATGGAGCTTTCGAGGGCTCGAAGCTTCTCCAACTGCGCTTGAGCGGCCGGGAGATCTTTGCGTGCTAAGTGGGCGAGGCCAAGGAAGTAGATCACGCTTTCGTTGTTCGCATCGATTTGGAGCGCTTGCTTGTAAAGCTCCACGGCATCGGTCGGCCGCCCCTGAAGGTGCAAGGTCTTGCCGATGCCCAGGTAGGCTTCCACATAGTAGGGGCCTGTCGCTAAGGCTAAACGGAACTGCTCTTCGGCACGCGGCAACTGTCCTTGGGCGGCCAAGGCGCGGCCGAACTGCAAGTGGATCCATCCCGGTTGGTATTCCCTTGCGGCTGCAGGCAAGCCACGGTCGTGGAACTTGCGTTCGAGGTACATCGGGGACTGTTCCGGTGGCTGCTGAAACCATCGCCCTGGGAAGGGAAGCGCGCGCTCGATGCGCTCTTTGGCAGAAAGGCCGACAAGCTCGAGATCCTGCACGACCTGCTCGGGTTCCACCCGGCCAAGGTAGAACGCCACAAGATTGCCATTGCCATCGATGAGGAAACTGCTCGGTACCGGAATGCGGATGTCCTGGCGCAAAATCGATCCTTGCAGAGTATCCAACACTTCTACCGTGTTCCCGGCAGCGAATCCGCTGAGGTGAGGCCAGCCCATGCTCTCCACCATTTCGAGTGCTTTGGCGCGAGAATCTTCGGGCTCGATGTTCAAAGCCAAAATTTCTACGCCCGCAGCCGCGAGGTCCTCAGCGGCGTTGGTGAAGGCGGCCATTTCTTGTGCACAGGGAGCGCACCATGAGGCCCACAGTTGCACCAAGATGGGTTGATGGACGCGCCCCTCCGCCTTGATCCGGGCATCGATACCGAAGAGCTCGCCGATGCGCCCGTTTGCTGATTCCACTGCGAGTTGCGGCATCGGCACTGGAGAGGCAAGGACCACTCGCGCGGAGGAGCGCGCGCGCGGAGGTTCGGGAAGCGAGGGCGCTAGTTTTTGTTCGGCGACGGGGGCCGACCAAGCCTTTGCCTCACCACTTCCTTGCACAAGCAGATAACGCTGATTGGCTTGTATCCCGGAGAAGGTTTCGGTCTTGCCATTGGGCCAGGTCACGCCAACCGCTTTCACCGACTCGGCACCGAGGCCGAAGTGCATCCAGCCGCTGGACTGTGCCATGTAGCCATCGCCAGCGCGGCGGGTTTGCAGCAGGGGAGC
>Ga0316208_1004019_pt1 | contig 10061 bp, 2 predicted proteins | sample 3monopyrite_MG_FD_204944 | JGI IMG/M metagenome (GOLD analysis project Ga0316208, IMG submission 204944) | Microbial mat bacterial communities from mineral coupon in-situ incubated in ocean water Damariscotta River, Maine, United States -... | ecosystem: Environmental > Aquatic > Marine > Coastal...
GGGCAGTTTCGCGAGCAGCGATACGGACAGCGATGGCAGCGTGTACGGCGATGCCGAGACGACGAGCGCCGGGGCCGACCAGCCCGAAGCGCGGATCTACTTCGTGCATCCGGGCACGGGCGATCTGACGGAGGTGGCGCGATGAATCTGTGCCTGAAAAATAAGTCGCGCGGCTTCTCGCTGATCGAGGTGCTGATCGCGGTGCTTGTGCTCGCGGTTGGTCTGCTGGGGATCGCTTCGGTGTTCCCAGTAGTGATCAGCCAGCAGCGGGACGCGACGGACATTATTCGCGGCGGAGTGGCCGCGGCCGCGGTGCGCGAACAGATCCGCTCGAACCCGGATATCGCGGGCGAGTTGCTCAGCCAGGATGGGTTCGCGGATAGAGATGAGCAGGACGAAGACGGCGATCGTGTGCCCAATGAGACGCTCGCCGGCGACGGCGACGCGACGATCCAGACGGGCGCGGAACCGATCTTCGGGCAAGACGGGCAGTTCCAGGCCGGGTTTTTCAGCGATACGGAGCCGCGGTTCAATTCTCTCACCGGGTTTTCGTATCTCTGGGAAGCGGATTGGTCTTGGGGTTCGACGAACAACGATCTTTTGCAAGGGCCTCGATCGGTGGAGATCGGCAGCAATCTGCTCGCCGAATATGTGATGGACGGCGGCATCCGGCTGCGAGATCCGGAGGAACGGGATATTGCCAGTACGCCTGCGAATACTGCGGATATCCCGGTGCTCGGGCGGTTGTACCCCCGTCCATATTCGATCCAGGGCTCGGCGCGGGATGGGCCTCAGTATGTGTGGGACTTTGTGCCCAGGCGGACGGCTCGGGGCAGCGTGCAGTGCGTTGTGTTCATCCGGCGGATCGATAACGGGATCCAGATCCCGACGGGCAGCACGCTGACGGCGGTGCTTGCAGATACGAACAATCAGGTGTACCCGGTCGGGCGAGATTCTTCGACGGGGCTGCCGACGTTGAACGGGACGGGCGAGTATTCGGTGCCGGTGAGCGCGATGGCCGAGCCGATCCCGGCGATGGATTATCCGTTCCGACCCGAGTTTCGGGCGGAGTTTCCGATCGATTTTCTACTCGACGGCGTGCGCGTGGCGATCGCGAGTGATACAGAGATCGGGACGGCCCAGTTCGGATCTGAACTCGGCGCACTCGCGGATGTCGGGCAGCGGTTTGTCGATAACCTTGGCGTTGTGCGCACGGTGATCGAGGTGCTGGGCGGCGACGGGAGCGTGGTCGATCTGCGGGTCACGCCGGCGTTCACGCCTAACGCGTTGATCCCACCGTTCGATCAGATGAATGGCTCGTTTTCACTGCTCGAAGCGGCCCGGATCGGCAAGCTGCGTCAGATTGTGTTCACGCCGCACAAGCCGGTGGACGTCTTCACGATGGAGTTTACCCAGTGATGTTGACGGCTCAGACAACTCAAAGAACGGCTCGGCTTGCCCGGCGTGGGTTCACGCTTGTCGAGATTGTCGTGGCGGTCGGGATCCTCGCGATCGTGGGGGTCGTGATCGGCACGATCTTCGCCTCGGTTGGTGACACTGTTTCCCAGGGCCGGCAGGTGAGCAATCTCAACCGGTTTGTTGCGCGGGTCGAGCGTGTGATGCGTCGCGACTTTGATTCGATGGTGCGCGACAACGGGTTTATGGTGATCCGCAACGAGACCACGAGCCTCTATAACGGCGCCCAGCCGACGCGGCTGCCTGTTGGGCTGACGGTGACGGATTCATCGCCCCGGCCCCGTCGGATCGACGAGATCATGTTCTTTTCTCGGCAAGGTTTTACGAGCCGGCGGACGCCGCTGCACCCGGACATGATCGCCAAGGGCGACGTTGCCCGGATCTACTATGGGCACGGCCAGAAGATGCCCGAGGACTTTGGCACAACACCCGGCACGCTCGATTTTACAACCCCTTATGCCCGGCCCCGCGTCGATGAACCCAACAACCGATTCACCGGCAGCCGGCTCGGGCAGCCTTCTTCGCTGGGTGTTGTGAACCCCAACGAGTTCGCTTCCAACTGGTCGCTGCTGCGGCATGTGACGGCGCTCGTGCCCCGGCAGCCGGGGCTTCAGACGTTGCCTAATGAGGTCTTGGGGCTGAGTCCCAACGAGATCGAAGCGGACTACAACCGCGTCGCGGATTCGTCGCGCCAGGTGGCGCTGGGGCCGGCGGCGCAGAGTGTGTTCCGTGCGATCGCGCATCTACCGCCGTACGAGATTTTTCCTCGCCCCGATAGCATCAATCTGATCGAGATCAATCCGACCGGGCGGAACATCCGGCCTGTGAACGGCATGGCCGCGCTGGTGGGCGGGGCGGACGGCCCGGCGGATGGCTCGCTGGCTCGGCCCTTGTTTATGAGCGGGATTGTTGATGTCGCGGTGACGGATCTTGCAGAGATCCGGCGGATCGTGACACGGACGTACAACTTTGCGAATACGGGACTCGAGTTCAATCCGTCTACGGTGATGCAGTACGACTACACGTCGGATTCAGATCGGTTCGGCTACGAGGCCGGCGTGCTGAACGCGACTCAGGCCGGTGTGCCGCTGGTTGCGACGGCGATCGCTCAGCCGAGCGTGATCGGCACTGTGTTCGAGGACGGTTTCACGCCTCTGCCTCAGACGCAGCAGCAATGGATGCTCGATGCGTTGCCGAGCGTTGCGTACGACCCCGTTTACCCCAATCTGACAGGGTTCCGGATGCGGTACGAAGACGTGCCGCCTCGGGTTTATGTCGAGAGCGGCGCGGGCCCGGCGACTCCGGAAGAACGCCGGCAGTTCGCGATCGAGCAGGCGGATCAAGAGATGCTTTCTTCGAGCGTGTTTGTGCCGCGCTGCACAGAGTTCATTGTCGAATGGAGTTTCGGGATTGTTGATCGCCGGACGGGCAGAACCTACGGCCAGCAGATATGGCACGGCCTTCGGCGGACGGCCGCGGATGGCATGGGCACGGTCATCGTGGATTCGTTCAGTGATGAGTTTGCCGGTATGCCGCTGGTCGACCGTAGTGATAGGCAGGATGATGATTTTTCGATTCGGTCGGCGTTGCCGGCGGCGGTGTTTGAGGATGGCAACCAGCCGACCAATCCGTCCGCAAGCACGGGCATCGAAGGCGGGATCGATCAGGAGATCATCGAGTTGATCCGGATGAACCGGGCGGGTGGTTCGTTTGGGAACCCGGCCGATGAAGTGATCGCCGAATATTTGTTTGGGTATGTCTATCAGGACTGGAACGATGATGAGGACGGTGACACATACACCGCGGGCGATGCCGACGATGTCGAGCGGCCCTGGCCCTGGCCCAAGATGATCCGGGTGACGATGCGTTTCGTCGACCCGGCGGATCTCGAAGACGAGCAGACATTCCAGTTTGAGTTCCGTGTGCCGAGTCTGGAGGGTGGGCGATGAGCCCCCTGATGCCACGACGTATGTACAAGCACGCGGACGAGCGGATGAGTGATGAGATGCGAAGGAGGCCGCCGATGAGCAGCCCAGCGAGTCAGAGTAAGCAACCAAGCACGCGGATGAGCACAGAGGTGCGTCCCATGGCGGCACGGCGCGGCAGCGCGCTGATTATCGTCGTGGGCACGCTCGCGCTGATCGCGGTCATCGCGGCGTTCTATGTCACACTCGGGCAGGCCGACACGCGCGTCTCGCGCGGCGTGGAGCAGGGCGGCGCGATCGATAATGTCGAACGGCAGGTCGCCCAGCACATCATGGGGATCGTGGGCGCAGACCGTCTCTCGATGGCGATCGATACGGTTACGAATAATGAAGACTGGGTCGTCGATCCGGCTCTGGGTTCCGCGAGCGAGACGGATCGCCAGCAGTTTATCCGCGAGGCTACCGATTACCCATACACCGATTACACGAAGATCAGCATCATCACGGATGACCCGGCGCTCCGGTTTGTGCCGGGCGATTATCTCAATAAGTCGCTTGCGTTCAGCGGCAACCCGAGCGATGCGGTCGAGCGGTACCGGTTCCGCCCCGCGGGCGATGAGACGACGATGCTCGACCTGCCCGCCGGGTTGGACTCGATCTCGATCGGGCCGGGCGATCCTGCGGGTCTCCAGGACCGCCGGGTCGGGTCTGATCCTTGGCTCGCATCATCCGAGCCCACGTTCACGGGCCGGCTTGAGTTTTCGTTCGGCTCGCCGATAGGGCACGATGCCCGGTCGTATTCGTTCTTGGCATCACAACAGTCGGGCAGGTCGCAGGCCGAATTGCTGTATCTCGATAACCGCGACCTCGCGCAGATCTCGAACTTCGCGGAAGATGGGCTGTTTGTCAATCTGTTCAACCTGCGTAACAACTTCAACGCGGAATCCGGCTTGGGGCTCGATGCTTCTGGCAGGCTCCGGATGAGCGAGGGCCGGACACTGTTGACGATCGACCCGGGGACGCTGATGCTCCGCGCGACCGACCGCCTTCACATCGACCCGACGGGCTTCGGCGGGACTCCCAGCATCCTCGCGATGACGCCCCAGGCGTTTGCGATCAAGAACACGCCCGCGTGGTGGACGATGAACCAGCGGTTCATGCACTTCCCGGCTGATCCTTCGTTCCAGATCCTCGGGCGTGATGTCGACTCGGCCGGCACCCCGGGGGGGAATAGTTTCCTGACGCTCCAGACACCCGAGCATCCGGACTTCCCGGATCATCAGTACGTGGACGCGGACGGCGACGGTCTCTACGACAGCCGTTGGATTGAGATGACCGATTCGACGCTGGGCCCCAACGGCGTGCAGAATCTGCTCTCTAACGATACCGGCCTGCGGTTCTTCATGGGCATCAAGGTCATCGATCTTTCCAGCAAGGTGAACGTGAACTCCGCGACCGATGGGCTCGTGCCCGCGACCAGCCTGGTCTCGCCCGGCGCGACCCCGGCCGAGATCGACGTGCGTCGCCTGCTGACGATGCAGGACCCCAGCGAGAAGTACGTCCCGGTGTTTGATAATACGAACTTTATGGGGACCGGCCTGCAAAGGCTGAGTTATGCCAACATCGAACGGCTGCCGTTCGATCAGACTCAGGTGCAGAATAATTCAAACCTTGTGGCGGCCGACTACGAGCGCTACGGCACTTCGCTCTTGCTGACTGCCCCGGCCCGGCTCGATGGCCCCGGAATCGCAACTGGCCGATTCGCGTACGACGCGCTGCGCCGGGCGATCCAGGGCGATCGATCGGCGTTGCACCCTGATTCGACAAGCCTTCGTTCGCCCCAGGGCCTGGTGGGACTCGCGTATGAAAATCAGAAATTGCTGGATATCTCGCCGTTCGAGTTTTACAACTTCGATCCGGATTTCGCGGCGTCCCCGTCGCGGAACTTGTTTGAAATCAACGATCCCACGGTGATCCCTATGAGGGATATCTCCCGCATGGCCCTCAACCGGCGCGACTACTGGTACAACGTGGGCGGCTCGAATATCGCCGACCCATCCGATCCGCCGCTCACGGCCGAGGGCTTCGGCGGTAACCTGTTCGGGATCGAGGATCTGGCCGAGCTGCTCGTGTTCCACGGTCTCAATGATGACCGCGTGCTCAGCCCGTTGGAGCGTGCGACGCAGGGTCGGTTTGATGATGGCGTGGGCGTGACCTCGGTCGACGCGATGACAACCCAGTTCGGGCCCCTGCGTGCCAACCGGCCCACCTCGTTGGAACGCCAGCACGATAATTGGGACAACGCGACCGATCCCTCGGCTGCGGTCAGCAGCGGCGATAATCAGACCGACTACGAATCGATGGCGCTGATGGCGCTCAACCCGAGGCTGCGGCTCACGACGCTCAGCGGCGCATCCCCGCTCCGCCGGCGCGCAGTGCAAGATATCAACGGCGACGGCATCCTCTCTGCCAGCGAACGCAGGCTGACGATGGAAGACGCCCGGCTGGATTTGACCGCGAACCCGAGCCCTTCGCAATTGTTCTCGCTCTACGCCGAGGCGCTGCTGCCCTACGGGTACGTCGATTCGACGTGGAATCTCGACCCCGAGGGCGTGGTGCTCACCCGGGCAGGGTACAACCAGATGCGGACGCTCGGCTACGGGCATCGCGGCTCGGAACTCGCGCTGCGGATCTCGGCCCACCTAGCCATCAACATGGCCGACATGCTCGACGCCGACGATATCCCGAGTGTTGCAACGGTGCTGACTGCGCCGGTGGCGCCTTCGGGGGGGATCGATCCTCGTACTCAGCTCGATGAAACCGGCGGGCAGTTCACCATCGCACGCGGGATGGATTCGCCGTACCCATGGTGGACACAGAACGATCGGTTCGATCTGGGCGATGATCGGCTCGCGCCCGATGCGTCGGATGTCGGCAACGCCGGCGCCGGCAGCGATTTTTCCCGCACGGCCTACAACGTTTATGGGCTCGAACCCCAGCCGTTTATTACCGAGGTCTCGGTCGTCACGGTCTACAGCGATGTGCCCAGAAAGGCCCCGGCGCTTTCGAGCGGTAGCGTAGGGTTTTCTGGCGATCCGCTGCTCAGCGGGTTTGCGATCGAAGACCTCGAATCGCCGCCGGATTTTTCGATTCCATATATCGGCAACGACCCCGAAGATCGGTCGGCGTTGTACACAGGGACCACCTTTGGAAACAACTGCAGCGGCGGACTGTTCGGCTACGACTCTGGCACATCCGACGACGTGAATATCCGTGTCGATACTTCTGGCGACAACCCCGATCTGATGCTGCATGTCCTCGCGGTGCAGCTCACCAACCCGTTCGATGTCGCGATCAATCTGACCGACGACGAGCCGGCGTATGTTGCCAACCCGCTCAACCCGACCGCGATGATCCCCAATCGGAGCTTCCTCCGTGCGATGGGCGCGGGGGTTTTTCTCAGGCAGGCGAAGTATTACTTCGAATTCAACGGGCACTTCTTCCCGCTGGCCGAGTACATCGAGAACATGACCAACCGGAATCGGGCCGACTATGTCAATAGCAATCTGCCCGGGCTTTACCGGATCATCCTTGAGCCGGGCGAGTCGCGGGTTGTCTATGTCTCGGCCCACGCGAGCCTGAACAACCTCACCGAGCGGTGGCGGCAGATCGAGGAGGTCTACCGCGGCCAGGTCGGCGATCAAGGCGTGCTCGATGCCTCGCCGTTGTTCCTGGATACGGGCTCGTTGTCGTACGTGCAGAACTACATCGACGATCAGTTAGCGGTGCGGGGCAACTCGGCCGACACCCACCCGCTAATGGGCGACGATATTCGCTACCCCGCCCGGGTCGTGCCGTTCAACCCGGGCTCGGGCGTGGTGCTCCAATCCGGCCCAGGCAGCAACCGGTTTGTCGATTTCATGCGGACAAACTTTGCCTACCGCAATATTGGTGCATCGACTACGGTGAACGAGATCGACCGGATGCGTCAGGAAGTCCGTTTGTGGCGCAAACTGACGATCTCGGATACCAACGTGATCGGCTCCCCCGAACGCGAAGAATTCGCCGCAGGTTTGAACGATAACTGGATCGGCAACGATTTGCTCGTAGATCGGATGCGCGACCCCGCGGTGGCCGACAAGTACGCCGTGGCGACCGAGGCGACGCTGGACTACGCGACGATGGACTGGGAAAAAATCCAGCTTCGGGATTACATCAACAATGCCCCCGAGCGCTTCGACCCATTCACCGCGGGCAACATGTTCTGGGATACCAACAACGCCAAGACGATCGTCGATGTCGGGCTATCGATGTCTACCAACGACACCGATAGATCGTGGAGTTTTTGGGGCGGCACAAACCAGGGCCTCACGATAGCGATGCGGGCGGGCTACCGCCGGCCCGATCATCTCGAAGAACCGACCAAGGACGGGCTGCTGGGCGAGGACGGCCTGGCGGTGCGCGGGCTGCTCCCGGCGTGGTGCATCGAGGGGATCGACCACAACTACAACATCGCCCAGCCTTCGGAACTCGATTCGATCAACGGGATCGAAGGGCCCAAGCAGATCGCTCTGGGTATCGACGACGCGAAAAACGGCGGCTACCTCGGCGAATACTTCGGCTTCCGCGGCTGCCACGGCCGCGATGATTTCCCCAATGCTCGCGACGGCGCACGCGGCGGGATGTTCTACATGAACTTCCTCCGGTTCGTCAACGACACCAAGCCCGTGCGCAATCTCGCGGGGTTCCCCGATCCCGCGATGACGCGGGTCGAGAGCATCGGCTACAAAGGCGGGACGTCGTTCGTCACCGGGTCCGGCGTTTCCGATCCGATGCTAGTCCCGACGATCACCCGGCACCCGGCCGTGAAGTACCGCAAGCGGGAACTCATCGATGGGGTCGCCGATGCTGACGGAGACGGGCAACTCGACGAATACAACGATGATCTTGAGTTGACCCAGATGCTCCAGAACCGGATCTTCCCCACCCGCAACGAGACGTACTCCGCGGGCAAGCGGACCATCGCGCTGTTCAGCACCGACGCCACACTCACCGACTCGGAGATCATCGCGACCGTGCCGACGCTGATGACACTGGGCCGCGACGGCCTGGGCGAAGCGGCCGACCCGCGCGACATGACCGTGCGGCTGGGCGATCTCGTCATGCCGTTCGGCGTGGGCGCGACGTTCGCACCGCGGATCCCCGATGCGCCCTATAAGCCCAGCGACTACCGCATCGGCGAATGGACCACCTTCGCCGAGGCGATGTCGGCGGCGCTCGGCTACGAGCCCGCGACGTTCTACACAAACTCCATGCCCTTTACAAACCCCGGCGAGCTCCGGTATTCGCTGCTCAGCGAGTTGATCGATGCCAAGGGCACCCGCATCGCGCCATCGCTGCCGGACACGCTCAGCATTACCACCCCCAACTTCCAGCGCCTGTTCGTGCTCGATCGGGGCCGGCTGGATCTCCAGGCGTTCGCGCCGTTCGTGAACTTGACCGAATCGGTGGGGACGATAACGAATGTCGCGCCCCAATTCAACCCGAACCTCATCAACCCGACCCTCGGCGATTACCGCGTCGGCTTCTCCGAGCCACCCGCCCAACGGCTGCTCTCGATGGGCCAAGCCATCAGCCGAGGCGGCAACCCGCTGACGACGCCCGTCATCGGCACGATCAACATCAACACCGCGGCCGATACGGTGCTGCGGACAATCCCCGGCTTCGCGACTTCGACGATGCTGTTCTCGCAATCGGGGCTCGATTACAACATGTACACAGGTGTCGGAGGCGATGTGATCGTCAATCCGGAAGTCTCGAACGGTCTGATGGAATGGGCCCCCGGCCGGGCGAGCGGGAAGACGACCTTCTTCTTCCAGGCTCAGGCCCCGATCCCGGGTCAAGAATTCAAACCCGCGCTGGGAATCGGCGATCCGTTCGGCGATTACAACCAGGGTTTCTTCCTCGCCGGCTGGCGCAACGTGGGCGAAATCCCCGCATCGCTCATCGCGTTCCGCGATCGGACACGCGCCGAATTCCGCCTCGCCGCCAAGAACGCCGGCGGCCCGGGCGGGCAGCCCCCGCCCCAAGGCGGAGCAACCCGCAACCCGGACGTGATCTTCGATTTCACACCCACGCTCCGGCTCGGGTTTATCCCAAATCCGCCCATATCTGCGACGAGCATTCTGGAACTGACCGTCGGTAATTTCGCGACCGATTTCTCCCGCTCCTCGATCAACGGGCAGGGCGCATCGTCAGAATTGCCCGGCTTCACGGGCACCGGCTCGCTGCTCGGGCTCAGCATCGCCAAGGCCGACCCGCTGACATCCAACCCGCCCGATATCGTAAACCCGAGGCTCCAAGAGCAGGGCGGGCCGGGCCTCAACAATAGTTGGCGGCTCTCGATCATCGAATCCGCGGGTCAGGGCACACTCGATCGCTACGGCAAGGACGGCTTGACAATGACCTCGCTCGACCAGGATCTCAACGGCCAAGACGACCCGTTGTTCAACGGAAACCCGACCCCTCTGTTCACAAACGAAGTCGCGGGTTTACCGGCCGCCGACGACAACTTCTCCTACACACTCGGCCGAGCCGGGTTCTACAACGAGAACCCATCCATCCAGACCCGCCAGCGTTCGCTCGAAGACGAAGTCCTCG
>Ga0316208_1004020_pt1 | contig 10060 bp, 7 predicted proteins | sample 3monopyrite_MG_FD_204944 | JGI IMG/M metagenome (GOLD analysis project Ga0316208, IMG submission 204944) | Microbial mat bacterial communities from mineral coupon in-situ incubated in ocean water Damariscotta River, Maine, United States -... | ecosystem: Environmental > Aquatic > Marine > Coastal...
CCATGGACTGCTTCGAATTCGAGCGATTGATTGGCGACGTGTGCCGGTCCATCAACCACATGAACGGCGGCGCGGTGCAGAACCAACTCCTGGACCTCTGCGATCGACTCGAAGCCGCCGAGCAATCTGGCGACGGCATGCTGGGCCTGCTTTGAACCAGCCGATCCCCAAAAAGCCCTGCTCCCCACGCCAGCAACGAAAGTCGGCGTTTTTGCACGCCTGCCGGAAGGGCACGGTTGAGCTGGCACGTTGCGTCCCCTGGTGTGATCAGTCTGGCGGGACTGACACAGTCATCGCCGCCGAATTGCCGAATTCGCCCTACAGCAAATACGCCTCGCGTGCGCGGGAGATTTCGACAGGCAGCGCGGGAAGCCGCTGAACGCAAGAAAGCACGTTGCGGCTGCTTGATCTCATCCTCACCGAGGGGCGCGTTTTCTCGCCAGCTTCTCGATCAATTGCTCCGAGCCCGGGAAACAGAACGTTGTCTTCTCGCGACCCGGCCCTCTGCCGAATTCCACATTGAAGTGAGCAAACTTCTCAGGATCATAGTCGAGCCGAATTCGCCAGAACGGCCTCTGACTCGCACTGGTCCCGACTTCCGCCCCTTCGAGGACTCCCAGCCTTCCAACAGCAATCTTCCGATGCGGCCCAAAAGTCGCCCCTCGCTCCTCAAGCCACCGAATCGCCGCATTCCGAGCCTGCTCAATACTTCCAAGTCTGACGATCTGTTCCATCGATTAGCTCCCTGCGGTCCAGCGCGTACCTGGTGCCGAAGATTGACGCCCTTGGATGGTGAGTCAGTTTCGCGCGTCTTCCTCGACGAAATACATGATCAAGCCGTGAATGTTACCGCTGGTCCCGCTTCCAATCATCGACAGGCCAGCGCCAACAGCATTCAGCGATTCGTTCAGGACAGCCTGACTGATGGCTTGCCGTCGGATGATCTTGGGGAGCTTTCCCTGCCGGGCCAGTCGGATGAATTGCTTTCGAGTGGGAGCCTTGCCGGAATACTTTGCCAAATCCTGAGCAAGTCTTTTTCGCTCTGCACGGCTCAGCCCTTTCACAACCTGGCTGATTGATTTTCCACTCGACCGACTCAAGCGAATTGCGGCTTGAGCCGCCTGCCCGAGCGAAGCGAATCCACCGGCAATCGAAATCGCATCCAGCGTGTTGGAAGTCGCCTCGAACCACGCCAGCGAATCCAGATAGTCATTCGCGGCGGGATCGAATATCTCATTGATTACTCGACCGCTGCTGATTCCGCACTGAGACGCCGTGGCGACCGCACCGGAAAACACCAGGACAGAAACAACTCCGGAAGCTCCCCCGGTCACTGGTGCTGCGGCTGCCGCTCCCGCCGAAACGAATCCGGCCACCACCGTGGCTCCACAACTGAGTCCCATCTGAAACAGCTCGAATCCCAGTTTGGACTCTCGCTCTTTCGCTTGGTTCTGAGTCACTCCAGAGCTGAAGGAGACTGCCTGTTCCGGAGTTGCTTCCTGCAGCACGATCCAGGTTCTCAGTCCTGGCGGCATTGACGGTTCCCGCAGAGTCTGACACATGCTGAGCCCGACAAAACCAACTCCAGTTCCTCGCAATGCCTGAATCCGGTCGAGCCGTGAAACCAGCTCCTTCGCCTGCTTCTGAGTAAGCCCTGCCATTTCCATCGGTCTCCTGAAGTGTGCGGTATGAATTCTGAAAGTTGTTCTCGCTGTTCTGGAGTGAAAGTTTCGCCGAATCTTTCGCTGACACAACGATTCTGCCAACAAATTGACGAGACGTTTCTTTCAGGATCCCGATTCGATGATTGCCCCGTCGAAACCCAATTCATCCCACGGCTTGTTGTCCGTTGGATTCCGGTAGAGCACCCAGTCGTCATTACCAAGATCCAGCAACAGCACATCGAGGCAGTTCATGATCCCGTGAGCGAGTTCTTTCCCGCCCTCATCAAACTGCATCTTCAACACACTCGGACGAGCAAACCAGGCCAGATAGAACTTCAGGTCTTCCTTCAGCTCGTCCCAGGGCTTCTGCGAAAAGCACCATACCGACGCATCCCGATCAGCCAGCTCCCGCCCAACGGCAATCAACTCATCCAGCTCCCGATCAGCCATCGCATGCAGCGAGTAAATCTCGCGAACCTCATCCGGATACGGCTCATACAGGTCGTCCGCTTCCTCGACCCACTCAGGCAAAGACACACCACCAAACCGAAAATTCCCCAGCAGTATCGCCGGAACCTTCTCACTTACCTGCGCAACGACCTGCCCCACCGGCGACTGATCGTCGTCGTTCTGCAACCTCGCCAGACGCGATGGGGTCTCCGAGCTCGTAAAGGTTGCAGATTGGGGTGGAGCATTCTCACTGTCGTCAGAAGCCGACGTCGCCTCAATTTCAACCGCGAGTTCGGCGCCTCCGACAGAAATCCGATCACCATCCGCCAGCGCGACAGAATGTCCAACCCCTTGCCCATTAACTGCCACAACCTCGCGATGATTTGCGGCGACGACCAACCGACACTCCGCCGAATCCGTCTCCAGCATGAAGCAGACGTCAGGCAACCGACTCGTCCCGAGAATCTGCTGATCAGCGAACTCCCCGCCACCAAACGTGACACGCCGGTTCGCTGAGATCATCACCCTCTGCTTGAGTCCACTCCAGCTCATCCATCTAACGACAACTCGCATACAGCTTCCAATCTCCGTTGCAATCGAACAAATGGCGTCAGGCAAAGCAGACAATCACAACCTCGTTGACACGCTCAATCTGAACACTTCTCGTTTTCGCGCTGACATACCCATCGACGGCTAAAGAGAGCAAACAAGGAACCTTCCGCACTCAGCAATTTAAGGTTGTTGACACCTTTTGATTCCCGCTTCCCGTTCTGCGTACTTCTTGGTAGACGTGTCCGCCTCATACAGTGTTCGTCCGAAAATTGCCGACCAATCCGCGAGGTGTGCCACTGCTTCACCGTCAGTCGAAAAAGAGCCTCTGGGACCGAGTTGGGAACATTACCGCCCTAGCCGTTCTCGCATTTTTCTAGCCCACTCGGAGTTCCTGAGTTTTTCCCCAAGTTCGGTATTTCGCAACCAGTCGTTGAAGTCCTGCTCAGTCTCAATCAAAGTTTCAGTTCCATCATCAATTGCCGCAGTGACGACCTTCCCTGCTACATCCTTGATTGCGTTCGGCAGCTTTCCGCCGGGCAATTCAAGTTTGTCCAGCACAGTTTCTGTAAACTCTCGCATTGCTTCGCCAGCCTCCTGTTGACGCTGCTTGTCATACACTCCCTTCTCTCCTTCCCTGATTTTCGCAGCTTCCAGCTCCATCTGTTTTGCGTCGTTTCGGAGTTCCTCTGCTTTATCTGAATCGACCAAAGCCACTACATCTGCCACGTTCTTCTTTCTTTGAGCCGCCGTCTCAAGCTCACTTGCGCGGCGAAGTTCTTCATCGCGTTTGAGAATTGGCTCGTTGTGGGCATCAACTTGTTCTTTCTCGCTCGGTGGTTTCTCCAGAGTGATCAGTGGACCTTCATCCGTCTCATCCTTGCCATAGCCCAATTCGTCTGCAATTTCCTTGTTGCGCGTTTCGAGTTCTCTTCGTTCCTGGTCCGTGAGATTGCCATCCATCACCTTCAGAATGTTCTCAACGCGTTCCTCCTGCAGTTGCCTCCGTTGCTTTTGTTCTGGAGTCATGCCGTCCATGTCCGAATCGTCGTCTGAAGAAGATTTGGCCTCTTCCTCGGCTTTCTTCTTCGCTTCCTCTTCAGCTTTCTTCTTCGCGGCCTCTTCCTTGGCTTTTGCTTCTGCGTCAGCTTTATCTTTCGCCTTTTGACCGTTCTCGATGGCAGTCTTCCTGGCCGCGTCAGCCTGAGCGTCCATCATCGCGGCGTCAGCTTTTGAAACGAAGGTGACAAGCAAACCTTCAACGCCACTCGAAGCCGGGGCTCCACCGCCGACAGGGGGAAGGTTAGAGCCAAAACAGCCGCCATTAACGATGTCTTGAAGCGGACCTGCTGGTGATCCTGAGCCGCCGCCGGCACCTCCACCTGGAAAGCAACCGCCGGGAACAATCCCTTTCAAGAGGCCGGCTGCCCCCTGAGGACTGGCAAGAATTCCCATGGCATCGCCTGGGGACGAGAACGCGCCGGTCAGTGAATTCCAAACGGCAGAACCAAGACCAACCACAGTTGTAGCCCCCGAATACACAAACTGAAGCGCCATCCCCAGCGGGTCCCCCTTGTCAAGGTGGCCCTCCATTCCCTTCAAAAATGAATTCCATTCGTGTGTGAAAATCGTATCAAGATCACCCAACGTGACATCGTATCCGTTGCTTCCATAGTAATTCTTGTCGTGGTAGTCATAGAAGTCCGACATGTCCGACCAGAGTATACGATCGGGGACCCACCACGTACTCGCCGTACCGGCTCCTGGCATTTCCGGTGAGCCCAAATCAATTGCTCCGCCGAAGAGGTACCAGTTGTCAGGTTTCTGATCGATTCCCAGCAGTCCTCCGAATGAGCCCCCCTGACCTGCAACAAAGATTTCTCGAATGCCCTGAGGGAGATTCGGAAGCTTGTCGATTTGATTTGCCGAGTTGGACCAGCCTTCTCCGGGTACATAGATGATGGTGTCATCTCCAGTTCCCTCAATCATCACTCCTTGCTGCTGGTCGGGCGACAATCCCTGGTATCGTCTGGTGGCGAGGGGGTTGGATGCCTGCAGAAGTCCAAGTTGTTTGGGAGTCAGCGGTCCTCTGTGGGCATTGTTCGGATTTGCTCTGGCCAGCCGGTTTTGAATCTTGTGCGCCTGTGCCTTGAAGAAGTCAATGTTGGCAACGCCGGGCGCGGATTCGGTAGTTAAAGTCGATCCATCAGCAGTCGTCATTTGGAACGGGTTATTGATCGGCCGGCGCGGTTTCGGTTCGCTCAGTTTCCTTACCTGATCAAAAACCGAACCGCTGAATCCCGTTCTTTCAGCAAAGAGACGTTCGCCCGTTGTCTCGGGAATTGGCAAATTACGGGTTCCCGCGAAGGAGCCGGCCTTTCCAACCTGGCCGTTGCGCCAAAGATTGCCGGCGAGGCTTTCGGGGGCATCCTTCGAAAACATAACTTCCCCTCTAGTTTTTTGGAGTGACAACAAAGCTGCTGACAATCTCTTCCAGTTCGTCGCGTTGTCCGTCAAAAGCCGATTCGCGGACGGTCAAAATGAAGGTAAAGGCGTCGCTGCCCTGCGGCAGAATCATGTGCAACTGTCGCCAAATCTGCCTTGAGTCATCGGCGAATTCGAAGGTGATAGACTTGCCAGAGCGCCGCTGATGGGCAAAGTCAGCCATGTCGACCAGTCGCCCGCCAAGAGGCTTGAGATCATCGAGGACTCTGCTGCAGTACGCGCCGAAAAATTGTTCTGTCGTTTTCTCATCGTTCTGACGGACCTTGCTGATCTGAATGTTGGATCCATCAGTTGGCTGAACAAGCATCAGCCTTGACGCATCAAGCCAGTGAGCGGGGTATTCGAATTGGATGTTGGAATGCTGGAATGAATTCATCTGTTGTTACAAGGGCCACCAGGAGAACGGATCGTCATCTCCGTATGGTCCTGTTTCCATAAAGTTGTCATGACCGAATGGGTCAGGTTTGCCCTGAGCCACCGCAGCAGCAGCGCCAAGGCCCCATGCTGGCAAGTAGAGAGGGCCAAGGAGCTGAGCCTGATAAGTATGCGCTTTTTCGTGGTTGCCCACAGTCGACTTAAGATTTGGCCATTTCTCATCCGGTGTACCGGAGTAGATGATTGAATTTCCAAGTGTCACTGCACCTTCGTCGGGCACAAACAGATTCCCAAAAGGATTGTTGGTGAATTCGAGCGCGTTGTGTCCAAATCCAATTTCCGGGTCAGCATAGGTGCTGGGGTCATACCAATTGGCAAGTTGCTTCCCTACATGCCCGACTCCGCCAATTGCCGCACCCAGAAGAGTATTGGGAAGCGTCCAGAGTTTACCCGCTGCACCAAGCAGACCGCTGCCCAGCTGGCTGGCTCCGTCCAGTAAACTGCTTCCAATACCCGCTAGAGTGCCATCACCAGATTGCAACGAGGGCCCGGCAAGATTCATAGCGGCACCAAACAACGCTGCAGGGTTCGAAAAATCAGTTTGAGCAAGTTGAGCCGCCTTCTGCCCCAACGAGATTGCACCAGCGACTCCGTTGAGACCGGCTGCGCCCGCAAGGCCTCCGATCGCCCCAAGTGCCGCCATCGGATTGTTCCAGTCAACCTGCGATAACTGATAAGCCTTCTGTGCCATGCCAGCGATGTCGTCAAGACCTCCGACACCGCCTGCCATCTGATCCAGCTTGGGCAGGCAACTCAACTCACCAGGGGTCTGAGCGGCAACAATGCTGTTTGCCGCCAGAGGAACTCCGCCGGCAGGCGTTACTGGGCCTGGGCCTTGAGCACCTAGATAGATCACTTTTCCAATCGTATTGGCAGGACCATCCGGTCCAGCACAGTTCATCAAGAAGAGCGTGTGCTCGTGACGGCAAGTCATGAATCCGTTGCAGCGAACTTTGGTTACCGGCACGATCGGTCTGCAAAAACCTTTGTTGACTCCCGAAGCAACGCCGCCACCCACTCCCGGTTCGTCGCCCCAAACTGTCGCGACGCGAGAAGCCATGTCGAAAACGGGAACTGCCTTGAAGTTCACATTCGGGCTCGTGAAAACCGACTCATTCAAAAATGCGACAATATCGTATGCCACGGGGCTAGAGGGAGACTTGCACCAGTCGGGAGCCAGACTCTTAACGATGAAATGTTTTGAACTTCCAGTTCCTTCCTGGGTTGCCATTGTCAGTTCTCCACTGACACATGTGAAGAAACAGCAGATGGGCTATGTTTTTGAAAACGTGATTTGGCGCGAATTTCCAATACTCGCAAAGGCATGTGAACTGGATAAACTCCCCGCCAGGTTAGATAGACTTTCCGCTTCAAACAGTCGATATGGATCGTATCCAAAGGCATCGGGCCCGGTACCATTTCACCCGACTGGTATCTCAAAAGGCTTGCCAAATCGATCCCCGGCAACCCAAAGACCAACGCGCCTTCCTCTGACAAGTTCAACAATTGCACTTTTTCTGTGCCATCAGCGTAACCCTTCAACGCTAGTCCACTGGAAGCTGAATTGTAGAAGCTAAAGTCGAAGTCTTGTGGAAGATCAGGAAAGCGAGACTTTCTCCAGGCCAGATCGCAGGTTCCGACACTTTGGTTTCGTGGAGCCCAATGTGGAGCGATCGGCCCCAGCCCCGTCACTTCCGTTTGCTCACCATAAGCCAGTTCGGTCTTGTTCAGTGGTAGGAACTGAGGCACAGGAACCTCACCACCGGCATACTGCGCCGGAACAAAGCCCGTACCAACAGGATTGGGTTCAAACGAGACCACGTTGTCATCGCCTTTTTGATACGAGCCACCAAATGCGTTCTCGTATCTGATCGGCACGCTTGAAACTGGTTCGATCCGGGTTGCCACCATAAGACCCAGTTTCTTCTTCCACACTCTGGGGCCAGTCACCGTGAAAGCCTTTTGCTTTTTGCCAATGGACACGGAAACATTCCAGTGCTCTCGAGGGACCCCGCCCTCTGAGCATGCATTGGCTGTTACAATCACGTCTGTTGCGGGCTTGAAGGGTGAAAGGTCGCTACTTGTCCGAATGCATGTTTTGGTAGCGTTCCCATAGTATTGATCGGAGAGAACGAATTGTTCCTGATCTGACGAAATCACCAACCTGCGACTATCAACCAGATCAAACGTTCCCTTTGCAACCACAACACCGAAATCGTTGCAGTTCTCATCGCGGCTTTCGAAGGAAATCGGCATGAACGGAGTGAGATTTCGAAGTTCCATATTCAAGCTCCGTTAGTTAAGGTCAATGACCGAGCCGTTGATCTTCACCGGGCCGGAAGCTGTCATAAGGATTGCGGTTCCTTCGATCGTGATCACTCCACCTGCGTCCATGCAGAGCTTACTGGCCCCACACTTAAGTTCGATTTTCGTACCAGCTTCAAGCGTAAAGTTAGTGCCCGTCGAAATTCCGTATTTGGTGCCTACAATCGTAGATTTTTTCAAACCCACCTGTTCGAAACTCATGAGACCAACGGCTTCATTTTTAATAACTCCGACCGTGGTTGCCTTGGCAATGCCTACCATCTGGTTGGCAGCCATTCCAACTGATTCATGTTTGATCGAACCAATTTGCGTCGACTGTTTTGAGCCAATCGTGTTGGACTGATTGGAGCCCACCGAGATTGACTGATTAGAACCAATGTCGACTGTTTGATTGCTTCCAACGGTTTCAGAATCATTAGCCCCAACCGTAGTCGTTCGATTGCTTCCTACATCTTCTGTCTGGTTGACTCCGACCGTGACGCTCTCGTTGCTGCCAACAGTTCGAGTTCGATCGACGCCGACGTTTTCTGACTGATTGTTACCGACATCCAGTGTCTGGTCGTTGTTGACGTTGCTGTTCATGTTGTACTGGGCGTTCGTCCGGAGCTGTTCTTTGCCCGGCGTGTCGTCCATCGTCATCTCGTTGTAGCCTTGTCCCTTGTACGTTTTTGTTTTGTTGCCGCGGCGTGTTTTGCCGGACGGCAGATCGTAGGGAGGCATGTTCTGGCCGTTGTAGACTCGGCCGGTGATGATCGGCCTGTCCGGGTCTCCTTCAAGGAAGCTGACGATCACTTCCTCGCCCACGCGTGGGAGGTCCATCATGCCCCAACCCGCTCCGGCGTGCGTCTGTGAGACTCGCAGCCAGCAGGAGCTGTTGTCGTCGTACTTGCCCTCTCGATCCCAGTGAAACTGAACCTTTACACGGCCGAATTCGTCCGGGAAAATTTCTTCGCCTGGAGGTCCTGTAATGATCGCCGTCTGCGGTCCTTCAACGCGTGGTTTGGCTGTATCGAAGGCCGGTCTGAAGATGACATCCGCTGGGATACTCTGAAATCCGCAATGGAATCTCATTTCCCCAGCGCTCGCCAGATCGACGTCGTAACTGCCCCCGACACTGGCTTCGATATCGATGCCGCGAACAACGTATTCCTTACCCACCTCTGACTGTGTGCGATGTCGCAGAACGGTGAACGTGCCACCTGGAGTGAGGCTGCGATAGGTCGCCGCACCAGTCACTACATTGTGGTCGACTTCGTGCTCTTCCATGCGAATGGTGGTCAGCGAGTTTCCGTGACCGCGGTGGGGAAATCGTCCGGGGTAGTCGTAAATCTCGAAGTTCTTCGCCTGCGGAATCGGAATGCGAGTTTCCGCCGTGCTCATCAAGTCGTTGCCTGGGACTTTAAAGTTGAAGTCAGTCTGAGCCCACTTACCAGGGCGAAAAGCAAGTTCGTGTTCCCACTCGGTAATCTGGTCGACGAGGTCGCCGGTGTGATCCGGATCCGCCATCTCGACTTCACTGTCCGGAAGCTTGAAGTAGGTCTCCGTCTGGTCGGAGAGTACCAGCGTGTGCTTGCCGTTTTCGTGTTTGAAAAAGTAGTAAATCCCCTCCTCTTCCATCAGCCGAGACACGAAGTTGAAGTCACTTTCCCGGTACTGTACGCAGTATTCCAGCGTCTCGTAGCTGGCGCTGAGCTGGAGCTGGAAGTCTGTGAAGTCAAGATCCGAGAAGATCTGCTGGATGATGTCGGGTGTGGTCTTGTGCTGAAACATTCTGCAGTCGCGCGTCTGTGTCAGAAACCACAGCCACGGAACAATCGTCGCTCGATAAGTTGTGCCGAGATCCGTCTGGCCTGAATACCGAAATCGACTGACTTGGCCGTTGAAGAATCGTGGATCTTCTCCGGACTGATCGAGCATCCACGTGACGTTCTGGCCGACGATTTGTGTCGGGTCGAGGCTGTCATCAGCAGACAACATTTCCAGTTCGTACTCAAACAGATGCGACAGCTCTTCGTGCCCGGAGAATTTCCGAAGCAGCAGGACATCCGCTCCAAACGGAGTCTCCACGGCCATCTGCCGCGTGGACTGTGTCGCGTTATCAAGCATGCTGAACCCAATCGTCATGGATTTCG
>Ga0316208_1004025_pt1 | contig 10053 bp, 10 predicted proteins | sample 3monopyrite_MG_FD_204944 | JGI IMG/M metagenome (GOLD analysis project Ga0316208, IMG submission 204944) | Microbial mat bacterial communities from mineral coupon in-situ incubated in ocean water Damariscotta River, Maine, United States -... | ecosystem: Environmental > Aquatic > Marine >...
TTGTTGTCGTAACATATTCCAGTCAATCTGGTTATCTCATTTTAAGTTGAGTTTAATAGTATAAACTCGACCTGTTTTCGTCAGGCACAGCCTGACCTACGACTTTATCAGCAAGTCCAAATTAACAATACAGTGTTAACTGATGAACCAGAGAGTAAATTTCATGGAGGCCACATTTGTCAGGCTGGAAAGCCTAACCTACTTTTTATCAAAAATATCCTGCCAGTTTTGCGCAGCATTTCATTGATAAGTTACTAACCCGGCTATTGCTTAGCATCAATGCAAGCAGACCGTCCTGCAGTTCAAAAAGACGACAGTTATGTTTGTCGATGCTTATTGTAATGTACGCAAAGCTCCTTCCGGAAAAACCAAATTGTTATTCAAGCACTACCTGCAAATTCCATTCAAAATTCATCAAGCAATTCACCATCGTGACGGTTTCCCAAATGGGAGAATGTCTCTACATCAATATTTTCGGAGATAAATCGAACAGAACCATCGCCAAGAACAAACTGTGCCCCACCGGTATGAAAACTCGCAAAGCCACCCGTTGCTTTGGGATCTGCAGGCTCCCAGTCATCTGGAACCGGGCTGTGATCTCGGCGAGCTTTGCTTCTAAGAGCATTTATTGAGGCATGCCCTAGTTTTGCCGACACTCCAGTATTTCGCAATGTTGCCCGTGAACCCGAAACCCAGCCAAGTTCATGCCCGCCGTAGTTTTTTTCACCAGCCATCAGTGTATGAGAAAGACCATCAGTCACATCGTTGGCAGAGATTGCTCGATTCAATATAAAGATGCCATTGTTATCGGCATCAATGGGAGCCTCTTTGGAATGATGTACCCCGGCATAAGACGTGCTTGCCACTCTAACCGATTCACCAGATTCCTCATCAGTCACATCGAAATAATTAGGAAGCGATACAGAGGGACACATTGACCAGCTTGGCATATACGCAGCCACTTCCTTATTAGCGGGATCGTAAGCTCCTTTGGTGAAGTCGAATTTATCGAAGGCGTTGCCATCATCCATCTGAGGCAGAATGCGGACCATCCAGCCGACATGGTAGCCTTTGCGTTCGTTGATGATCGGACCGGTGGCGTTCGCGGTCCCAAGCGGGAACGTTTCCCATTGATGTTCGTAATTGATAATCGCAATGCCAAGCTGCATCATATTGTTCTTGCAGCTCGAACGCCGAGCCGCTTCACGCGCCTGCTGGACCGCGGGAAGCAGTAACGCCACGAGGATTGCGATGATCGCAATCACCACGAGCAGCTCAATGAGCGTGAAGCCGCGGCGCCTTCTTCGTTTACCGTTTTCAGTTTGTGAGTGGGGGACATTTCGATTCATTTATTCTCTCCTGTCATGGAATTTCGTATTGAGAAAACCGAGCGAGCCGGGCCAGTAATGGTCCGGGGTGTGTATCTGTTGGTTGCTGATACTTCAACAGCACAATAACCAGGGGGTTAACACCCCCGGCTCGCCTGAAAACTTTCTGGTCATTTCAACTGAATTGTTTGAGTCAGTTTCTGTAACACCTGGTCATTTTGAATAATACTTCCCTGTACGGTAATAACTGTCGTGTTGTTTTTCTTTGAAACATCAATTTTCACCTGCCCGGTTTGTTTCAAACTCCACTCGTCTGGCGACATCTCCCAGGTTTCTTTGGTGTAAGAATCCTGCTGGCGAAGTTTATTCAACGCATGGCTCATTGCATCATCGGTAAGAATTTGTAATTGTAATCTTTGGGAATGATGTGTCGTTTGCCGGGATAACACCGTGGTTGCTTTTACCAGGTTAATCAACATGGCAGAAGTAACCAGCAGGCATAAAATGACTGTCACCAGGACAATTCCCCGCCGTCGGGATCGAAAAGAAGGGGCGAAATGTTTCATAGGCTCTCTCCTTTCTTCACCACGGCGAATCTTCCCGCCTGTGATTTAATGGTTAAACTGCGAAATGTTTTACGTTCGTTTTTTGATTTCGCTGCAATCCGTGTCGGCATTTCAATCTGCAAAGTGACCATCTTCGAGGCATCATCTTTGCTCCACGTCGCTTCGGAACTTTTTGGGAACCAGTAACTCTCCTGCTCCTTTTCTTTTCCCTTGTTCTCTCGCCAGATGCGATCATCTTTCCAGCGGTAAGTAATGCCCTTTGCAAGATGCAAAGAATGATCCCTGGCGTCGATCTTAATTTGATTCCAGTCTTGCCGATGAATGTCGTTTCGTAAATCGGTTGCCAGCGAGTGGGTAACTTGCATCTTGCGAGCCTCCGCTGAAAATGTTCGCTCGGTTCTCATGCAGAAAGTGAGGATGCTCACCAGAACTGCCATCACAAATCCCATTAGTGAGATCACCACTACCATTTCGATTAACGTATAGCCGCGGCGATTGTTGCAGGAAGAACGCTTCATGATGCCTCCTTCGCTACTTGTACAAATGAAAGCCAGGTCGATAGTTTCACCGCAGTGAGTGTCTCTTTTTGATGAACAGGTCGCAGTTCCAGATCAACTCGCAGTGGTTGCCCGGTTTTAATCGGCGGATGTTTTTGAAGTGTCAGATTGTATTTATCGGTATCAATCTGTTCCTTTAACTTCTTGCTGATCGCGTCTATGTCTTCAATTTGTTTAGCCGTGAATGTATGAAGTTCTTCGATAAGATTCGCAGCGGTTTGTTGCAGCAAGGTCTGTTTTTCAATCCGCCGTTGCATTCTGCCCAACTGATGAAAAAGCGGCACAATATAACTGACCATCAATCCCAACAGAAGCAGCGCAATAATCATCTCCGTAACACCAAAACCATCTCGGCGGTGACGATGACACGAACAGGTTGAAGAGTAAAAGTATTTCATCGGTCTATCTTTAATTTCGTAGGTTAGGCTTTCCAGCCTGACAAATGCGGTTTTCCTGGATGATCACTCTCTGATGACCTGTGAACTCTGAATTGTTAATGGAAAGAATCAGGGCAATTTGTGTCAGGCTGGAAAGCCTAACCTACAATATTTCTTCCCGGTTCAGGGTTCTCCGGGTTAAGACAAATCATTCATTAACTGTATCAGTGGTGCAAACATGCTGATCACAAAAAAGGCCGTCATCGAACAGAGCATCAAAATCGCAGCGACCCGCACATATTCCATAAAGCAGATCATTCGATGTTGATGTTCTTTTTCAAATTGCAGTGATTTTTCCTTCAACGCATACGGCAAGTCCCCCGCCACTTCTGCGGTGTGTAACAACGCCGCTTTCTGTTTGGAAAGAAAACCTTTCGCCGCGAGTGCTTCCCATAATACGCCCCCTTGTTTGAGCCGTTCTTTCACGTTTCGTAACTTTGCACGAATGTCTCCCGCTTTATGATGTTGCGAAAGGGTATCGATCGCGCCCAGAATTGGTTTATCTGCCTGAGCCACAACACCCAGGTACCGCAAGATATCCGCAGAAGCCCGTTGCGGAGTAAAGCGAACGCCTAGCTTGACTAGAAGGTAAAAGATCCAATCAAGAAATCGCCCTGGTTTCCGAAGCATATCAAGATGTAAAGGTCGATACCCTTTATCAGGGAGATCCAGCCCTCCAGTGACAAACGAAGCAAAAAGGACAGCCAGCGGAATAAGGACAAGTAATATGAGAGGCAACAGATAGAAATAATTTACCCATAAGTCAGCAAAATCAATAAAGGAGGTGGTAATCGCAGGAAGTTCGACACCAAATCCAACGAAAATATCTTTGAACTTGGGGACAATAAAGTACAGAATAAACGAAGTCATAAAAAACCAGGCAACCAACACTGCGGTCAGATAGAAAAAGACCATCTGAATATCACGGATCACTTCATGCGGGCGGCGTTCGAGATATTCCAAAGCCGCATCGAGTGATTGATCGAGCGTTCCCGATTCACTTCCGATGTGAATCGCCAGCCGTCCCTGTTCGGGAATGATCAATCGATACGTATCAACAGCCTCAGACAGAGAAGTTCCGCCTTTCAAATCGCTGGCCATTTCAAAAAGCATTCGTTTTCGCTTGCCCCACGATTGCCGGGCTTGCGCCCGGATTAAATCGGGCAGCGGCATATCGTGCTTGATGGCAGTGGCAATGATCCACAGCATCGCAACACGATTCGCATACTTTCGCGTTGTGACCAAATAAAGCACAACCGCGACGAATGCCATGATGAACAGGAAATACAACATTGATATTTTCAATAATAAAAGATTGTAGGTCAGGCTGTGCCTGACGGGTTTAACTTTAAGTTATTATAGCGACTTTGTAGGGTGCGTCGTGACGCACCAAATTGATCGTTGTGTGTTAGAAGGTGCGTCACGATGCACCCTACGTTATTTGGAAATCAGGAAAGATCATTCATCAGTTGTACAAGTGGATAAAATAAGGCGATGACAACAAACCCGAAAACAAGTCCGGAACCGAGTGCGATGACTGGTTCAGTAATTGCGATAATCCTGGCCGCTTCAATCCGTGCCCGTCCTTCGTACATTTCTCCCAACGCATGCAAAGCGCGGGCCAGAAAACGGGAATCGGATTGCCATTGAATCGCCTGTAATAATTCGGAATGAACGCCCGGCAAATCGCCAACGGCATCTCGCAACGCTTCACCCGATCTCAATCGTGCGACCCACAGGTAAGTTGCATGAGCAATCACGGCATCGCCAGTGCTTTCACCAGCCAGCGTTAATGATTCCGCCATCGGCACTTCGTTTTCAACAAGAAAACCAAGTGAATGCGAAAAGCGAGCCATCGAGATTGCTTGCAGTATCCGCCCAAAAAACGGAACACGCAATTGAATCGCCCGCCGGGTATGTCTTGAGAGTAATCGCGAAAGGAAAAACAGAGCCACAACGCCAGCGGCAATGCTAAGAAAAAACACCAGTCCATACGTTTTGAAAAACCACGATATTCCTAATAGAAACGCGGTCATAGCAGGCAATTCCATCCCGAACCCAACAAAAATATCGCTAAAATCCGGGACAATGAACACCATCAAACAGATAAACAGTGTTGCAGCAAGAGCAAACATAATTGCAGGATACGCGAAGCTGAGTGTGACCCGTCCGCGTAATGAAGAAAGTGATTTCACATAAGTAACATATTGTGTTAACGCACGACCGGGGTCTCCCGAACGAACCCCCGCACGGATGACTGCAACCAGATCAGCCGGAGCGCCTTGCGATTCGACAGCATCATCCAGCGACTGCCCCTGTTCGAGCTTTGAAGCAAGTCCTTCAAAATGTCTGCGAACCCGACCGCCGCCAAACAGGCTGAACTGTTGGACTTCTCGCCCGAGAACACGTAACCCGTCTTCCAGCGGAACACCACCCGAAGTTAATTCCGAAAGATGAGCCGCCAGCTCTTCCGATTCGCCACGGCTCAATCTTGAAGAAGAACCATCTGTTGCTCCAATCACAACCAGTTTGATTATCGTCATCGACCCCTGCGAAGTCAGCTCTTCACGAGCCGCTTGCACATTGTCTGCAACAAGCTCTCCTTGCTGCTGTTGACCGGTCGGGTCTTCCAGGATGTAATGATAACGAGGCATAATTATACTTAAAATTCGTAGGTTAGGCTTTCCAGCCTGACACAATAATGCACAAGATTTCGAGTAAAAGTGATGAGATTGCAGGTAATTGAAAGGTGATCATCTTGGAAACCGCATTTGTCAGGCTGGAAAGCCTAACCTACTTTTTCCGGCTCGCCTTTCAGGATAAATCATTTAACAAATTGACAAAGGGTCGAAATACAGTCAGCACATAAAACAGGGTTGCCCCGCCGCCGATGATGATCAAAAATGCGAACGGTGCGAGAATCTTCACCCACTCTGTCGCTGTATCGGCGCGACGTCGATACATCTGGGCGGCGTAGTGCATCGGTCGCCCAACTTTTGAATCACTTCCTCCCAGTTGCATCAGCCATTCTAAAAACGGCGGCACCTTGCCTTCATTATGTGAAAGGGCATCGGGAGACTGACTACTTTGAATTAACAAACTATCTCCACTGGCACGAGCCGCCACCTGCACCGCATGGCCAAACGGCACTTGCTGTTCCATCATCGAAGCCATCAATTCGGTAAAGTTCGCCAGGCGGTGTAATCGCAAAATACCAGGTAAGCCGGGAATCAATCGCAGCAGAACCGCCCCGCCGGAAAGTGAAAGCATGCGAGAATCGTTACTTCGCATCCAACTGATCCAGGCAAAGGCAAGTAACAGCGGGAATATCCACATCCAGAACGTATATTTCGTGAAAATATTGTTGAGCGTTTCCAGCATCGCCGGAACCGCAAGACCACCTGATTCATAAAAGCCGACAAAACTGCTTGTCGTTCGCCCGCCGATAAATATCAAAAGCAGATAAGCGACAATCACCACCAAAATGGGGTAAAGAATCGCCTGTCCCAGCTTTCGACGCAGCGCCAGTAATTGCCAGATGTAAGAGGAAAACGATTCCAAAACCGCTCCCAGAAAACCACCTTCTTCACCGGCTCGCACGGTTTCACGATAAGTACGATGAAAAACCGCAGGCTGTTCATCGAGCGAATCCGCCAGCGAACTTCCTCGCCGTAACGATTCAATCAGTGAACTCGTAATACGCCGAAGTTTACCATGAGAACCTTCACTCGTAATTTGAAGCGTTTCTTCCATCGGTGCTTGTCCCTTAACCACAGAGACAAGCAGATCATTGAACTCCAGCAGTTCTTCCAGGCTGAATTCAGATTTTCCGACACGAAACGGATTCACTTTATTTCCTTAAAAACAAACACCAAACGAATGTGTTTTAGTAGACACAGAGGCCCCGGCACAGTACAGCCGCAATCTAAATAATTCTTGTATCAACCGCGGCTATCGCCGTGCGGCACATCAGTTCCCTCCGCGCAATCAGCCGAAGGGCGTTAGCCCCGGTTTACTACATCGTCACCAGGGGGTTAACACCTCCGGCTCGCCTTGTTTTTTCTAAACAGCTCCCAAAACACGAACCATTTCCATCGGGCTGACTTCCAACCCTTCCACTAAATTTTCAGCACGATCCCGTAAACTGATCACTCCCGCTTGTTTCACTAAATCGTTCAATGTCTTTACATCTTGACGACTTAAAATCGATTGAGCAATCGCTGGAAGATCCGGATCGAGAACTTCTGAAATCACTTGCCTTCCATCATGCCCCGTCCCGCGACATTTGGGGCAACCATTCGGAATCGCCACTTGTTCAAAACGACCGTCTTGCAGATGCTGCGAATCTTTTGAGATTGTTTTGCAATCACACAAGGTTCGCATCAATCGTTGACTAAAAACAGCTAATAATCCACTGCGTAATAAGTAAGGTTCAATCCCCATATCACTCAATCGATTTAACGCCCTGGTACAAGAGCCAGCGTGAAAAGTGGTCAGGACGAGATTTCCGATCAGCGAGGCTTGAAAAACCGTCTCTGCTGTTTCGTGGTCTCGAATTTCTCCTACCATTATCACATCAGGATCTTGCCGAACTAACGAACGTAAACCGGTCATCATATCCATGCCCGATTTCGGATTGACCGAAGTTTGATCAACTTCCGGCACGATCACTTCCACCGGGTCTTCTAATGATACAAGACTTCGCTCGCCCTGAGAATTGTTTATGATTTCGCGTAATGCCGCATAAATTGTTGTTGTTTTTCCGCTGCCCGCCGGTCCGGTGAGAATAATGACGCCGCTGGTTTGCCCGAGATAGTACTTGAATCGTTCAATGACATCTTCCGGCAAGCCAAGTTGCGAAACGGTGTCGAAATGACCGGACGAAGCAAACAGACGAATCACTACTTTCTCGCCAAACTGCGTCGGGAAAACTGAAATCCGCGTCTCTTTTCCTGCCACCGAAGAGCGAACTCTCCCTTCCTGGGGAATATCGACACGGTATGTCAGCAAGTTCGCCATCACTTTCAGGCGGGCAACAATGTTGTTAGCAATTTCAGGAGGGAAGGCGGCTACTTTTTGAATCACGCCATCAATTCGCCAGCGCATTTCGGTGCCGGTTTCGGTTGCTCGCAAGTGAATATCCGACGACCCCGCTTCCCGCGCACAATTCAAAATATGATCCACCAGTCGAGGAACCTGCTCAGCCGTCAAAGCCGACAGTCGCCCCACTTTCCCCTCAAACCATCCCGGTAGATCAAGATTCATACTGCTCATAGTCTCTTGTTAGCCTGTCATAAATCTGGCGAGCCGGGGTGTTGACTCCCTGGTCACTCCGCTGAAATTTTCTCGATAATCAATGAAGTAGGGTCCGCTATTGCGGACCACGCTGGAAGTTTGATACTCCCAGGCATGAATTGGCCCGCTTACCTGCTCACAACGAAGCGAGACTCGATGTGGAAGCGAGTGGTCGCAACATTCCGCGCACCTGCGTATGATATTTCATCACCGCTTCAACATGATCCCAACTGCCGACTCCCTCGCCGGAGACTTCCAACTGACAAAGTTTCAGCGGAGTCGGCTCCAACGTAAGTCCCGAAGCAATTTGCTGCGAAGCCCGGCTGACCGTCTGCATGCTTACTTCGGTTATGAAAAAAAGCAGCAGGCAGGAAGCAATCGCACCAAAAATTTGCCTGCGGGCCTGTCTGCGATGTTTATCGCGATGAGCCTCTCGCATAATCTGTAACTTCAGCCCCTCGGTAGCCAATGGTTGCGGGGCAGAATCTGCAATTATTTTTTCGAGTTCTTCTGGAGAGTAATCGATATTCATTAGTTTCTCTATTTCTTCAGATCGTTTTCAGCCGGGGTACAAACGCGATGCCTCGGCGACTTCACTATTTCTGATTCTTCGTTATGTGCTTGAAGTAACGCTGCCAGTTTTTCCATTGCGTAGCGATACCGACTGGCGATTGTATGTAACGACTCTTCGGTCACTTCCGCAATTTCGCGAAAGCTCATTCCTTCCCAGATTTTGAGCGTCACCACTTCCGCCTGTGCAACAGGAAGTTCCCGGATCGCACAATGAACGGCTTCATTCCGTTCCCAGCCATCAAGCGACATTTCAATCGGATCGGGAAGCTGTGGAATTGCTTCAAGCAGCTTCACTGTTTTTTTTCGATAAAGCTGGTCATACGCCTCATTGCGAACAAGCCGCAGTAAATACGACCACGGACGAGTTGCCGAGGAAAGCTGCTTCGGCTTACGCGCCAGCCGCAGCAAGCTGGATTGCAAAACATCTTCCGCTTCTTCGCGGGTTCTGGTAATGGTCGATGAATATCGCAGCAACCTGACCGCTACCAAATCGTACATCGGCCCGAGCGCACAAACTCCCTTACTGGCCAACTCTCTGGCCCGAATTCGCAATATATCATCAAATTCCAAGGGAGACATTGAATTCACAAAATGAACTCTCCAGTGCAGAACGCGATAGATAGGTCTCTCTACAGAGAAGCTCTATTCTTTCAAAACATACTACTAAACGGAGGGTAGACATTCTTGTCTGCCTAACCCGGATAAACCGAAACAAAAAACTTATGAAGGAGGGTAGCCCGACCACTTCAGTGGTTGGGTACCCTCAGGCACAAGATACTCGCGTCCTGTACGTTCAATATCACTGAAACTTCCAATATAAACGAAACCACATGGCGCGAACCTCTTGTTGCTACGCGACCCAATACTATAAAAATATCCTGCCACTTTTGTGCAGCATTTCATTGATAAGAGCCTAAGAGACGACCTGCTCAAACGAGACTGACAGGAATGTCTGTACTCCGTTTGAATGAATAGAGGTTCCCTACAGTATCTACCTTTACAACCAGCTATTGCAAGTGACTGTTCGTTTGCAGAAAATTGTTTACACTTTTTCGTATCATTTCATTATTTCACCATAAAACACTCTACGACTGCAATGATTTCCGCATGACTGAATCAACAAATATATCCAATGCCGACCAAAACCAGGCCGAATCGAAGCCTTTGGCGGGCCTGCGCCGAAATATAACTTGGCGTGTGATGCAGTTTTTGCTGCAACCTTTTTTCGTCATCTGGTTCCGCTACCGAGCGACCGGCATCGAAAATCTTCCGTCGCAAAGTGGTGCGTTACTGCTCA
>Ga0316208_1004027_pt1 | contig 10051 bp, 5 predicted proteins | sample 3monopyrite_MG_FD_204944 | JGI IMG/M metagenome (GOLD analysis project Ga0316208, IMG submission 204944) | Microbial mat bacterial communities from mineral coupon in-situ incubated in ocean water Damariscotta River, Maine, United States -... | ecosystem: Environmental > Aquatic > Marine > Coastal...
GGAGGGAGCACTCGGACCGGACAACACTCAGACGGACTTCTCTCCGTTTGGAGGGTCGATCGCGTTCGACGAGAGTGCTAACTGGTACTTCGGACTCGACACAGCCGGCCTGGACGTGGGCGAGTTCGACTTCTTCTCGACAGCCATTCACGAGCTGGCTCACGTCATCGGATTCGGAACGGCTCCATCGTTTAACAATCTCGTCTCGGGCGGTGTGTTTGTTGGCTCGTCTTCGATCCTTGAGTACGACGGTTCCGGCCCCGTACCGCTCAATGATCCTGCACACTGGCAGAAAGATCTGCAGGACAACGGTGCCGAAGTAGCTCTCGATCCAGATCTCGCAGACGCAGTGCGGAAAAATCTGACGGCTCTCGACTATGCCGGGTTGAACGATCTGGGCTGGCAGGTTGACGGCGGCGACGCCTACCTGCCGACGATCTTACTGGCCAGCAGCACGCCCAACTCTCTGGTCATACAGGACGACGGAGTTACGGGCGACGGAATTTCGAAATACATTCTGAATGGCGACCCACCCGTCAGCTTTGTAACGGCCGATGCCGACTTGCTGCTGGCTGGCGGCGACAATGACGACTCGATTTCGATCCTGTCGATCGACTCGTTGTTCAACGGCGATATCGTTGTGGAAGGCGCAGACGGCGACGACCTGCTGGACATCGTCCATTCGCTAGCGGACGTTGTAACTTTCAACGGCCAGCTCGGGAACGATTCGCTGACTTTACAGGGTGGACCGACAAACGCCGTCACGCACAGCTTCACGAATTCCAGTGACGGGTCGGTGCTCGTTGCGGACGGCTCAGATTCGTCTGTTTTCTACACGGGACTGGAGTCAATCTTTGATTCAATCGCCGCGACGAATCGCGTTTTCGAATTCGGCGGCGCGTCCGACATTATCACGCTTGACGATGAAGGCACACCCGGCAACGGGATCATGCAACTGTCGAGCGTCTCATCAAGCGAAATCGTTCGCTTCGTCGACGCAACGGGTACGGTCATCATCGACGCTGGCGGAGGCGACGATTCGGTAACGATTCTCGCCATCGATTCTGGATTCACGGCGACCATAGATGTCCGAGGCGGATCGGGTAACGATTCGGTCAACGCTGCCGCGATCGCAAGCGGGCTTCTCATCAACGGCGACGCGGGCAACGACACCATCACCGGCGGATCCGGCAACGACACGCTGAACGGTGGCGACGACGACGATGTACTCAGCGGAAGCGGCGGCAACGACGCACTCGATGCTGGACCGGGTAACGACACCATCACCGGCGGGGCCGGCAACGACACGCTGAACGGTGGCTCCGGCGACGACCTTCTCAGTGGAAGCGACGGCAACGACACACTCAACGGCGGAGCGGGTACGGACACGATTGCAGAATCCGGCGATGCCGACTTCACAATAGACGCTTCGTCACTCACCGGCATTGGAACTGACCAGTTTTCTGAAATTGAGCAGGCGTCTCTGACTGGTGGTGACTCCGCCAACACAATCGACGCCAGTCTGTTTACAGGATCGGTCACGGTGACAGCCGGAGCCGGCAATGACACCGTCATCGGTTCGGACAACGACGACCAGATCTTCGGCGACGGCGACAACGACAGCCTGGTCGGCGGCCTGGGAAACGACACTGTCAATGGCGGTGCTGACGACGACGAAGCCTTCGGAGGCGAGGGTGACGACTTCGTGCTCGGCGGGGCGGGCAGCGACACGCTCGATGGTGAAAACGGCAACGACGACATCCGAGGTCAGGCCAGCGATGACCTGCTGATCGGTGGCCAGGGCGACGACACCATTGACGGCGGAGACGGCACGGACCGTCTCATTGAATCGGGAAACGTCGACTTTACGTTAACCGACGTTTCGTTGGTTGGAGCCGGAAATGACCAGTTAGCGAGTCTTGAACATGTCGAACTGGCCGGTGGTTTCTCTGCAAATTCATTCGACGCGTCGGCATTCTCTGGAAACACAATCCTGCGAGGGTTCGGCGGGGCGGACACGTTAATTGCCGGTTCTGGAAATGACATCCTGATTGGCTATTCGGGATACGACAGTCTGGTTGGCAACGCGGGGAATGACACACTGCTCGGTTCAGCCGGCAGCGACATACTTGATGGCGGAGCCGGCAACGATCGTCTGCGAGGGCAGGGCGGTTCACGAGATCAACTCTTCGGTGGAGCCGGCAACGATGAACTCGACGGCGGAGCCGGCAGCGACACCTTGAGAGGCGGCGATGGTCAGGACACGCTGGTGGGCGATTCTGGCAACGATTTTATGAGCGGCGGAGCCGGCGACGACAGCCTGCTTGGCGGTAGTGGTGCAGACATTCTCAACGGCGACGATGGACAGGACACCCTGTTCGGCGAGTCGGGCAACGACCAGCTCAACGGCGACGCCGGTGATGACAGTCTGCTCGGCCAGGACGGAGTAGACACACTGGACGGCGGAGATGACGACGACACTCTCGTCGGCGGCAATGACGACGACGTTCTCTTTGGCCAGTCCGGTAACGACGGTCTCGACGGAGGAGCGGGCAACGACATCGTGAACGGCGGATCCGGAAGCGATGCTCTGTTTGGTGGCCTGGGCGACGACAGCATGTACGGCGGGTCTGGATCTGACTTGGTCATCGGCATGTCAGGCGATGACATTGTCAGAGGTCAAAGTGGCTTTGACATCCTGGCCGGCGGCAGCGGCACAGGTGCTGACACCGGCGACGTCGTCGACGGCGACCTCGATGAGATCGATGAGATTTTCTCGATCACACTGCCGGCATGGGTTGAGTCTGAACTTTAGGCAGCCCTACCTGGTCGGATTCTGATGTCCCCGGTCCAGAAAAAGTTCGACGCTTAACACGCCCTTGCTGGTGACTGTCGTCGTAACGGCTCCCGATTCTGGCGTCATGATCACGCGAGTCTCTGGGCCGTAGTTAGATTCCAGGTCTTTCTGATGCGCCGGCGTCGGCGCACTGGCGACCACGAAGGTTGGACTCGCCCAGGCAGCAAGCTCGCGAGGGTTCGCAGTCGGCGCTCCATGATGAGGAGCCATTACCAGGTCGACCCTCCTCGCCGGTTGCTTCAGCAGTTCGTCCAGTCCGACGTCGTCGAGATCTCCGGTCAGCAGAAGCCGACGCTGCTGATACTCAAGTTCCAGTACGACGCTTGCTGCATTGTCTGAATCGTAAGACGTCGCTGCGACAGGCTGCAGAATTCGCATCGTGACAGCGTCGTCGAAACTCAGGCTGTCGCCTTTAGAAATAATTGTCGTCCTGACACCCAACTCTGCCGCAGCTTCAAAGGTCTCCAACGTGAGCCGTTGACGGGAATCCGGAAAATGCCTCGAACATAGAATCCTGCCGACCGGCATAGACTCCAGGAGATCGAGCACGCCGTTGTAATGATCGATGTCGGAATGTGAGACGACCAACGTATCGACCTTCGAGATTCCGCGAGCCCACAAGGCTTCTTTCAGAACCCGCGACGAGAAATCGCCGCCAGCTCGACTGCCAACGTCGTAGACCAGTGTTTTGCCCGACGGAGTTTCGACGATCACCGACAGACCATGCCCGACGTAGAGCGCGGTGCAACGGAGTGATCCTTCCTCGCGATCCGCTGGTAAAAGTGTCAGCCCGAAGATGGCCCACACTCCGACACCGCTCCAGACTCGCGCCGGTCGACGCTTCAACGTTGTCGCCAGCATGGCCGTCGCCACGGCTGAGTAGAAAATGATCAACCACCAGCCTGGAGGTTCCGGCACGTAGGCATGCCCAAGATCGATCGACGCAGCCAGATCAACGGTCGCGACGAGCCACTTAAGAAACCAGCCGAAGACAACCGCAAACGGCCACGCGATCGTCTGCGAAATAACTCCGAGCAGAATCGACGCAAATCCGAAACACAAACCCACGCCGACAACGGGAATCAGGAGAACGTTGATCACAAGCCCGACAGGCGAAACCACGTTGAAAACAGACACGACAAGTGGTGCCGAAATCAGCCATATGCTGCCCGACACAAGCCACGTCGCTCCGACGGTTTTTCCGAACGCTTTCAGAGACCGGATCCACGGACGTTGCAAGACCTCGGGAACTGATGCCGCGCTTACCGGCGTCTTGTCGTCAGAATCAGAGACTGCGGCGACATCCGGTTCACCGTTCGAGAGCCGACCTAACGACGTCAACCAGAAGATCACCGCCACCGCCAGGAATGACAGTTGGGATCCGACGTCAAAGAGGCTCGACGGATTCATGCCAAGAATAACGATCGCAGCGACCGCCAGACTGTTCGCCGCAAAGGCAGGCCGACGAACCAACCGTCCGACACTCCAGATTACAATGATTACAAAGGCGCGAATCATCGGCGGGCGACAATCGGCAACCTGCAGATAGACAAACAGAACGGCCACCGCCAGAAGAATTGAATGCCTGCTGGAAAGTCGCATCGCTCGACCGATGGCGAGCAGAAACACCATGAGAATGCCGATGTGCAATCCGGAAATCGCCAGAAGATGTACCGTGCCGCTTTCGACAAACACGGTCCGCATTTCTCTCGACAACATAGAGCGATCGCCGAGCAGCATGGCATCGGCGACAGGCCTCACGTCTTCGGGAATTGCGGATTCAAGCACCGCTTCGGCACGGTTGCGAAGTGTTCGGCGCAACCGTTCGAGCATTGACACGCCAGCCACGGTGACGTTGACCAGTTCTGGATCCCTGACACGAACAATGCCTCGCAGACCTTTGCTTCGATTGAAAGCAGCACGGTCGAAACCACCGGGATTCATCAACGGTCGATTCGCCTGGCTCCATCCCTGGACGTCGACATGATCGCCTTTTTTAATCCCATCCATGACTCCATCAATGACGATCTGAAGCCGGCCAGTAACCGTCCGGCGACCGGTGACCGCGTCAAGACTTTCAACAGCCAGCTGAAACTGTGTTGACGATTCAGGCGGAAGACGTGAGTCAAACGGGTTCTCTCTCGGAGGCGTCAGGACTGGAGTTGAAACAACGACACCCTCACAGCGAGTTAGAGTTGGCTGCTCGGAAAGCAGGGGAGCAATGTCTTCGGACGGAAGGCTGTGCCAGATATGGTGGTGATAAATCGCGCCGGTAAACGCTGAAATTACGACAACCGAAACGGCGGCTGAACGCAAACGGTGCAGAGCTTGCGACACCGCCCAGATCAAACACGCACCAACAAAGCCGCCGAGCAAGACTTTCGGCGACCAACTCCCATACCGGTCAAGCAGCACTCCGGTCGCCATGCCGAGCACAATCGTCACGGCTGGGAATCTTCCAAAGGACGTCAGCGATCTCGGCTGTTCATCGCCAATTGTTTGATCCGGTTCCGGTGTCCGTGAAGTGGCATCCGGCACGGACGCCTCTTCGACCGCTTCCGTTGGCGAGGAGTCGTTCAAAATTTTCCTCGCGAAAAATCAGTTGGCCCAAAACTAATCGCTCAAACGCAAGTCGACACAGCCGTCATTCGTCATCGTCGTCTTCTGTACTGCCTTCACCGGTGTCGCCTGTCTCCGCTTCGTCACTCAACACCGCCTTAATCGGAAACTCGAACGTCTTCTCCATTTTGGAGAGCTGCTCTTTCAGTCCCTCGTCAGAAGCCAACGTGCCGGCTGCCTGAGTCTGACGGAATTGAGTTTCCAGATCGTCGATGTTTGCCTGCAGCTCTTCGACTTCGTCTGGCTTCATTCGATCAATGAAGAGCACGCCGTCCAGGTGATCGTTCTCGTGCTGGATGACTCGCGCGAGGATTTCTGAGCACTCCATTTCGAATCCCTGGCCGTCGATGTCGTAAGCTTCCAGCACGATCTCTTCGGCTCGAGCGACCTGTCCATAAAGTTCGGGCAGGCTCAGACATCCTTCCTCGCCTTCGACGTTGCCCTTCTTCCGAATGATTTCCGGATTGATAAAGACCAGTTCTTCTTCGGTCTCTTTCGGATCGGCCGTCGTGTTGACCACGAAGAATCGGTAGGGAAGTCCCACCTGAGTGGCGGCCAGACCGATTCCGCGAGCTTCGTACATCAGGTCGAACATTGCCCGGACGGTCGCCTTAAAGTCCGGCGTGAGTTCGGTGAGCTCTTTTGCCTTCCACCTCAGAGCTGGATGTCCGTACCTAACAATCTCCATGAGAGGGCGTCTTTCGGTCTGCTGTTATCGCTACTGAGGCAATGAATTTAATTTGGCGTGAAATCGGGCTGCGGATTATAGCGATGCTTCGATGCTGGTCGAGCAGGCCAGTTTTCGAAGAATAACCGGGCGAATATCCAACGGCAAAAACAGGCGACTTTTGTGCGGAGATTCTGGTATGCTGGCAATTCTCACCCCCAAACATCATCCCTCAAATCCTTCATCTCAGGCTCCTGCCATGAAGAATGCCGAAGCCCTTCGACGCGACCTCAGCCGCCGCCAGTTTCTGGGACGAAGTGCTCAGAATGCTGCCGGAGTCGCCGCCGGCATGGTCGGCCTGTCGTCGACCGTCGCCAAAGCCGACAAGAGCAGTCCCGTTCGAGTCGGAATTATCGGAGTCCGTAACCAGGGCCGCAACCTGGCGTCGGCGTTTGCGAAGATGACAGACGTTAATGTCGTTTCGCTATGCGACGTCGATTCGAGCCTGCAGTCTGCGGCCATGACAAGCGTGCTGGATTCTCAGGAAACGGCTCCTCGTTGGGAGTCAGACTTCCGAAACGTACTGGACGATCCTCAAGTTGATGCCGTCGCCATTGCGACGCCTGATCACTGGCACGCGATCATGGGCATCATGGCCGCTCAGGCCGGGAAGGATGTCTATCTTGAAAAACCAGTCTCGCACACGATTGAAGAAGGGCAGCAACTGATCAAAGCCGCTCGCAAGAACGACCGAGTTATGCAGACCGGCCTGCAACAACGCAGCGGGTCGCACTTTCAATCAGCGGTCGACCTGGTTCAAAGCGGAAAGCTTGGCGAAGTCCGACTCGCAAAAGCATGGGTCGCTCAGTCACGAAAAGCGTTTGGAGAACAAGCCGACGAAGCTCCGCCCCAGGGAGTCAACTACGACCTCTGGCTCGGGCCGTCCGCAGAACGACCCTTTAACGTTCACCGTTTCCACCATCACTGGCAGTGGTTCAACGAGTATGGCATCGGAGAACTCGGCAACTGGGGAGTGCACCTGTTGGACGTCGCTCGCTGGGGATTGAAACTGGATCTTCCAGAACGAGTCAGCGCGTCCGGCGGGAACTACGTTTTCAAGAGCGGCCAGGAAATGCCCGACACTCTGGCGGCGACGTTCCACTACCCGCGTCATACCATTCTGTGGGAGCATCGACTGTGGAGTAACCACGGTCTGGAAGGACGCGGTTCTGGAGTTTCCTTCCACGGTGAAAAAGGCACGCTCGTCGTCGACCGTAGCGGTTGGAAAGTTTACGACTCGAAAGAGCGTTTGAACTCTGACACCAGCGATCAGCTCAACAGTCACCTGCGGAACTTCATCGACTGCGTCAGAACTCGCCAGCGACCGAACGCCGACATCGAGATCGGACATCAAAGCACGACACTGTGCCACCTGGGCAACATCGCCTGGCAGTTGAATCGTGAAGTCCGCTTCGACAGCGATTCTCAGACATTCAACGACGATGCTGAAGCTAACCAGCTTCTGACCAAGACCTACCGTGACCCCTGGCAACTTCCTGAAGTCTGAGCGTCAAGCGGTCTCGCTGGCGAAACTCGACAGGAGTAAGTCCGATGAGCGAAGACTCGCAAGAACGAGTTCGTAGCGTCGACAGGATTCGCTGTCACGAGCCCGTCACAATTCGCCTTTACGGCGTCAAAGAGATCTCATTGCCGACGTACCTGATGTGGTACCTCGCGACCGTCATTCTGGTCGTCGCGTTAATTGCCGGCTGCAACGAGATCATGCAACCTCAAACGAAATTCGGAGAAGGCATTCGGCGATCGATTGAGCACGAAGGATGGGTACTTGAGGCTGTTGCGTGGGGACCTGCGTGCCTCGTCGCGGGGCTGGTCTTCGAACTCTTTGAAGGAGCCTTCGTCATGTACGCGTTCCGTCGTCGGTTTCAACAAATGCGACCGGAGCATGCCGACTTCGATTGAGCGGAATCAGCGACTTAAAGAAAACGCCCCGGCGACATTCAGTCACCGGGGCGTTGTTCATGAACTTCAGTCTTGATGCCTCATCAAGCGAACGCTTACTGAGGTGGCTGCTGCATCTGTTGCTGGAAGTAATTGACGATCTGGAAGAAACCCTGCAGGGTCTTCGCTTCAATCTTTGTCCGAAGTTGAACTCCCTGCGGAACCGTTCCTGCCGAGAATCCAATGTAGCTTCGAGGTACCGACAGTCCTGCAAGTTGCTCAGCTTTGATTGGCACAGGAATCGGAAACTTTTCGGTCGCCAGTACAGCTCGTGCGAGGACAATCAGAACATTCGGCAGGTCAACCTGCCCAACAATGTTGGCGTCTTCGAGCAGCCCTTCACGACTCTTCTGATTGTCTGACGGCTTCGTGCCGGGTGTCGCATCGTAAGCAGCCAATGCCTCCTTCATCGTGTCCTGCGTTCCGCCGATCGTTTGAATCATGACGTCTTCATTCTTGACGAGCAGCCGCTGAACCATTCCTTCCTTGCCGTGCAGCAATTCCTGAAACATGTTCTGGATGGCGGCGGCCGGGTTGGCTTCTTCATCGAAAGTCTGCTTAATCGTCATCACGTCAGCGGTAAGTCCGTCGTACGTCTCTGCATCCTTCTTAAGCGTTACATTCTGCGTCACGCCGGGAAGTTCCATCTTATAGACGTTCCCAATTTCACGAGTCGCTTCCCGGAGTTTTGACGCTGGCTTCGCATTGCTGATCGAGTAGCCTCGAATCAGGCCGGCATTTTCTTCGCCATCCTTAAGACTGAATCCCCAGCCGACTTCACCAAACTGGACGTCTTTCAAACCAGCGACCAGTTCGTTGAATTTCTTCTTCGATTCGGCATCGGTGTCCAGCATTTCCGTCATGAAGGACATGCCCCATTCCATCATACTTTTGAAATCGCCGTTCAGCGCAACATATCCATGCTCGTTCTGTGGCAGTTTCGCCAGCACATCCAGCTTGCTGGTTTTCTGTGCGGCGAGATACTCGTCTGTCTTAGTTCGAGCTTTCACGACCAGCAGTTCGTCAATCGTGATCGCTGTGTTGCTGACGGAAACTCCGATCGAGAAAGACTGGGAGTCACGCAAAGCCTGAAGTGCTCCATGCCCCATTTCGCCGTACATTTTCAGTACAGCTCCCATGTTAATTCCGGGCTGAGACGGAATCTGAGCACCAAGTCCTTCAATCAGCCCGTCGAGCTGATCGTCTGCGCCTTCCAGTTCGGATCGATAAGTTTCCGTGATTCCTGCGACATTGATCCAGGCGGCCAGGTCCGAGTCGCCAAACAAAGCAGACGAGCGATCGTCAATGGCTCCGCTGGCCACGTCGGCTCCACCGCTGATGCACTCTTCGACAAGTTCCATCACCGCTTCGTCTTTAGAATAGGCGACCCAGGAATCCTTCGAGGCGAACGTGAATGACTCATCCACTCCACCCTGCAGAGCTTTCACATCGGTGGCGGGCACGACGAACACGACGGCCGGCTCGGCGTTTTTGACAGCAAAGACAGCGACGTACCAGTCCTGCTTCAGATCGACTCCGCCCAGAGTTGGGTTTGAGATCACAACACCCAGACCAGGCGCTTGTCCCTGGACCATGAAGCCCAGGCCAGGCTGCACGGCGTTGGCGAAGTTGCCAACCTTGCCGATCGTCGCTTCCGGTGACTTCAACCGGATCACGGCCGTCGCGTCTGCGGGAATCAGATCGAGCGGTCCGGCGGCCTGCGCCGAAAGCTGAGTGACCACAGCCAGACCGAGCGCCATGACGGCAACTCCACCTCGCCTGAGGAACGACTTTGAACTGCGTAATGACATCATGATGCTACATTTCCTGGGTAAGAGTTTCTCGCAGAAGGGCCAATGCGACGTGCACAGGTCTTTCGTCGTGGTCGT
>Ga0316208_1004029_pt1 | contig 10049 bp, 7 predicted proteins | sample 3monopyrite_MG_FD_204944 | JGI IMG/M metagenome (GOLD analysis project Ga0316208, IMG submission 204944) | Microbial mat bacterial communities from mineral coupon in-situ incubated in ocean water Damariscotta River, Maine, United States -... | ecosystem: Environmental > Aquatic > Marine > Coastal...
ATTAATCGTCATAGAGACGGGCAAAAGTCACTGGTGATCAGAAAAAAATGAACGGCATGGCTGAGTGTGTTCGAAACGCTTCATCGTGCAAAGGTCTCAGGATATGGGTTTAGTGGATACTGGCAGCTCGCGGGATTGGCTAAGCATTCAGGCTTTGTTTGGTATTTTGCTTATCTGATGTGGGCGGTTACTATGTGTCTGGTTTGTCCGATGTCCTATCAAATACTATTGAAAATCAGTAAGCTACGGATATTAATACTCTTGCGAAAGGTGAACGGGAAGGTGGGTGAGTAAAAAACTGCTGAAATCGACGGCAACCGTCGGGAGCATGACGCTGATTTCACGCTTTTTGGGCTTGGCGCGGGATATTATTCTGGCGCGCCTGTTTGGCGCAGGAATGGGTGCGGATGCATTTTTTGTCGCCTTTAAAATACCCAATTTTATGCGCCGTTTGTTTGCTGAGGGTGCATTTTCACAGGCTTTTGTCCCTGTGTTGACTGAATACAAAGAGCAGCGCCAGCACAAAGACGTCAAAGTGCTGGTTGATCACGTGAGCGGTGTGCTGGGTGGCATCTTATTTTTGGTCACCTTGATAGGTGTGATTGCAGCTCCGATACTGGTGATGATCTTTGCCCCGGGTTTTCTTCAGGATCAGAGCAAATATGACCTGACGGTATCGATGATACGCATCACCTTTCCCTATTTATTGTTTATTTCGTTGACGTCATTGGCGGCCGGTGTGTTGAATAGCTACGGTCGTTTTGCTGTGCCCGCTTTTACGCCGGTGTTTTTGAACTTAAGTTTGATCGGCGCGGCCTTACTGCTTGGACCCTATTTTGATCAGCCAGTGATGGCGCTGGCCTGGGGCGTATTTTTTGCAGGCATTATTCAACTGCTGTTTCAATTGCCGTTTTTATATCGCTTGCGATTATTGCCTAGACCCCGTTTGGGTAAAGCTAATGAAGGCGTGGCACGGATACGGCGTTTAATGCTGCCGGCGATTTTTGGCACCTCAGTGGTTCAGATCAATCTGTTGTTTGATACCTTGATTGCCTCGTTTTTGGTCACGGGTAGTGTCAGCTGGTTATATTACTCGGATCGTCTTGTTGAGTTTCCGCTGGGTGTATTTGGTATTGCTCTGGCGACGGTGATATTGCCCGCCTTGTCCCGAGAGCATGCGCGGGATTCAGCAGAGCGTTTTCGTCGTACTCTGGACTGGGCGTTGCGTATGGTGGTGTTGATCGCAACACCTGCAGCAGCGGGGTTACTGGTATTGTCGCAACCCTTGTTGGTGACGATATTCAATTACGGTGAATTCGGTAGTCATGATGTTGAAATGGCAAGTCTCAGTTTGATGGCTTATTCGCTGGGGCTGTTAGGCTTTATTATGGTTAAAGTGCTGGCGACCGGTTTTTATGCGCAACAGGATACAAAAACGCCAGTGAAAATCGGCATTATTGCCATGATTTCAAACATGGTGATGAATGTTGTTTTTGTCGTGCCGATGGTAATGCTGGATTTTATTGGGCCTCACGCCGGATTGGCACTGGCGACCTCCTTGTCCGGTTTCGTTAATGCAGTGCTGCTTTATCGACAGATCGTGCGGCAGGGTGTGTATCGTCCGCAGGCAGGTTGGCTGTGGTTGGTAATCCGTGTTGCGATTGCTAGCGGACTGATGTCTGCGTTACTTTATTTTGGTATTGGCGATATGACTGTATGGGCTGATTGGGCATGGTGGCAGCGCGCCGGACAGCTGCTGTTTTGGGTGGGTGCGGGCGCGCTTGTTTATTTTGCCGTGTTAGCGGGCTTGGGTTTGCGTCCCGCTGATTTGAAAATGACGCCGGAGATTTGAAAAAGTCATAGGCGTTATGGCTATTGGCCTGTGATAGGGGCGGCGTGTCGTTTATACTTCCTCGTTTAGAATTCCAGCTACATTTTATAGCCGGTTATTACATAGTGTGATTTATTCGTAGCGTGACGGTGCCTCAATAATAATGGAAGTAATTCGCGGTTTGCATAATCTGCGCGCCCGACACAGTGGTTGTGTTGTGACTATCGGCAATTTTGATGGAGTTCATCTTGGGCATCAGGCGGTGCTCGGTGAGCTGGCAGAAAAAGCAGCGGAGATGGGGCTGCCTTCAGTAGTGATGATTTTTGAACCGCATCCGCAGGAATTTTTTGATGCGGAACATGCTCCAGCCCGTCTCACGCGGTTTCGTGAAAAAGTGCAAATGTTGCGCCGACTGGCAGTAGATCGTTTACTGTGTGTTCGTTTTGATAAAATTTTTTCCGGCATTGCGGCGCAGGATTTTGTCCAGCAGGTGTTGATTGAAAAGCTCGGCGTGCGTCATTTGATCATCGGTGATGATTTTCGCTTTGGTCACGGTCGTCAAGGTGATGTAAACATGTTGCGATATGCGGGTGAGAAAGCGGGTTTTCAAGTGATTAATATGCGCACCTTTGACGTGGATGGTGAACGTGTCAGCAGTACCCGTATTCGAGCCGCGTTAAAAAATGGCGATTTGGATTCGGCAGATAAACTGCTGGGTCGCAGTTATCGCATGGCGGGACGTGTTGTACGTGGTGATCAACGCGGCCGGACGATAGGTTTTCCGACCGCTAATATTTATTTGCATCGTAAGGTCTCACCTATCACCGGGGTGTTTGCAGTTCAGGTTTTTGGGCTTGATAAAGAACCGCTGCGGGCTGTAGCGAATCTGGGTACACGTCCCACGGTGGATGGAAAAAAATGCATTCTTGAAGTTCATTTGCTTGATTTTGATCAAGACATTTATGGTCGGCATGTGCAAGTGATATTTTTACGTAAGCTGCGCGAAGAGCAGCGTTTTGAATCCCTGGATGCATTGAAAGAGCAGATTCATCGTGATGTGCAGGCAGCACGGGATATTTTTGAACGGCAGTAGCAGGATGATTAGCTTTATTTAGAAAGCGCTTAATATTTAGAGCTTTCATGGCACATGGACGTGCCATCTTTTGTAGTGGCTGATAAGCCGCTCCAAAAGTGAGAAAAAGAAAATCATATTTTTCTTTTTCGTCTTCTGAGAATTCAGGGATGAATTATGCAGAGGTTTATTGATAGATTCATGAATGAAACTGATTAAGGTAGTTAAGATTAAATGGCAGATTATAAAGACACGCTCAACCTTCCTAAAACCTCATTCTCAATGAAGGCAAACCTTGCGAACCGCGAACCGCAGTTTCTTAAGGATTGGCAGCAAAAAGATATTTACAAACGCTTGCGGGAAGAACGCAAAGACCAGCCTAAATTTATTCTTCACGATGGCCCGCCCTATGCCAATGGTGAGATTCACATTGGTCATGCGGTGAATAAGGCGCTCAAGGATATTATTATTAAATCAAAATCGCTTTCGGGTTTTGATGCGCCTTATGTGCCGGGCTGGGATTGCCATGGGCTACCGATTGAGTTGCAGGTTGAAAAAAAGGTTGGTAAGGCCGGTCGTAAAGTCGATGAAAAAACCTTTCGCAAGAAATGTAGGGAGTATGCAGCCAAACAGGTTGATCGTCAGCGCGAAGACTTTAAACGACTCGGTGTGCTGGGTGATTGGGATAATCCGTATCTAACTATGGATTATCAATTTGAGGCGGATATTATCCGTTCGCTGGGGAAAATTATTGCAAAGGGACATTTACATAAAGGTTCCAAGCCGGTGCACTGGTGCAGTGATTGTGGTTCGGCGCTGGCTGAAGCTGAGGTGGAATACGAAGATAAAACATCTCCTGCGATTGATGTGCGGTTTACGATTTGTGATGATGAAAGTTTATTAACACGATGTAAACACGTGCCCGACAGTGTCGGCAATGGACCGATTTCGATAGTAATTTGGACCACCACCCCATGGACTTTACCTGCTAATCAGGCCGTATCAGTTAACCCCGGTTTTGAATATGTATTGGTTCAATGTGATGGCGATCACGGTAGTGAACGATTGTTGTTAGCGGATGCGCTGCTTAAAGATGTCATGCTGCGTTACCAAATAGAAAACTACCGTGTCATTGCCTATTGTCAGGGCAGCGAACTAGAAGGTTTGAAATTAAAACATCCTTTTTATGATCGTGAAGTGCCGATTATTCTCGGGGATCATGTTACCGCTGAAGCGGGAACAGGTGCGGTACATACTGCGCCGGGACACGGGCAAGACGATTACGTGGTCGGGCAACGTTACGGTTTGCCGGTGGAAAATCCGGTTAACAGTGAAGGCGTATTTTTAGCCGATACGCCATTGTTTGGTGGCCAGCATGTTTTTTCTGTTAATAGCCATGTGATTGAAGTGCTCAAAGCAAATGCTGCTTTGCTTGCTGAAGCAGCGTTGCGACACAGCTATCCGCATTGCTGGCGCCATAAAACACCGATTATTTTTCGTGCTACGCCGCAGTGGTTTATTAGCATGGAGCAAAAAGGCTTGCGTGCAAAAGCGATAGATAGTGTTAGCGGTGTTCGCTGGATGCCCGACTGGGGGCAAGCACGCATTGAAGGCATGGTCGAGAATCGTCCTGATTGGTGTGTCTCGCGTCAGCGAACATGGGGTGTGCCGATTCCATTGTTTGTAGATAAAGAAACCAGCGCGCTGCATCCGCGCACGAATGAATTGATAGAAGCTGTGGCATTACGTGTTGAACAGGAAGGTGTTGATGCCTGGTTTGATCTTGATGCTACTGAGTTGTTGGGTGATGAAGCCGGTCAGTACAATAAGGTGCAGGACACATTGGATGTCTGGTTTGATTCAGGTGTGACGCATTTTGCGGTGCTGGAGCAAAACGATGCTTTGAATTTTCCCGCGGATCTCTATCTCGAAGGTTCAGATCAACATCGTGGATGGTTTCAGTCGTCCTTGCTAACGTCGATTGCGATGAATGGTGTAGCACCTTATAAAGAAGTTTTGACCCACGGTTTTACCGTCGATGCAAAAGGTCACAAGATGTCTAAGTCGTTGGGCAATGTGATGTCGCCACAAAAGGTGTTCAATTCTTTGGGTGCCGATATTTTACGTTTATGGGTTGCTTCCACAGACTACAGTGGTGAGATGACGGTTTCAGATGAAATTTTAAAACGCACATCAGATACCTATCGTCGCATTCGCAATACAGCACGTTTTCTTCTTGCTAATTTGAATGGTTTCGAGCCAGATCAACATAGCGTGAAAATGGACGAGTTGCTGGAACTGGACCGTTGGGCGATTGATTGTGCCACCGAGCTACAGAGAGAACTTACACAGGCTTATGACAATTACGCCTTTCATCATGTCTGCCAGAAAATTCAGCATTTTTGTGCTGTTGATATGGGCAGTTTTTATCTCGACATAATCAAAGATCGCCAGTACACCACGCAGGCAGATAGCAAGGCACGGCGTTCGGCGCAAACTGCGATGTACCACATTGTGCAAGCGCTGCCGTGTTGGTTGATGCCGATATTAAGTTTTACCGCTGAAGATATTTGGCAGCGTATTCCGGGTGAACGTGGTGATTCTGTTTTGTTAGAAGAATGGTATGAGCTGCCTCATCGTGTTGAGTCAGACAATAATGCGATGAACCAAAAATTTTGGCAGCAGGCGATTGCTGTACGTGAAGAGGTTGGCAAGCAATTGGAAACGCTGCGTGTGGCGGGTGACATTGGTTCGTCTTTAGCTGCTGAAGTTGATTTGTATTGCACGGCTGCTTTGTATGATGAGCTGGCCAAGTTGGGTGATGAGCTGCGTTTTGTTTTGATTACCTCCTATGCCCGCATTCATCCAGAGTCTGAGTGTCCGGCTGATGCTATTGAAATGACATTGGATGAAAAAGACACGGTGTGGATCAATGTCAAAGCGTCGAGCCATGAAAAGTGTGTGCGATGTTGGCATCATAGAGAAGATGTCGGTGCGGAAGCAGAGCATCCTGAATTATGCGGACGTTGTGTAGAGAATGTTGCTGGTGTGGGTGAAGACCGACGCTATGCTTAACTGTAATTTGAGCTTGAGATCGATGGCGAACAAAGGTCGCCTAGTAATAATATGAAGTGGCTTTGGTGTTCGCTGTTAGTGATCGTACTGGATCAGTTGAGTAAAGTTTGGGCTGTGATGCAGTTGCCGTTGCATAGTCCGCAACCTGTATGGCCATCGCTGAACATGACTTTGGCGTACAATCGCGGAGCTGCGTTTAGTTTTTTGAGCGATGCTTCAGGTTGGCAGCGCTGGTTCTTTGCCGTATTGGCAATTGTGGTCAGTATTGCGATTATTTTTTGGTTGCGTCGTTTGCAGTCAGCTGAGAAACGTCAGGGCCTGGCGTTATCGCTGATTCTTGGCGGCGCATTAGGTAATGTTTGGGACCGTATCCAGCTTGGTTATGTGGTTGATTTTATAGATGTCTATTATGGGACGTGGCATTGGCCGGTGTTTAACATTGCAGATTCAGCGATTACTGCTGGTGCGGTGTTGCTGATTATTGATGCCTTCATTGGCAAGCGATCCGAAGTGTTATAATTTGTTTTTTATTTAGAATAGCGTTATGTCTATGGCCAAAGAAAATATCAACAGTGAAAAACAAATTTTTCTGGCGAACCCGCGTGGCTTTTGTGCCGGCGTTAATCGTGCCATCGAAATAGTCGAACGGGTGCTGGAGTTATTTGGCGCGCCAATTTATGTCAAACACGAAGTCGTACATAATAAGTTTGTCGTGCAGGGGCTGCGTGACAAAGGGGCTATTTTTATCGAAGAGTTGCACGAAGTGCCCGATGATACGACAGTAATTTTTAGCGCCCACGGTGTTTCATTGGCAGTGCGCGATGAAGCAAAAATACGTGGTTTGCGGGTTTTTGATGCCACTTGCCCTTTAGTGACGAAGGTACATCTTGAAGTGGCGCGTCATGAAAAAGAACGACGCGAATGTATTTTGATTGGTCATGCCGGTCACCCCGAGGTGGAAGGTACTTTAGGTCAGTATCAACGCGATGATGGTGTGGCGATGTATTTGGTTGAATCGCCGCAGGATGTTGAAACCTTGCAGGTGCTTGAGCCGGATAATATTGCTTTTGTTACGCAAACAACTTTGTCGGTAGACGATACATCAAAAGTGATCGATGCACTGCGGGAACGTTTTCCAAAAATTATCGGGCCTAAAAAAGATGATATTTGTTACGCTACGCAGAACCGTCAGGATGCAGTTAAATTATTGACTGAACAATGTGATCTAGTGCTTGTTGTCGGTTCGAAAAATAGTTCCAACTCGAATCGTTTGAGAGAGATTGCGCGCAATCACGAGATAGATTCTTATTTGATTGATAATGCCAGCGAGATTGATCGCGCGTGGCTAGAAGATTGTTCGAGAGTTGGGGTGACTGCTGGAGCATCTGTTCCCGAAGTGTTGGTCAATGAAGTGGTCGAGCAATTAAAGGTATGGGGGATTGACTCCGTTGAGAATATCAGCGGACGCCCAGAGAATGTGATCTTTCCTTTGCCACGTTCTCTCAAGGCATCATCTACAACTTAAATTTTTTTCAGTTCGCGCTTACCACTTGCTGGCAGGTGTCTTGACGTTTCTTGAATCCAGCGTCAAGTTACCATCAGCGAGTTGTGCAGTTTGAGCTGTGGCTGTCAGGTTTACGCAAGCACCGATGGTAGATCCCGCGCAGGCAGCAGCAGTTACTTTGTAAAAGTTTTCATCTGAGTCAACGTTGGTTGCCATGGCGTAATCAATATCAGTTAAGTCAGCAGTGTAAGTATTATTTTCAGTGTAGTAACGTTCCTGTGCATTCATGATGTTAAGCAGGATTGCATGCCCATCCGAGCGGCGCGCTTTGGTAACGCTATCCTGGTAGGCAGGTATCGCGATCATCGCCAGTATGCTGACGATAACCATTGCTATCATGATTTCTATAAGTGTAAAACCTGAATTTTTTTGTTTATTCATTTTTTCCTCCGGAGTTTTAGAATATATTAATTTAGTTTTTAGCCTTATTTATTTGGGTATGGGCATGACATTTTGGCGCGGTTTGAATCTATGGGGCAATACCCAGATCTGGTCAGCGTGGGCACCGCTTGGGTTGGCGCCTACCAACATGCCGGTACGCAATGCCCGAATGGTTGTAGAACGATTGCGTGGCGTTGAAACTTTTAAATGACTGCTTATATTTAGTTTTCTATCGTTGATGATAAGGATTGAATGTTCGTTATCAATTCGTTCAAGTACGCCTAATACTTGAAAGGCATCTGGGTAGTAGGCCGGTAACGATTCCGCCTGACTGGTATTTATCAGCATGAAAGATAATGCTGTAATAATAAAAAGTAAGTATTTTTTCATGGTGTCACCTTTATCATTAAATATCATTTTTAAACTATCGGCTTAGTCTCGAATTTCCCGCCATGAGAAGCGCCCTTCACTGGCACTGTCACCAGTATCAATTTTATTTTGTGCTACTTCGCCAGTGCTGCCAGGCGTGTATTGATAATCACTGAGGAAATTTGACTCTGCGGGTAATCCCTCGCCGAACTTGATGCCACCGACAGTATCACCGGAGATTCGATCGGTGGCATTTACTTCACCATCATTATTAACATCAAAAACAGAGTCAGTTGGTCGGCCGCCATTCTCAAGTTTGAGTGCCATTAACCAGCCATCACCGCCATAGCTGCAAGCAGATGATTCAGGGGTTAACGTGTTGAAAAACAGAATCCCGCCACGAATTTTAGGATTGACGACAACCCGTTCGCCAGTATCTGTTAGATCCATGTACCAGCCTTTTTGTGAAGCATAATTCACAGCAACATCGGTGGGAACGCGCTCTGTGGCGGTGGTGCTGGCTTCAAACCCCTGTGATAACAGGTCGGTGCGATCATAGGGCAGAATGTTGCCATTGGGTTTGTCATCCCAAACGCCATACATGCTTTGAGTATCGGTGCTTGTTTTATCGCTGCTGACCAAAAATTGGCCGCTGCCGAAGAACACCATAAGGTTCGGTTCATTATTGGCAACAGTACCTTGGGTTGGGTGGCGTGCTATGACGGGTTTTGTTGTAATGGCTTCGCCGCCAGTGTTGAAGAGTGCTTTTTCTGTGCTGCCTTGTGCATAAGCGATGTCCCAGCTATTCGTTGAGCTGCTGGATAGATCAATGGCCCACATATTACCTTCAAGGTCGCCGGCATAGACTCTGTCAGCGGTACCGTTACCATCAAGGTCAACTACAGCAGGTGTTGATAAGCCGTTAGGGCTGCCCACTGTTCCGACACCGGTGGTGATTTCGATGTAATCACTGCCTAATGTCCAGCTGCCATTTAAACCGCCATCAAGGAATGCGATGAACAGTTTTGCTTCGCCATCACCGGATCCGTTATATCCGTTGCCAAAAATAGCTGCCCAGCGATTTTGACTGCTGCCATCTACAGCATTAGTCATTACGATAGTAGGTTTGCTGTAAGTGTAGCCTAAGTCTGGGTCATCATTGTTGGTGAACTCCCACATTACGATGTCATCGGCATTGGCATCGATGAAGTCATTGGGGTCGGTTATGTCGAGCGCAAATAAGCCACGGCCACCGCCGCGCAAACCACCGACGATAACAGTCTTCCAGCCAGCGGTTCCTGCGGTGGTTGTTTTGACATAAACATCTGAAACAGAAGGGCTCAAGTCAACATAATAACGATGGTTGTAACCGGGATCCGTCAGGTAATGTATACCTTCGGTGGCACTGTTGGAGAAAAGAATGTTGGGTACATAGGCCATCACTTCTTGCCCGGTAATTTCGTCAAAACCGTGCAGCATGCCGTCGTTTGCGCCGACGTAGATGATGCCATTTCGCGAAGTGCCTTTGAAGGTTGAATAGCGATCCATACTGGTGCCAAAGGGGGCAGCATCCGGAAAATTCATTTGTGGAATGCCAACGAAGACCGGGTTGGCATGGACGATGTCGCCCAATACGCTGCTACGGATGCGAAAGTTATTGCCAGTACCTTCGTCGCTGCGGTCACCACGTAAATAATCAATGCGATCTTGGCCTAGTGCATCAGCCGTTCCGGCAGGGCTGGTATTCAGGTCAGCTT
>Ga0316208_1004032_pt1 | contig 10046 bp, 13 predicted proteins | sample 3monopyrite_MG_FD_204944 | JGI IMG/M metagenome (GOLD analysis project Ga0316208, IMG submission 204944) | Microbial mat bacterial communities from mineral coupon in-situ incubated in ocean water Damariscotta River, Maine, United States -... | ecosystem: Environmental > Aquatic > Marine >...
AGAAGATAAAAATCTTGTATTAAACATTCGCTTCTAAAACATTACAAAGATCTATTAAAAAAAATCTGATTAAAAACAATAGACTACTATTAAGCAGCCTCTTGTTTTTAATCAGATTTTAGTTTTATACGGTCTCTCCTAACCATGCTTTCATCATCCAAACTGTTTTTTCTTGTTCTGTAATAAAACCACTCATCATTGCGTTTGTACCTTCATCGTTGGCTTAAGCAGAAGTTTCTAAAATAGTACGCTCAATTTTAAGAAGTTCTGTTAAAGAATCTACAATTAAGGCAACTGCTTTCTCATCTTTAGAAATATGTTTTCCAACTGGTACCTTAGCTGCTTTATTATAATCCTCGAATGTATGTAATGGTGTAGCTCCTAAAGTTAAAATACGTTCAGCAATTTCATCAACCTTTAAGTTTGCATCTGTATATAATTCTTCAAATTTAACATGCAAATCGAAAAATGCGCGCCCTTTTATGTTCCAATGGATTCCTCTTAAATTCTGATAATACAGTTGAAAATTAGCTAATAATTGGTTTAAATCCTTAGCTAATCCTTGTGTTTTATTGGTATCTAAACCTATACTATTTAGTGTCATAATTATTTGTTTTTTGTGTATTCAAATTTACTTCACAATTAACTTGATTTTACTATAGTTTTTATGAATAGTTTATATACTTTTATAGCTTAAATCAATACACATGACAATTACACAACTAAAATACGCACTTGCAATAGCAGAACATAAGAACTTTACTAAGGCAGCAGAGAAATGTTTTGTAACACAACCAACATTAAGCACGCAAATTCAAAAGCTTGAAGATGAACTAGATATAATTATTTTTGATAGAAGCAAGAAGCCCATCGAAGTGACTGATGTTGGACGAAAAATTATTCTTCAAGCTCGTAATATTGTAAATGAAGCCGAGCGCATACAAGATATTGTAGATCAGCAAAAAGGTTTTATTGGTGGTGAATTTAGATTAGGTATTATTCCTACTATTATGCCTACACTATTACCAATGTTTTTAAATAATTTTATTAAAAAATATCCGAAAGTAAAATTAAAGATAGAAGAGTTAACCACCGAAGAAATTATTACTCGAATTAGTGATGGCCATTTAGATGCTGCAATTGCTTCCACTCCTTTAGAGAGCGACAACATAAAAGAACGTGTCTTATATTACGAACCTTTTGTAGCTTATATACCAAATAATCATAGGCTAAGAGACAAAAAGACGGTTGAGGTTTCAGATTTAGATATTGAGGATATGTTACTTTTAGAAGATGGACATTGTTTTAGAGATGGAGTCATTAATTTATGTAAAACATTTAAAGACCATGCAGACGATCATTTTCAGTTAGAAAGTGGCAGTATAGAAACTTTAATAAAACTCTCTAATGAAGGCATGGGAATGACACTTCTACCCTATTTACATACACTAGACGTTAAGGAGAGCCTTAACTCCAACCTTAGACATTTTAAGGAACCTTCTCCTGCGCGAGAAGTTAGTATTATCTATCATAAAAGTGAATTAAAAATGCAAATTATAGATGCTATGCACAATGTTATTTCTGGTATTATTCGTGGTGCAATTGCATTTCAGAATGTAGAAATTATTAGTCCCTTAGCGAAATAAAAAAAGCGACTTACGAGTCGCTTTTTTCTATGCTTTTAAATAAATTAAACACTGATTTAATTCTGGGTTTTGATTAATTAGAGACTCAATAAAAATTCTAAGGTCTTCTAATTCATGAGGCAGTAAACGTCTTACTGCTTTTTGCACTTCCTTACAGAATAATGTCGCATCAAAACTCACTTTGTTTAGTACAGTCTTAGTGTACTCATACATTGCTCTCGCCATAGTTTGTTATAGGTATTTAAGATTAACGAAAGGTAGATTTTAGAATAGGCTTTTGTTTTAAATTCTTCTCTAAGTTATAAAAAAAATAGATTAGATTTAAAAATCACTTAAAGTTTAACAAGTTGTTATGTTAAAAGTTGATAATTACACGATGAGTACATCAAAATATTACAGACAATTCATACAATTTAATCTATTGATTTACTTATTATTAGGTTAATCTAAAATCTATTATCGCCATCTAATAAATCACCCAGACCTCCTAGGATACTGCCTTCTCCTTTAGATTTTCCTCCTCTTGGCACAGATGCTAATATTCTACCTGCTAATCTGCTAAATGGTAAAGATTGAATATAAACTTTTCCTGGTCCTTGTAATTTTGCAAAGAATAAACCTTCACCACCAAAGATGGAATTTTTAATACCGCCAATAAATTCTATATCGTAATCTATGCTTTGTGTAAAACCAATAATACAACCTGTATCTACACGCAAGGTTTCACCAGCTGCTAAAGTCTTTTCTGCTGTTGTTCCACCAGCATGTACAAATGCCATACCATCGCCTTCTAGCTTTTGCATTATAAAGCCTTCACCTCCAAAAAGTCCTCTTCCGAGTTTTTTAGAAAACTCAACACCAATACTTACGCCTTTAGCTGCACAAAGAAATGCATCTTTCTGGCAGATAAACTTTCCTCCAAATTCATTTAAATCAATAGGAATAATTTTTCCTGGATATGGAGAAGCAAAAGACACATTTCGTTTACCAGTAAGATTATTATAAAAAGCCGTCATAAATAAACTTTCGCCAGTAAGAATACGCTTACCTGCTCCTAATATCTTACCTAAAAAGCCAGTATCCTTTTGAGAACCATCTCCAAAAATAGTATCCATTTCAATACCATCGTCCATCATCATAAAGCTACCAGATTCTGCAATCACTCCTTCTTGTGGATCTAATTCTATTTCTACATATTGCATTTCTTCTCCGTAAATACGATAGTCTATTTCGTGTGCATTTCTATCATTAAAATCTGGTAATTTTTCCATAGCTAAATTGTTTATGTTTAAGATACTGAAATAAATTCAGCCCAAGTTGATTCGCATATATGTTGTGATAATTATGCTTTTGTTACATAATCTTCTACAATATGATGAGATTACTCACCTACTTTTTTATTGTTTTTTAAAAGTATTCGTGAATGCTTTGCATTTGCCACGCTTCACTCGCAATGCCATTACGATTTTACTTTTAACGTCCACTCAAAATTAAAAGAAGAGACTTGTACACCTTCTGCATTTATGCCATTTGCATTTAACCAAACCGTTTGACCTTCTCCTGTTTCTATAGCTTTAGTAATTGCTTCATCTATTTTTAAACCTTCCTCACATTTAAAGGTTATACGTCCTGTTGCCTTTTTTGTGAATGAAGCATTATTATTAGCCACCAAAATGGATACGTTTTTACCTGTTTCTTTAACTTTTTTCATTACTAATGCACCAGTTGTTAACTCTGCTGCCATACCTTGTACTGCCCAAAACATAGAATTAAATGGGTTTTGATTAATCCAACGATGTTTTACAGAAACAACACAAGTTGTATCATCAATATGCTTTGTTCGTACACCTGTAATATATGCTGCAGGCAGCTTAAACATTAGAAATGTATTGAGTTTTGAAGGAGATATATTCATCTGTTTTATTATAATTTTCACTAAAATAATTCAAATTATCCAACCTAACTAATGTTAAAAAAATGTTAATTTTTAGTACTATGCGTAACATAATACTTTTTTAAAGACATATATTTGTATAAGCAACTATTATATACTTTTAAAAATGGTAGACAATCATCATAAAAATTTAGCAACATTTATACATCTTTCGACCTTTTCAAGATTTATAATTCCTTTTGGAAATTTCATTGGGCCTATTGTATTATGGGCAGCCAATAAGGGGAAGTCAGACTTTATAGATCAGCATGGAAAGCAAGCCATCAATTTTCAAATTAGTGTTTTGCTTTATGCTATTATTATAGGAACTATAAGTGTTCCATTTTTCATCTTTAAATTATTTAGAGGTTTAGATGTTATCGATTTTCATGGCTTTCATAATTTTCATATCAATGTAGGTGAACCTTCTGCTCTATTATATATAGGAGGTGGATTAGGAGCCTTAGCCATCATAGCATTTATTATAGAATTAGCTCTTATTGTTAAAGCGAGCTTATCTGCAAGGGATGGCAACTTATATAAATATCCATTGACCATCAATTTTTTAAAGTAAAACAAAACATTCATCAACAATCAAATCAATCAAAAAATGAACAGTTTAATTAAATTTAAGACACTCTTAATATGAAAATAGAAAACACAAAAGCACAAATGCGTAAAGGCGTGCTGGAATATTGCATCTTATCCGTCTTAAAGGACAATGATGCCTATGTTGCAGAGATTCTGGGCACGTTAAAAGACGCAAAAATGCTTGTTGTAGAAGGAACAATATATCCACTATTAACAAGATTGAAGAATGCTGGATTACTCAATTACCGTTGGGAAGAATCCACCTCTGGACCACCAAGAAAATATTATGGTCTTACAGAGACAGGAAAACTGTTTCTTAATGAGTTAAACACAACTTGGAGTGAACTACAAAATGCCGTAAACCTAGTAACCAGTACAAAAACAACAAAGAAATGAATAAAACAGTCAATATAAATTTAGCAGGTACATTCTTCCACATAGACGAAGATGCATACCTTAAATTACAACGCTATCTTGAGGCTATAAAACGTTCATTTACAGACTCTCAAGGTCGTTCGGAAATTATTTCGGATATAGAAGCACGTATTGCAGAATTATTTGCAGAACGTATTCAAAACGAAAAGCAAGTCGTTGGCGTTAAATTAGTCGATGAGGTGATTACCATAATGGGACAACCTGAAGACTATTTAGTGGATGACGAAATCTTTGAAGATGAACCACAACCAAGACAAAGACAAAGCTCTAAACCATCTAAAAAACTATATAGAGATACAGACAACTCATATATTGGTGGTGTTGCGGCAGGTTTAAGTCACTATTTTGGAATAGAATCGATCTGGTTACGTTTAATCTGGTTATTATTAGCCATAGGCTCTGGTGGTACTTTTATTTTTATCTATCTAATTTTCTGGGCATTAGTACCAGAAGCTAGTACGACGGCTGAAAAGCTTACTATGTCGGGTGATGCAGTGAATATCAGTAACATCGAAAAAAAAATTAAAGATGGCATTGATACCGTTTCAGAAACCGTAAAAAGTGTCGATTTTAAAAAACATGGAGATAAACTAAAAGAAGGTTTCGATAATGTTTCTGATAACATCTCAGATACGGTAAAAAGTGTCGATTTTCAAAAACAAGGCAGTCGATTAAAATCGAGCTCTCAGACCTTTTTCGATTCTATCGGAAGTATAATAATGTTCTTTCTTAAAGTATTAGCAAAGTTTATTGGTATTATCTTAATCATTGTTGGTATTAGTACCTTAATCGCATTAATTGTTGCTTTCTTTACTGTTGGTATAACAGATGCTGTTCATTTCCCACCAATGGATTTTATAGATGCTGCGAATGCTGCTAATATACCAATGTGGTTAATGTCAATGCTATTATTCTTTGCCGTAGGAATCCCATTTTTCTTTGTGTTCTATTTAGGTCTCAAAATATTAGTAAACAACCTAAAGTCTATTGGTAACATTGCGAAATTTACACTATTAGGATTATGGTTAATGGCTATTATTGGTTTAGTAATAACAGGAGTAAAACAAGCGACCGAACATGCCTTTGATGCCAAAGTAACGGTTAAAGAGCAGTTAAATGTAAAAGCTAATGACACCCTTAAAATAAAAATGATGGGGAACTACAGTTATGGAGATTATTTTAATAGACATGATAACCACTACAACATTACCGAAGAGGATAATGGTCGTACGATAACATCGTCAGACATTAGATTAGTTGTTAGATCTACTAAAGATTCTTTAGCAACAATAATCATCGAAAAAGAAGCAAATGGAAGTAATTACAATGTAGCTAGAACAAGAGCAAAAAATATTAATTACAATTACGCTTTAGTTAATAATGAATTACAACTTAATGCTTTTCTATCAACAGATATAGACAACAAGTTTAGCGAGCAAGAAGTGCTAATTATACTCTATTTGCCAGAAGGTACAGTGTTATATGCAGATGATAATACGTACAGCTTCCATAGAAACTCAAGTTACTATAATGATATATTAGATAATGGTATGGAAGAACAATATCTAAAAATAATAGAAGATGATACGGAATGCATAGACTGTATTAATAAAGATGATGAAGATGAAAAAGAATTTATTGAAGAAGCAACCGAAATTATTGAAACCATTACTGGTGAAACATCGTCTAATGAAGACAAACCTGAGGTTAGCCTTAAAATAGACGAAGATGGTGTTGATCTAGAAATTAATGACAATTGAGACCATAAATTCAACAGTTCAGTAGTATTAAATTTAAATCAACTAAAACTCTACAGATATTTGTAGTGTAAATCATCAATCAAAAAACAAACAATCAAAAAAACCAGAAATCATGAGCACATTAATAAGAGTTATTATTACAAGTATCATAAGTTTATTTATGCTATCCTGCAATTTTTCTATGAATTTAGGACAAGGTGTAGATGGCAATAGAAATGTAGTAAACGCAGACCGAAACATTTCAAATGATTTTGACGAAATCAAAATAAGTCAAGGATTAGACCTTTACATTACACAATCCAACGAGGTGTCTGTAAGTATTGAAGCAGATGAAAATCTCCACGAACTTATTATGACTGAAGTAGAAAATGGTGTTTTAAAAATCTATACTACTGAAAATATACGTCGTGCAGCCTCTAAAAAAATAATGCTAAACATAGCTGATATTTCAGCAATTAAAGCAACTAGTGGTAGTGATGTTTATTCAACCAACACAATCGAAGTTGATGACCTAAAACTAAATACAACTAGTGGAGCAGATATGAAATTAGACGTTAATACTCAAACACTAAATTGCCATTCTACAAGTGGTAGCGATATTAAAATTACCGGTACCACAGATGTTTTGGTTGCTAGTGCTACAAGCGGAAGCGACATTGACGCCAGAAATTTGAGTTCAGAAAAGTCGAATGTATAGGCAACAAGTGGTGCAGATATTTCAGTGAACACCTCAAAAGAACTAACCGCCAGAGCTACTAGTGGTGGAGATGTAAGATATTCTGGAAATCCTGAAAAAGTAAACAAATCTGACAGCTCTTCTGGAAGTGTTAGACAGCAATAAATTCAATCAACCTTAAATAGATAGAGAATTTAACAAACATATATCATACTTAAAACCAATCAATTAAAAGCCATTTCAAATTCTTTATAGAGTTTGGGATGGTTTTTGTATATCTTTGTTTAACAGCTTTAAAAGTGACCAATTAAATGATTTGTGTCTTATTTAAAGTATAATAGATATATAAATGAAAAAAACAGTACTCATTCTAATTTTTATGATTGTTAGTACAGCAATGACAACTGCACAATCAACAGATAAAATTAAAGGTGACAGAAACGTAACCATTAAGCAAACTTATATAGATGATTTTGACACTATCGTAGTTGACGGTGATTTTTCAATAGAAATCGTTTACAACAGTAAACCATCTGTTAATGTTGAAACTGATGATAATTTACATGATATCATTCAGTTCGAAGTTGTAGATGGCGTACTTACTTTTGTAGAAACAACTCGTATTACTTCTAAAAAGAAACTAAGTATTACAGTTAACTATGGTGACGCATTAAAAAATATCGAAACTAAAGGTGATGGAGAAGTAAGATCTTTAACCTCTATGGAGTTAGGAGATGTAACACTAACGACTTCAGATAACTCGAGAGCATATTTGAATATTAAAGCTAAAAAATTTTTATATAAAAGTTCAGGGAAATCTAAAACAAGACTTAATCTAACAGCAGATTCTACAAAGATAGAACTTAGCGACAATAGTAAATTAGATGCACTAATAAACAGTAAAATAGCTGACTTTGATTTATACTTACGCTCTGATGCTGTGATTGAAGGCTCTGCAAACAGTTCTGTTATTCGATTAGAGAATTCTACAAACTTTAATGGTGCAAAATTCGATGTTAAAACGACCGATGTGAGCTTAGAAGAAAATAGCGACTTAACTATTTCGGTAGCTGAAAGTATATTAATTGCCGCCTCTGGCAATAGCGAAATTTACTTATTTGGAAGTCCAGCTATATCAATAACAAAATTTGAAGACACTGCAAAACTGCAAAAGAAGAAACGCTAAAAATATAGTAGCAAATAATAAAGCCGAAGTTAATCACTTCGGCTTTATTATTTGTATCTGCTATCTACTAATTATAACTTGGTGTCGCCACCTCAAAAGTCGAGTCTTTAGCTGCTAAATAACGCTCAGCATCCAAAGCTGCCATACAGCCAGTACCAGCAGCAGTTATAGCTTGTCTATAAACATGATCTGAGGCATCACCACTTACAAACACACCTTCTATATTTGTTTTACTAGTTCCTGGAACAGCATTAATGATATAACCAGTCTCATCAAGATTTAAATAATCTTTAAAAATATCTGTATTTGGCTTATGACCAATAGCAACAAAGAACCCTGTTGCCTCGATATCGTGCTTTTCTTTAGTTTTATTATTAAATACACGCACACCTGTTACCACTTGTCCATCACCTAAAACTTCATCTGTTTCAGTATTAAAAAGAACTTCAATATTTTCTGTGTTCTTAACTCTGCTAGCCATAATTTTAGATGCTCTAAATTCGTCTCGTCTCACCAACATTGTCACCTTCTTACAAAGTTTAGATAAATAATGAGCTTCTTCTGCAGCAGAATCACCAGCACCAACAAGTACAACTTCTTGGTTTCTATAAAAGAAACCATCGCAAACGGCACAAGCAGAAACGCCACCACCTAACTTTAAATATTTTTGTTCAGATGGTAAGCCCAAATATTTTGCAGAAGCACCTGTTGATATAATAATAGTAGATGCATGAATTTCCTTTTCATCATTAACCCATACTTTATGAACATCTCCAGAGAAATCAACTTTAGTTATCCAACCATGCCGCACATCTGCGCCAAAGCGTTCAGCTTGTTTTTGTAATTGTATCATCATCTCTGGCCCTGTGATACCGTCAGGATATCCAGGAAAATTTTCAACATCATTTGTGGTAGTCAATTGACCACCAGGTTGTGTTCCTTGATATAGAACAGGGAACATATTAGCTCTAGAGGCATAAATTGCAGCTGTATATCCAGCAGGTCCAGAACCTATTATTAAACATTTTACTTTTTCAATTGTATCAGACATATCTTATGTTTTATCACAAAACAAAAGTAGTTTTTTTGAGCAAATCCTTACATAGAAGTTATTAACACTTGTAATGACAGTATAATTATTTTGAATCGTATCAAATTCTAAGTTTAATTTTGTAAATTATAGGTGTTTAACAGCTAAAATTTTTGAATCATGAAATCTAAATTTTTTATTTTAAGCCTTGTTTTTGTCTTAATTTCTTCCTGTAGAGAAAATGTTAAAAGCAATGAAAAAATAGTAGATCATTCTATAGAAAATAAATTAAGCCTTAAAGGAACATGGGAACTTAAAGGGTTTTACAATTACCAAAACAATATTATTGTCGATTCCTTTTCTAACAATACCATTTCAAGACAAATAAAAATGTATTCAGACACAAAAGTAATGTGGAGTAAACAGAGACCTGCAGATTCAATTGAATTTTTCGGATATGGATCTTACAATTTTGAAGATGGCATCCTTACTGAAGTTTTAGAATTTGGCTCTACATTTATGAATGAAGTAATTGCAGAAAGCAAAGAGTTTAATTTTCAGCTTCAATTACATCCAGATCGTTTTGAACAAATTGAATTGGATGAGGATGGTAATCGCATCTATTCTGAAAATTATATAAGAATAGAATAAAAAAAAGCTTAGTAAAAACTAAGCTTTTTAACTGAAGTCGGGGTGGCAGGATTCGAACCTGCGGCCTCCACGTCCCAAACGTGGCGCGATAACCGGGCTACGCTACACCCCGAATTTTATAGTTATCATTTTCGGACT
>Ga0316208_1004033_pt1 | contig 10044 bp, 6 predicted proteins | sample 3monopyrite_MG_FD_204944 | JGI IMG/M metagenome (GOLD analysis project Ga0316208, IMG submission 204944) | Microbial mat bacterial communities from mineral coupon in-situ incubated in ocean water Damariscotta River, Maine, United States -... | ecosystem: Environmental > Aquatic > Marine > Coastal...
CGTAACAGCCATCCGTGGCGACCTCCATCGTGTTAGAATCGTCTGAAATGTGCACCACGAACTATAGACACTTTCTCAAATACTCACGACAGTAATTTCCTGACCGATGCTAAGTCGACCTGCCCGAGTTCATCAGCAGCAGCACGAAGACGACGAGCAATTTCGACAAGACGGTTAACGCTTCCAGTGACGTCAGACATAGATTGCCTCCACGGAATTTGCTCCACCCGCGAACCTGCAGAGGCAGGATCGTGCCACTTCCGATGTCAATCATGCAAGCAACATTGAAAAGTCAGACCTCAGTCAACGCTCGTCAAGCCTGATTGAGACACTCTTGAACAAACCCGGCTTCGAGCAATCGGCGAATCAAACCTGCGGTCAATCGCAGTTCCTCTTTTGAACTGACGTAGTGTCGTGCGACTCGATCACCCTTGCCAGCAGGCGAATCTGCAAACCTGCTGCCCGTCTTCAATTCGTCGAGGCGTTTTGTAGACACGGGACTAAGCCATGATTCTTTTGTCTACCAAACCTATAGGGTAGCAAATCTGTCGTCAGGCATTCTGCGCATGGATCGCGATTGCTGAGGCCGGCGCCGATCGCATTAGCAAGCGATGTCACTGCCAGTCGCCGCCTCCGAACACCGTACCGCCGATGTTCTGGCCACGTTGCATCACTTGCCTGTTTTCAGCTTCTTGACCGTCACGTTGTACTCGCCTGGGAATTTGGACTTCCTGCCGTTGGTGTGCGTTCCGACGATTTTGAACTTTTTCGTCGATGGCGGCAGCGGGAAGTATAGGAATCCGTCGTCCTCGTAGACGCATGGGTACAGAAGCTGGTCGACCTTGGCACTCACGTTAAAACCAAGCCCGTCGACGCTTGCAGCCAGTCCGACAGAATCGCGGTAAAGCAGGATGTCTTCGACTCCCTGCTGATTGCGAATCGCCACATCCCAATCATTGACGAAGGCGACCAGAGACTTTTTGAGCAATCTGGCGCGCGGCGATTCCAGAAGGTCATAGTTCTCGTCGTACCACTTGCGAAGATCGTCATCAATCGGGAATCGAACAAACCGAGTCTGACTTCCCGTGAGAATCTGAACTTCAAGACCTGCGTCTTTTGCGCTGAACTGAGTTTCCAGAATGTCACTTTTGACTCGTTCACGATTTTCCGCGAAATGATCGAGAACCCGCGATCGAATGTCGTCCGGGACGTCGAACATGGCCTTATCGACGATCCTTGGTTTCATCGCTTCATTTTTGATGAATGCCGCAACGCGGTCTCCGTTCAGACTTGGCATCTGCTGGAGATACATCCAGGCGATCCCGCCGACCAACGCGACTCCGCAAAGTATCGGAAACCAAAGCCCGGACTTCTTGCCTTTCGAACGACGGCGCACGCGAGCTGCAACCGACGAACTCGCTGGAACGATCGGTTGCCCTGGTGTCGGAGTAGGCGGTCCCGGAAACTGAACCGGCGCTACGGGTGTCTCAAACTGCGGAGTCACTGACTGCTCACCGGGAAAGCCATTCGGAACGCCAACCGGTGCCGCATCAATAAATTGACCGGGCGGCGTAGACGGAGGTGCTGGTGAGAATGGCACTGGGTTCTCAACGACCGCCTGCGGAGGTGCCATCGGAGGGGCTGCCGGCTGCTGGCCGATTGGCTCATCGGCCGCAACTTGAGTCGGCGGTGCCGCCACCTGAGGCACCAGAAGTTTTGTATGGCACGTTGGGCAGGAACCCCTGGCCCCTGCGGCTGCATCCGGCACTCGTATCGCTACGCCGCATTGCGGACAATTGAATTCAATAGCCATGGTATTTCTTCCCGGTTTCCCGGCTCTCGACAAGTGAGCCGACGGCGTTAGCCGCGGGCCGCAATCAACGCAGAAAAGGCCCGAGGCTAGCGCCTTCGGCTCTTCGGCTCATCATTTCGGGAAGTTATTCTGAACACGTTCCTTAGAGGAATCTAATCTCGACTCAGTCAGAATACCGGATGCCAACCTGTTGAGTTTCGCACCGGCTTGCCTTTCGAGTTGAATCAGAACGTTTCCAGACACAAATTTCCGCGTGTCAAACTTGACAGAATCGTCAGGAACGGTATTTCGCAGGTCATTCCGGAATCTGAAGCAACGAAGTGACGCTCAATCAGACGGTGATGCAGATTTCAGGAAACGATAGAATCCCCGGCGTCTGAACTGGTGACGGGCCATCGGATTGCCCGTTCAAACAATGACGCATAACGCGCTTGCCCATTAGAAATCTTCAGGGAATGGTCCTGGTTCATGGAATTGATTCGAGCCCGAGCCTACGCACGAGCTGGCCTGATCGGCAATCCGTCCGACGGGTATCACGGTCGGACGTTGTCGTTGATCGTGCGAAACTACTGGGCCGAGGTCGTCCTTTACGAATGGGAAGACCTCGAGATCATTCTCAGCCAGGAAGACCGTTGCCGATTCGGCTCGATGGCCGAACTGCAGCAGGATGTTCAGCTTCACGGATACTACGGCGGAGTTCGCCTGGTGAAAGCGACGATCCGCTGCTTCGCCGACTACTGCCAGCGGAACTGCATTTCGCATCACTCGCGAAACTTCTCAATCCGATATCAAAGCAACATTCCCCGAGCCGTCGGGATGGCCGGCTCCAGCGGAATCATCATCGCGACGCTGCGTGCGCTGATGCAGTTTTACGAGGTTGACATCCCGCTCAAAATCCAGCCTTCGCTTGCCTTGAGCGTCGAAACTGGCGAGCTGCGGATTAACGGCGGTCTTCAGGATCGAGTCGTTCAAGTCTACGAAGGCCTCGTTTACATGGACTTCGCCGAAGAGCGAACTCAAATCCTCGACGGGATGGAAGCTGGCCATTACGAACCGGTCGATACTGCGTTGCTGCCAAACCTCTTTATGGCATACAGCGATGACGCAGGAGAACCAACGGAAGTCACACACGCCCCGCTGCGAGCTCGTTACGACGATGGCGACTCGAAGATTCACGCGGCCATGAAACGTTTCGCAGCAATCACCGATGAAGCCCGAGCCGCCCTGGTCGCGAAAGATCATTCCACGTTTCATCAGCTCGTTGACGAAAACTTCGATCTGCGACGATCAATTTGTGACCTGTCGCCATTACACGTCCGGATGGTTGAGGCAGCTCGCGTCGCTGGTGCGTCGGCGAAGTTCGCGGGTTCAGGCGGAGCAATCGTCGGAACCTTCGAAAGCCAATCTCAGTACGAATCGCTTGAGAAGAATCTGACGGCAATCGGCTGCGACGTCTTCCGCCCTCATATCGAGCCGTGAGAGGCTGCTGATTCTAATTGGACTGCGCCATTTCGTGGGAAATATCGCCTCTCCCGCTTGCGGGAGAGGTCGGCCTCTCAGGGCCGGGTGAGGGTTTCTGATTCAGAATACGGTCGCCATTCGAGTAAGTAGTCAGTCGCAAAACCCCTCACCCGCGGCTGAGACCGCGACCTCTCCCCCAAGGGGGAGAGGTGACATGCACAGTCCATGGTGGCGTTGTCCAACTAAAACTTTGATGCCATCCTCGACGGCTCTTTGACGTGCAGCATCAGGATGGCGATATCGGCCGGAGTGATGCCGCTGATCCGGCTTGCCTGTCCGAGATTCGCGGGCTGCACTTTTCTTAGTTTCTCGCGAGCTTCGGCTCGAAGATTCGAAACAGCAAGGTAGTCGAACGTTTCGGGAATGCGGACGTTCTCGAGGTTGGACTGTTTCTCAATCGTCGACGCCTGCCGGCGAATATAGCCTGCGTATTTCGTCTCGATTTCAACCTGCTCAGCGGCTCGGTCCGTGATATCGAGTTCTGCGACGGCGGATGATCGCTGGCTGATGTCTGACCAGCTTAGTTCCGGACGACGAAGCCATTCTTCCAGAGTCTTCCCTTCGGACCGCTCCTTCTGCACCAGCCGAGTCGCTCGTTCGATCTGCTCTTTGTGCTTCTGAAACTGTTCCCAACGTTCGCTGTCGACGCTGCCGATCTCTCGCCCGCGCGGAGTCAATCTTCGGTCGGCATTGTCCTGCCGCAGTAGCAGCCGATACTCAGCTCGCGATGTAAACATGCGGTACGGCTCGTCGACGCCCTTTGTCACAAGATCGTCGAGCAGTACGCCAAGGTACGCCTCTTCCCGACCGAGAACGAACGGACTTTTGCCAGCCGCTTTGAGAGCTGCGTTCAAACCCGCGATCAGCCCCTGGCCTGCCGCTTCTTCGTAGCCAGTCGTCCCGTTGAGCTGCCCGGCAAAGTAAAGACCTGCGACTCGCTTTGTTTCGAGCGTCGCGTGAAGTTGCGTCGGCGGCGCGAAGTCATACTCGACCGCGTATCCATACCGCATGATCTCTGCGTTTTCCAATCCTTCGATCGACCGGATCATCTCGTCCTGGACATCGCGCGGCAGGCTGGTCGAGATACCGTTGCAGTATATTTCGAGCGTGTTGCGGCCTTCGGGTTCGAGAAACAGCTGGTGCGACTGCTTCTCCGAAAAGCGAACGACCTTATCCTCGATGGACGGGCAGTATCGCGGCCCGGTCGAGTTGATCTGGCCGCTGTACATGGGGGCGCGGCTGAGGTTGGCTCGAATCAGATCGTGGACCTTCTCGTTGGTTGCCGCGAGCCAGCAGCCGATTTGTTCCTGTTCGATCTTCTCAGTCATGAACGAGAACGGCTTCGGATTATCGTCGCCCGGCTGCGGTTCCAACTTTGAATAATCGATCGTTCTGCCATTCAGCCGAGCCGGTGTTCCGGTCTTAAACCGCTCCAGTTGAAAGCTCAGTTCGGCGAAACACTGCGACAGGGAATTTGTCGTCCCCTCGCCGGCTCTTCCGCCTTTCGACTGGGCCTCGCCCGTGTGCATGATCGCCTGCAGGAAAGTTCCTGTGGTCACGATCGCCGCGCCGACCCGGTACAAAGCGTCGCCGCGAACGCGCACTCCGGTTATTTTCCCCTCTTCAACGACCAGGCCTTCGACCATCTCCTGGCGAAGCGTCAGGTTTTCCTGCTCCTCGACCCGCAGCTTCATCCAGAATTGGTAGGCCTTCTTGTCCGCCTGAGCTCGCGGACTGTGCATCGCCGGACCTTTGCTTTGATTCAGCATGCGAAACTGAATCCCGGTCGCATCGATGCAGCGCCCCATCTCGCCACCCAGAGCGTCGATCTCGCGGACGATCTGCCCTTTCGCGACGCCACCGATCGCCGGGTTGCAACTCATCTGCCCGACGGTATCGCAATTCATGGTCAGCAAAACTGTGCGAGCGCCCAGCCGAGCCGCAGCCAGCGCCGCCTCGGTTCCAGCGTGGCCGGCGCCGATGACGGCGATGTCGAAATCGTAAACTGAGGAAGCCATGAGTTGGTCTTAGCGATTAAAGGGTGCGGCATAAGGAAGTGCGGCATAAGGAAGTGCGGCATAAGGAAGTGCGGCATAAGGAAGTGCGGCATAAGGAAGTGCGGCATAAAGAGGTGCGGCATTCTGAGCCGGACGCATCGTACTGTCGAGGGTTCGCCTGACAGTCGGAAACTCTTATGCTTGTCGACTAATCTCCGCTGACTGGCTGCTTTTGGCCCGAAGAGGTTGTCATCTTTCAATTGGCATGACAGTAGGCTGGAACAAGCTCCGCGCAGTTCCGGCAATTCAAACGGGGTTTGACTCTCGACTGCCGGAACTGCCGGAACTGCGCAGAGCTTGTTCCAGCCTACGATAGAAATCGCGTCCCAGATTTCGAAAAGCCAGTGCCAGACTGCGGATTTTCAACGGAACTGGATTATTCCGACCTGTTTGAATTCACAATGGAGGCTTCGACGATGCAGCGACCCGCCTGGATTTCTCTTTTCAGCCTGACAGTGGTCCTACTGACTGTGGGATTTACTTCGCTCGGATTCGCCGACGAAGACACCAAAGAAACCGCAGAACCAAAGCCAGCCCCAGCGGAAAAACCGACGAAAAAGCCCGCCACACACACTGTCAAGGCGGAGCGGTTGCTGATCGAGCTGAAGTTGTCCGGGACGTTTGAGAGTGCTCGTGCCGTCGAAATCGCTCTGCGGCCGAAGTCGTGGAGCAAGCTTGAAGTCAAACAGGCGGTCGCTCATGGAGAGTCGGTCAAGAAGGGTGACAGATTGGTCGAGCTTGACCTCGAAGAACTGACGCGTTCAATCAAGTCTGCCGAGCAGGCGTTGGCCATCGGAAAGTTGGGACTCGACGAGGCCCGCGTCAATCTGGAGGCTCAACGCAAAACGACGCCGATCGAACTGGAATCTGCCAACAGGAATGCGAAGAACGCCAATGACGACCTGAAATACTTTCTGGAGGTCGACAAAGCGCAGTCGATCAAGTCCGCCGAACGATCGCTCAAAAGTTCGCAGTACTCTTTGGAATACGCGACGGAAGAGCTCAATCAACTCCGTCAGATGTACAAGGCCGACGACCTGACTGAGGAGACCGAGGAGATCATCCTCAAACGAGCAGAACGCTCGGTCGAGTCAGCAGCCTTCTCACTGGAATACGCCAAACTGCGAACGGCAAGAACGTTGACTACAACGATCCCTCGAAAGGAAGTCACACTGGTCGAGTCGACAAAACGGCAATCATTCAATCTCGCCCGAACCGTCACGACGACCGAGGCTGCGCTCAAGAAGGCGGAGATCGGACTGGAGAAACTGCAGATTGAACATTCTCTCGCGAGGGAGAAACTCGCAGAACTGAAAGCCGACCTGAAAACGCTCTCGAGGATCAATTCTCCGATCGACGGCTTCGTCTACTTCGGTCGCGTGCAGAATGGCAAATGGAGCGGCATTGGCACACTTGAAGCAGCTTTGCAGCCCGGCGGAGCCCTCACGGCTAAGAAAGTCTTCATGACGATCGTTTCTCCAGACGTTACGCGAGTACGAGCGTCAGTCAGCGAAAAAGACCTGTATCAAGTCCGCAAGGGAGTCGCCGGAAAGGGATCAGCAACCGCGTTCCCTGACTCGAAGTTTGAACTCAAGGTCAGCTCTGTTGGAAGAATCCCGTCAGCGCCGGGTCAGTTCGACTGTGTCATCGATCTTGTGGATGGATCAAAGACCTCAGCCGTGGCCGGTATGAGCTGTCAGGTTTCTCTTGTTACCTATGACCAGCCGGATGCTTTCTGCGTGTCTGCCGCGTCAGTATTTTCTGACGCCGGCGAAGAAGAGCAGTATGTTTTTGTCGTGAAGAACGACGGACATGCCCGACAAGTCGTCAAGACGGGACGCCAGCACGGCGACCGAGTCGAAATCGTCGAAGGTCTGAACGCTGCGGACGAGATCCTCGTCAAGAAACCCGAGGGGCTGTGATATGCGCCGCCTTTTTCTCGCCCTGCTGGTTTCACTCAGTCTGACTCAGGTCGGCTTGACTGAAGACGAGACATTAACTGCGCCCGCGGCCAAATCGCGGACTCCACGCGTCAAGCCGATTGCCGCCACCGATCCAGCCGTCCTCGAATCATCGATCAAGCGAGGCGTCGATTTTCTGGTCGGTTACCAGAATGACGACGGTTCCTGGGGAAACCCGACTCGAACGAAGGGGCTTAACATTTACGCGCCGGTGCCCGGCGCGCATCACGCGTTTCGAACGGCGACAACGGCGATGTGCATCATGGCTCTGATTGAATCAGGCAGCGAAACACCGGAGGTCAAGCAGTCTCTGGACAGAGCCGAGCAGTGGCTGTTGACATACCTGCCGCGACTCCGTCGCGCAACGCCGACAGCAATCTATAACGTCTGGGGACATGCCTATTCGATACAGGCTCTCGTCAGAATGCACCGTCAACACGATGACGCGTCGTTCCGCGAACGACTTGTCGAACTCATGAAGCAGCAGTTCGACCTGCTCGACCGATACGAGTCCGTCGACGGCGGGTGGGGTTACTACGACTTTCGGCTGGGTAGCCAGAAACCGGCCAGCAGCTCAATCAGCTTCGTCAATGCGACGGTGCTGGTCGCCTTCCACGAGGCAAAGTCGATCGGAGTCGAACCGCCGGAGAAGAACGTCAAAAGGGCAATTGCCGCCCTGATTCGACAGCGGAAGTCTGACTTCTCTTATCTCTACGGCGAGTATCTCAAAGATCGCCCGATGCGAGGCATCAATCGCCCCGGTGGAAGTCTCGGGCGTTCACAAGCCTGCAACATTGCATTACGCGTCTGGGGCGACGAGAAGATCACCGACGGAGTTCTGGACACGTGGCTGCACCGTCTGTTCGCTCGAAACGGGTGGCTAAGTATCGGTCGAAAAAGGCCGATTCCCCATGAATCATGGTTTCAGGTCGCCGGATACTTTTACTACTACGGTCACTACTACGCAGCGCTGTGCATTGAAGATCTGCCCGTAGAAAGCCGCGGCCTGTTTCAGGCACACATGGCCCAAACGATCATCCCCAAGCAGGAGAAAGATGGCTCGTGGTGGGACTACCCGCTGTACGACTACCACCAGCCATACGGAACCGCCTTCGCCCTGATGACGCTTGTCCGCTGCAGGTCGACAACGAAGTAATCAACAGCGTGCACTAATCCTCGAAACGCATTACGAAATCGACCGTCTGATCGTCATCGGAAATCCTCCCGAATAACGGCCACCGGACTGGCGTGCCGGCACTCCATTTTCTAAATATCACTCTGAATCGGCAGCAGAAGCAGCTTTCCTGGGAACTTGTTTCGGACCCGTTCCTTTTGCGCCATTACTCTTGCCCAGGGAGCTTGCGAAAGTCGGTCGGAGTGGTGATAAGCCGTTGGATGGCTCACAAGGTGGATTACGACAGAAAGATGATGGAAAGGCACGATGCACGCGGATATTCAACAGACAAAAGATCGGGTTACTGAGAAGGCGGACCTGATTCATCGGTTAAATGCTGAGCTGGGAAAGGCGATCATTGGACAGGAGGAAATGATCTCGCGGTTGCTGATCGGGTTGCTGACTGGCGGGCATGTTCTGCTGGAAGGTGTGCCGGGGCTCGCCAAGACGACCGCGATTACGGCGTTGTCGAAGGCTCTCTCAGTCGGGTTTCAGAGGATTCAGTTTACGCCGGACCTGCTGCCAGCCGATCTCGTCGGGACAATGATTTATGCCCCGGCCGATGGCTCGTTCAAGACGCGGAAGGGGCCGATCTTCTCGAACCTGATTCTGGCCGACGAAATCAACCGCGCGCCGTCGAAGGTGCAGTCGGCTTTGCTGGAAGCCATGCAGGAGCGGCAGGTCACGATCGGCGACGAGACGTTCCCGCTGGAGAAGCCCTTTCTGGTCCTGGCGACTCAGAATCCGATCGAGCAGGAAGGGACGTATCCGCTGCCGGAAGCTCAGGTCGACCGCTTCATGCTCAAGGTAAAGATCACCTATCCGAAGCCGGAGCAAGAACGCAAGGTTCTCGACATGGCATTGGACGAGTCGACGCGACCGGTTCAGAAAGTTCTGACGCCGCAGGACATCTTTGACATGCAGGATGTCGTCCGGATGATTTACATCGACGACCAGGTGAAGGACTACATCGTGTCCGTCGTGCGATCGACTCGCGAACCGGCGGAGTTCAAGCTGGCGAAGGTGGCTCCGTTGATCGACTTTGGTGCGTCGCCGCGTGCGACGATCTTCCTGGGAATCGGAGCCCGAGCCAACGCCTTCCTGAACGGTCGCGCCTATGTCACTCCGCAGGATGTGAAAGACGTTGCGTACGACATACTTCGTCACCGAGTCGTCTTGACGTACGAAGCGGAAGCCGAAGAAATGACCAGCGAAGACGTCATCCGAGAAATCCTCGCTACCGTACCGGTGCCATAGGCTCTGCCGAAAATTTGGAACGTCAACCTTCGAGCTCAGTTGGGCATTCCGCACGGATTGCGGAGCCACATTGGCACGCCACTCCGTGGCGTCAGCGCGACCGACATTAACGAAGATTAGCGGTTATCAGTGTTCTTTCCGTCATATTGCTAAAGCCAGCTTTGCCGTAACCATGCCAGAAGTTGCCGACATTATTCGAAAAGTGCAGCGGATTCAGATCGTTGCGAACAGGTCCGTCAACGATCTGCTCGCCGGTCAGTA
>Ga0316208_1004034_pt1 | contig 10042 bp, 6 predicted proteins | sample 3monopyrite_MG_FD_204944 | JGI IMG/M metagenome (GOLD analysis project Ga0316208, IMG submission 204944) | Microbial mat bacterial communities from mineral coupon in-situ incubated in ocean water Damariscotta River, Maine, United States -... | ecosystem: Environmental > Aquatic > Marine > Coastal...
GTTTCAGACGCTGGCACGCATTCAAAACACCATCGCCTGCGGCTTCGGGTCAAACAAGGCAACGGAAATCGGGAAGTTATTTCGGGACTGATCCTAAGTAGTACAAACGTTTTGTGGCTAATAGGCGAAGAGTGGATTCCGCGTCGAAAACCAGCAGAGGCCGAATTTCATAAACCGATCGACGTACTCCGATGGGGCAAACTGCCCGAATGATTCTGCTGAGAAGTGATGCAAAATGCGTCAGTGTAGAATGCGGCAGTCATTCGGTTGCTATTTGCCGCAGCGCACGTCGGCGGCACATTCCCAATGAATAGCTGTCCGCCAGGCGATTTCAGCCTCTTTTCAACGATTGTCACATGTTTGGCACAGTGCGTGCATTAAAGGATTCTCAGCGGTAGCAGGCGTTGGCCCGCACTTGTTGCCGTCGGTCTTAGCGTGGCGGATGACTTCGGTCATCCGTCACGCTTTTTTTGTGCGCCGATTATGCGTAAGTCTTGCTCCGCCCGACGGAATTGGGAATCGCCGACAAGCAACACTGGCGCCGCAGTTCGTCAGGCAGAGTCTGACATACGAGAAACTGCTCAACGGGCCTTGCGCCCAGCGAATCTGCTGCCCGACGTGACATCCTGACTGTGAGGCTCAATAATCGAGGTTCGTCGATGTGACCTCATCTTTGTGAACTCACTGCAGCAGGACTCGTGATGGACTACCGGAATCTCGGAAAAGCTGGCGTCAAAGTCTCACCCGTTTGCCTTGGAACGATGATGTTCGGAGGGCAGACCAGCGAAGCAGACTCAATTCGAATCATTCACCAGGCGAATGATCTGGGAGTCAACTTTATCGATACCGCCGACATGTACGCGGGCGGCGAATCGGAAGTTGTCACTGGCAAGGCGATCGCCGACCGGCGGAACGATGTCGTGTTGGCGACCAAGGGCGTCCAGAAAATGGGAGACGGCCCCAACGATCAGGGAGCCAGTCGCAAGCACCTGATGCACGCTCTGGACGAGAGTCTGCGGCGGCTGAATACCGACTTCATCGACATCTACTATTACCACGCGCCGGATTACTCGACGCCGATCGAAGAATCCATGCGGGCTCTCGACGACATGGTTCGTTCGGGCAAGGTCCACTACATCGGCTGCTCGAACTTTCGTTCATGGCGAATCTGCGAAGCACTCTGGACGAGCGACAAGCTGAACCTGCACGCGTTCTCCGTGCTGCAGCCGCTTTACAACATTATGAACCGCGACATCGAAGTCGAAGTGCTGCCGATGTGCCAGGAGAAGGGCCTCGGAGTTGTCAGTTACTCGCCGCTCGCCCGCGGCATTCTGACCGGCAAGTACAAACCCGGCGAGGGCTATCCCGATGGCAGTCGAGCGTCGCGCAACGATCCGCGGATGCAGCAGGCGGAACTTCGCGACGCAAGCATCGAGCTTTCGCAGAAGATTGCTGACTACGCACGAAACACCAAAGGCTGCGAGCCGACTCACTTCGCTCTGGCGTGGTGCCTGGCGAATCCGATTCTGACGTCGATCATTCTTGGACCGAAGACGCAGACGCAGTTCGAAGACAACATGAAGTGCCTGGATGTCGAGATCACGGCGGCGGACGAAGACTTCATCGACGACCTGATTCCGATCGGCGAGCACAGCGGCAAAGGCTTCCAGGATACCGCTTACCCGGTAACCGGCCGGCCTCGTTGCTAAAGCTGCAGGCAGGAGATTGACCACGGAACACACGGAATGACACGGAAAAAGAGGGTTAGTTTCCGTGTCATTCCGTGTGTTCCGTGGTTCGATATTTTGAGTCATAAGTTGACGCATCAGACTTCGTCAGGCACAGCCTGACCTACCGGGAATGTCATCGATGGAAGATTCTGCAATCTGGACGATCGTGACTCTTGCCATCGGAATGCTGATCGTCATCGGCGGCATCCTGGTATTGAAGCTGCATGCTTTCCTCGCGTTGACGTTTGCCGCGCTGGTCGTGGCGATTTTGACTCCGCAGTCAGCCACTCAGAATTATGAAATTAGCAAGAGTGCCACAGAGGTCACCTACACGGAAAATATCGAATACGAGCGAGCCGATCTGGACGGCAGTCTTACTCCAGCGACGAACGTGTTGGTCGGAATCTCGGACAAGAAGAAGTTCCCGACCGATCGCGAATACATGCTGCTTCGGCGCCAGGGAGATTCTTACGAAGTCTTCATTCCCCGGATCCGCCCTGTGAACGGACTGGGGTCTAACACCGGCGAAGATCCCCCCGACACCAATCTGGTCATGGTCGCGGTGGACCAACCGCCGGATCATCGCCCGCAGGTTGGTGATTTCGTCATCGAACCTCACCTCTACGCGTCGGCGGTGAAAGAGTCCAAACAGACGGTCGCGTCCCGCGTTGCTTCGGGGTTCGGAAGCACCGCCGGGAAGATTGGCATTCTGATCGCCATGGCGTCGATCATCGGAAAATGTTTGCTGGATAGCGGAGCGGCGGACCGAATCGTGCGTACGGCTCTTGCGAAGTTCGGCGAAAAGTTCGCTCCGCTTTCGTTTGTGTTCAGCGGATTTCTGCTGGGAGTGCCGGTGTTTTTCGACACGGTTTTCTATCTGATGATTCCGCTCGGTAAGGCGATGCAACTGCGGACCGGCCGTAACTATTTGCTCTTCGTACTGACGATCGTGGCGGGAGCGACAATGGCGCACTCGCTGGTTCCGCCGACGCCGGGGCCGTTGGTCGTCGCTGAAGAACTCGGAGTCGATATCGGCATGATGATTCTGGCGGGCTGCATCGTCGGATTCTTCACCGCAGGATTCGGGTATTTGTACGCGTCGATGTTTGCCAACAAAATCTGGACGTTGCCGCTGCGTGAGACCTCCGACTTTTCACTGAAGGATCTCGAAGCACTGTCCAACCGAAAAGAATCGGAGTTGCCGCCGTTCTGGCTTTCGATACTTCCCATTGTTCTGCCTGTCGTGCTGATCGCCGGCTACAGCGTCATCAAGGCTTTGGAAGTCGAGATGTCGCCAACGGTCGGCAAGATTGCTGCCACGCTCGGTGACAAGAATATTGCTCTGATTATTTCCGCGGTGATTGCTATGTTCACGCTGATTCGGTCTCGCGGACTGTCACGCAAAGAGCTGGCCGACGCGGTCGGAGCGTCACTCGCCAGCGGAGGGATCATTATTCTGATCACGTCCGCTGGCGGAGCGTTCGGCAAGACACTCCAGGCAACGGGAGTCGCGACTCTGATTCAGGATCTGTCGGTAACGTCGCCGGCCATGATCATCACGATGGCCTGGCTGATCACCGCAGCGATCCGAACAGCTCAAGGTTCGGCGACAGTGGCGATGATGACGGCCGTCGGGATTCTGGGAGGCCTGGCTCAATCGGGATCGCTGCCGTTTCATCCGGTTTACCTGGCACTGGCAATCGGTTGTGGTTCCAAGCCGATCGCCTGGATGAACGATTCCGGCTTCTGGGTGATCACTCGCATGAGCGGTATGACCGAAGGCGAAGGTCTGAAATACATCACGCCGATGACGACGCTGATGGGCGTCGTCGGGTTGATCGTCACGATTGCCGGCGCGATGTTGTTTCCGATGGTTTGAGGAATTGATATCTGACTGGAAGAAGACTTTTAATCGCAGAGGACGCTGAGGTTTGTCGCAGAGGACGGAAAGTTCTTCGACAAATCTCTGCGTTTCCCTCTGCGAGTCTCTGCTCCTCTGCGTTGAAGGTCAGCCTGAGTCGGCGGAATGAGCGGAAGGAATTGAAATGGCTGAAGCAGCAACGCAGGTACGTGCCACGCGAATTCGCTATCTGATCGTGGCGGCGGCGACGTTGATGTCGTTTCTTCTGTACCTCGACCGGTTCTGCGTTTCCTTCGCCGTTGACTACATCCGCCAGGATCTGGGGATGACTCAGGGGCAGGTGAAATGGTTTCTCAGCGCCTTCTTCTGGTCTTACGCACTGGCTCAGGTTCCTTCCGGCTGGCTGAGCGATCGGTATGGCGCGAGGATCATGCTTGTAATTTACATCCTGACCTGGTCTTTCTTCACCGGGCTGATCGGAGCGGCCAACAGTTTTGCGATGTTGATTGTGTCACGGCTTGGTCTGGGATTCGGTCAGGCAGGAGCGTATCCGACAGCCGCATCGATTGTTGGACGCTGGATGCCGGTTACCGCTCGCGGAAGCGCGAGCGCAATCGTTGCCAACGGCGGTCGCATCGGCGGTGCCCTGGCCCCGGTGCTCACTGCTTATCTGATCGTCCAGTTCGTGCCGATGGGAACTCCGGTCGAGATTCATCCCAAAGACGTACTGATCTCCAGCGAGGTGATCGAACGGTTGCAGGCCGATGGGAAAGCAAGCTCGCTGCGTGCTCACCTCACGCAAGCCGACACCGAAAAACTGGATGCTGCGACGGTTACGGTCGAAGGGACCGGTGACGACGAAACGAAAGAGTATTCAGGAGTTGTTCTCGAAGACCTCGCTGCCATGCTGAATCAGATTATCGAGGCGGGCGAAATCTACACCGAGCAGCAGATGGGCGCGGTGAAGTTGCCAAAGGAAGGACTCGGGATGCTGGCTCTTGTCAACGAAGGCGAAGAACTTTCCGACGACCAGCGAGTCCGGTTTCATCGCTTTCTGCTGGAAGGAGTGTTTCCGAGAGGGCTGGCGAAGCTCTACGGCAAAGGCTGGCGGCCGATCATGTATATCTACGGTTTTGCCGGAATCTTCGTGGCCGCCTTCTTCTGGATCTTCTTCCACAATCGACCGGAAGTTCATTCCTGGAGTAACAAGGCCGAGCATGCGTTGATCCTGAAAGGCCGCGAAGACCTCGCGAAGCATGACGGACAGAAGCTGGAACCTGCTCCGATCAAAGCACTCGTGATGAGCTTCAACATGTGGTGCAGCTGCTTCTCGCAGTGGGGCACCAACGTCGGCTGGGTTTTCCTGGTGACCTGGCTGTCTCGTTACCTGTTGGACGTTCACAACGTACCCATCCTTGAACGAGGTACGATGGCGATGACTCCAGTCCTGATCGGGATGCTCGGGATGATGTCAGGCGGCAAGGTCACGGACATCCTTGCAGTGAAACTCGGAGTGAAATGGGGCCGCCGGCTTCCGATTGCGGGTTCTCGAGTCGTCGCGCTGGCGGCCTACCTTTGCTGCGTCGGTATTACGACGTTGTTCCCTGAAACGTCACCGTTGAATACTCCATGGGTTTTCGTCGGACTGTTCTCGGTGGTGGCGTTTTCCACGGACTTTGGCACGCCATCGGTCTGGGCCTTTACACAGGACATCGGCGGCCGGCAGGTGGGATCGGTTCTCGGCTGGGGCAATATGTGGGGCAACTTAGGTGCCGCGGTTTCGCCGTTGATCTACGATTACTACCTGGGCGAAACACCCGGGCTTCGAGAATGGAACATGATGTTTCTGGTCTGTGCCGGAGCGTTTTTCTTTTCAGGTGTTTGCGGACTTCTCATGGACGCAACGAAGCCGTTGCTCAGTGAGGATTCATCTTTGGACTGATAGACTTCGTGTGTCTGACGCAAAGTCGCAGAGACGCGAAGATTCGCAAAGTTCTTCTCTGCGATCCTTGGCGTCTCTGCGGCTTTGCGTCAGAGTCATGAGACGATTCATATGATTGACCGCTAAGCTCAAAGAAATCGATTCAGGAACTAAGTCGCCATGAAGGCAGAGATTATTTCGATCGGCAGCGAACTCACCAGCGGAGCGAAGCTCGACACCAACAGCCAGTGGCTCAGTACCGAGCTTTCTGAAATCGGAATTCCCGTTCATTTTCATGCGACGATGGCCGACGACCGGCAAACGATGCTGGAAGTTTTTCAGACGGCCGTTAATCGATCGGACATCGTGCTGGTGACAGGCGGGCTGGGACCGACTCTTGATGACCTGACCCGAGAACTGATTGCCGAATTGACCGGGACCGAACTTGTCGTCGATGCAGCATCGCTGAAATTTATTCAGGATCTGTTTGCCAAACGCGGCCGAGTCATGGCCGAGCGGAATAAGATTCAGGCGATGTTTCCGGCAGGCAGCGAAGTACTGCATAACCCGGTCGGAACCGCTCCGGGCATCTGGATGGAAGTTTCTCGCGAGGGGCGATCGCCGAGTCTGCTGGCCGCGATGCCGGGCGTGCCCAGCGAAATGAAAATCATGTACCGCGAGCAGGTGCTGCCGCGATTGCCGCAGGGGGCGCGAGTCATCCGTCGCAGCAGCGTCCATTGTTTCGGGCAGGGTGAATCGAACATCGAAGAGATGCTTGGCGACCTGACCGCTCGAGACCGCAATCCGGAAGTCGGTATCACGGCGTCGTCAGCCACGATCAGCCTGAGGATCGCCGCTCATGGATCGAGCATCGAAGAATGCGACGTTGCCATCGCCGAAACGAAGTCGCTGATCGCTGATAAGCTGGGCTCGCTGATTTTCGGTGAAGACGATCACACCCTCGAGTTATCGGTCGTCCGCATGTTGCTTCAGCGAGGGCTGGCGATCACAACCGTTGAGGCTGGCACCCGCGGACTGCTCGCCCAAATGCTGAGTTCAACGCCCGGAGCAGACTCGTGCTTCCTGGGCGGAGTCGTTTTGAACGCGTCTCCCAGTGTCGTAATCTCGCTCGGCGATGACGGTGGGGCCGGCCCCGACGACGCTTCAGGAGGATCGATGAGCCTTGTCTCCGCCGAAGAAACTCTCGAAATGGCCCAGAACGCTCGGCGACGATTTGATAGCGACTTCGCGTTATCGATTTCTCCATTCACCGAACCATCCGCTCCCGGAGAGCCGGCCACATCGTTCATCGCCCTCGCGGGAGAAAACGTCAACGAGGTACACGAGCACAAAATTCTGGTCGATCCAGCCATCGCTCGACCGCGAGCGGCCAAAGGAGCACTCAATCTACTGCGGCATCACCTGCTCAGTCTGGAATCCTCATCGTAGGTCAGGCTTCGCCTGACGGAGTCCACTGTCCCGGAAATAACCACGGAAGAAACGGAAAGCACCGAAGTCAGGCTGGCATTTCCGTGGCATTTCGTTCCTTCCGTGGTCCTTTATTTTTGACGCGAGATCTGCTTCGTAAGAACTTCGTCAGGCAGAGCCTGACCTACTGGTTCGGTCATGGAATCAGAAGTGAACCACTAATTGACACGAACAAACACGAGTTTCCCGATCGACTCCAATGGATCTTATTCGTGTTTCTTCGTGTCCATTCGTGGTTCAGAATCCTGGTTGCGAAGGTTTAGTCGTCATAGCGACTCGTCCGGTGATCGACCAGAATCGCCTGGTTCCTTTGCGTCTTCGCGGCTTTGCGTCAAAACTTACTTTATGGCAAAACGATCGTTTAGCTGGTCATTCAAGGCGGGGCGACAAATGAAATCATCATCAACGGGACAATCCATCGCACTTTGCTTCGCGGCAGCAATTGCCGTCAGCGTTCAGACGTCTGATGTTCGTGCGGATTCTGATTCGGACATCGTGGCGAAGATCAACGAGCACATCCGGCAGGGATGGGAGGACAACGAAATCACTCCGTCTGAGCCAGCGGATGACGCTGAGTTTGCTCGGCGAGTGTCGCTGGACATTGTCGGTCGTATCCCGACTTACTCCGAACTGACTGCGTTCCTTGAATTGGAATCTCGCGACAAGCGGGAACGCTTCGTTGATCAGCTGCTCGACAACGAGGATTACATCCGCAATTCGGCCAGCATCTGGGGGAACCTGCTTGTCGGGCGGTCGAATAATCGAGGCGGCGGAAGAGCGGCACTCGATCGTTGGTTGCGAAATGCGATTTACACAAACATCCCGTACGACCAGTTTGTCAAAGAGCTGCTCACCGCTGAGGGCAGCAGCGACGATAATGGAGCGGTCGTTTTCCTCTCCAGCCACCTGAACGAGATGGCCGTTCCGGCGACGTCGATCACGGCGCGACTGTTTCTGGGTCGGCAACTGCAATGCACGCAGTGCCACAATCACCCATTCAACGACTGGCAGCAGGCTCAATTCTGGGGGATGAATGCGTTCTTTCGAGGAACCCGCCGGCAAGGCAATCCGAATCGTGGAGCCGTCACGCTGACAGACAGCCCGGCGGCAACGATGGTCGACTTCGAAAAACGTAACGGCACGATGCAGTCTGCACGCCGGCAGTTTTTCGATGGTGACGGCGCGAAGGTCGCCGAACTTGACGTGACGGTCGACATTCTGGAACTCCGCAATCGAAGCGAGAAACGTGCTCTGTCGAGTCCTCGCGCAGAACTTGCCGGATACATCACCGACCCGACAAAACCGTTCCTCGCGGAAACTCAAGTGAATCGTGTCTGGGGACAACTGTTTGGTTACGGATTCACCAAACCGGTCGACGACATGGGGCCGCACAATCATGCGTCACATCCGGAGTTGCTGAAGTATCTCGCCGGTCAGTTTCGCGAGGCGGGATACGACAACAAACGGTTGATCCGATGGATCACGGCCAGCGAGGCTTACAACCTCACCAGCAAATTCAACGACGCGAATCTCGACGACGATCCGGCCAAGGGTGAGATGCCGATTTTCAGCCACATGTATCTCAAGCAGTTTCGCGCCGAGCAGCTTTACGATTCGCTGCTGATCGCCACGGCGGCTGACCAGGCGAATCGAACATCGGATCAGGCGGAGAATCAGCGAGCGACCTGGTTGCGCCAGTTCGTTCAGACGTTCGGCACCGACGAAAACGACGAAAGCACCTCATTCAACGGAACGATTCCTCAGGCTTTGTTGCTGATGAACGGCCAGTTGATGAACAACGCTCTGGGCGGAGGCAGTGGCAGCTTCCTGCGGAAGGTCGTTCTCTCGACCACTGGACGTCCGGATGAAGATGCGAAAGCCGCTCCCAAGACGGCAACTCAGGCCCGGCTCGCGGCGACCCGAGCGGCCCGCTCCAGAAACAAAAACACGCCAGCAAAAATCGAAACCCTGTTTCTGGTCGCCCTGTCTCGAAAACCAACCCCCACAGAACTCGACGCCTTCAACGATGTCTACGCCAAGGGCAACTACCGCGATCCCGTCGTCGGCCTGCAGGACATCTTCTGGTCACTGCTGAACTCAAACGAGTTCGTGATCAACCATTAAAGTCGGGTGACGAGAAACTGCTGCATTGCCTGGGCGAAGGGGCCGTCGGCAACTGGTTGGATCGAGATTTTCGGGCCGGTCGAACGTTCGACGACCCACTGTCCCCGCTTCTGTGTGATGGCTCGGATATTGCGAGTCGGGACGAAGAATGCTCCGGTGACTCGGCTGAGGAAATCCGGCAGAAGTTGCAGGTCCTCTTTGCCAAGTCGAATGGCTTCAGTTTCGATGAAGTCTTTTTCTCGAAGCTCGCGACGTTTCAGGAACGGAGACAGAAACATCAACGGCGACCAGAGAATAGACGCCACCGTCCACATTGGCGACGACGCCGACTGTTCAACGAGCCGGCGTTTCGTGACCGTGCGGTACGGCAGAAAGAAAAGTCCGTTTGCGGTTTCGTAGAAGACTCCGTCAGGCGGGAGTCTTCGACGAGCCGCCCGGACATGCCCCATTCGCCCCAGGACTTCCCCGACGACGTCCCGAAATCGTCCGTCCAATTCTTCCGGGTTGATCGTCTCGGGCAGAGCGTCCTGACAATCCGGGCAGCGACCGTCGCGGGTGAAAACCCACTGGCAGCAATCCTGACACAATCGGATCGACATGGCTGCTGAGACGCTGAAAGTGGAAACTGGTTATTCACGGCGGCCACTCACTGCTGTAATCTGCGAGCGTCGCCCCAGCGTGGCTGGTTTGTCACGATCAGAGAGCTTCATCGAAAACACCGGCTGATGCGCACGACTGGCGTGCAGGCCTCTCTGAGCTTTTAGAGTGTACCGGTGCGGCAAACGCAGACTCAACGACTGAGAGCAGGAGCTGAACGCAGCATGGCACTGAATAAGAAGCACAAAAAACAACTGGAAGTCATTCGCAAAAAACTGCCGCAGCTCAAGCAGCAGCTCGCTGGCGAAAAAGAACAGATGG
>Ga0316208_1004035_pt1 | contig 10042 bp, 8 predicted proteins | sample 3monopyrite_MG_FD_204944 | JGI IMG/M metagenome (GOLD analysis project Ga0316208, IMG submission 204944) | Microbial mat bacterial communities from mineral coupon in-situ incubated in ocean water Damariscotta River, Maine, United States -... | ecosystem: Environmental > Aquatic > Marine > Coastal...
CGAGCCGTTGGATCCGGAATCGCCGTGTATTTGTTGGTCAAGTGTTGTTCGCGCAGCCGGGGTTGGCATCGGAAGCATTGATCAAAGCCTCGGCCGATGCGAGTCTTTCGCGCAAAGCCGCCTGGTCCTCGGCCACCAGCGTCACATGCCCGATCTTCCGTCCCGGCTTGGGGGGCTTTTCGTAATCGTGCAGGCTCAGCCCGGGGATCGCTAGCAGGGCATTTCTGTCGGGCCATGCGCCGATGATGTTGAGCATCACCGAAGAGCCCCGGGGCTGGGTTGAGCCGAGGGGGAGGCCGAGGATAGCCCGGAGGTGGTTCTCGAACTGGCTGGTCTCGCAGCCTTCGATGGTGCCGTGCCCGGTGTTGTGAACCCGGGGCGCGATCTCGTTGGCTAGCAGGGTGCCGTCTGATGTTTCAAAGAACTCGACGGCGAACACGCCGACGTGCCCAAGGTCATCGCCGATCTGTTTCGCGGCCGAGATCATCTCGGCGCGGCGATCATCAGAAATACCGGGAGCGGGGCAGATCGAGCGCCTCAGAATACCGTCGGTGTGCGTGTTCTCAAACGGCGGGTAGCAGGCCATTGAGCCGTCCCGCCCGCGTACCGCGACGATCGAGAGCTCGCGCACAAACGGGATCATCTCATCGAGCAGCGACGGCACACGCGCATTTTGTGAATCACCGCCGGCGTGCGCCGCGATAGTCTCCCACGCGCGCTCGGCGTCGTCGATGGTTGCCAGCCGGGCCTGCCCCTTGCCGTCGTACCCCAGCCTGCGGGCTTTGAGGATCGCGGGTAATGGGAAGCCGTTGTTCAGGGCCGATTTCAATTCGCCGAGCGTCTCGATCGCGGCGTGATTTGGGGCGGCGATGCCGAGGCGGGTGAACATCTCGCGCTCGAGGAGCCGATCTTGTGCGATCTCGAGCGAGCGAGGCGACGGGTAAAGCGTGGTGCTCGACGCGATTGTTCGGGCGGCTTTGACGGGGACATTCTCGAACTCGTAGGTGACAACATCCAGGCCGTCTGCGAAGCGTTCGAGCGCGCCAGGATCTGCAAACCCGTCATCCCAGACATCGCCTACAGCGGCCGCGGGGGTGGTCAAAGACCCGCCAAGGAATCGGCATCTGATCCCGAGATCGGTGCCCGCCTGCGCGATCATCCGCCCGAGTTGGCCCGAGCCGAGGACCCCAACGTCGGCATCTAGTTTGACCGAGATCGCAGTGTAAACAAGTTCTTTGTAGAGCAGCCGGTGCCCGAGCACAAGCGCTGCGGCCGCGTTGAGCGCGAGCAATCCCCCGACAACCAGCACCATGAGCATATCGCTCGGCGCGTTGATCATGACAAACACCATGTATGCGTTGAACGGCCCGAACAGCCCCGCGATCGCGATGCACCACGCCGCGAAGACGATGAGCCTTCTGGACCGGGGCTTGTAGAGCGCAAAGATGACGCCGACGATCCCGAGCAGAAAAATCCCGGTAAATATGATGCTCGTCTGCCGCACTCCGAGAAACAGTGCTGCTATTCCCTTCGGGTTGATAGCAAAGTAGACCGCCCCGATGCCGAACTCGATCGTCATCAATGCGGCGAAGAGAAACTCGATGAGATTCGGCCGGCGCCTGATTTCCTTTGCGAGTCTTGTCCCGCCGCACTCGGGGCAGCGGCCCGCCCGCCGGTCGCTCAGGTCGTACCCGCAGTCGCCGCACAAGAGCAAGTTCGGCCCTTCGCGTTTGCTCATAGTGACTTCTCAGGATCAGGATTATCGAGCACCCGCCGGGTCTGCGCATCGCGGTACGCCTCCAACTTGGCGACGTATTCCGGGTGGCCCCCGCACACGATCGAACCCGCGAGCAGCCCCGCGTTCACGGCCCCCGCCCGCCCGATGGCGAGTGTCCCCACCGGCACGCCCGCGGGCATCTGCACGATCGAGAGCAGGCTGTCCATGCCACTGAGTGCCTTGCTCTGCACCGGCACTCCGAGCACGGGCAGCGTTGTCTTTGCCGCGATCATGCCCGGCAGGTGGGCCGCCCCGCCCGCGCCCGCGATGATGACTTCGAGCCCCCGTTCTCGGGCCGAGTTTGCGTAGTCAAACATCAGATCCGGCGTGCGGTGTGCGCTCACGACGCGTTGTTCAAACGGGATTCCGAGGGCCGCGAGCGTTTCGCACGCGTGCCGAACAGTTTCCCAATCGCTAGATGAGCCCATGACAACGCCGACGAGCGGCTCGGCCTGGGCTTGGGGCGTTTTCTCGCTCATGCTCGCAGGGTATCGCGTCGATGGACGGTGCGTCTCGGCATTTTCACGCTAGACCCAGAGGACCGCACTACCCTTGACCGCAGTGACCACCAAAGACACCATCCCCGAGCCGGCGGCCAAGCCGCTCGAATCATCTAAGTCATGGATCCGTGAGTTTGTCTACGGCGCGGTGGATGGGGCCGTGACAACATTTGCCGTCGTCGCTGGTTCTGCGGGCGCTGGCCTGGGCACGCCGATCGTGCTTGTGCTTGGGGTTGCGAACCTGCTCGCCGACGGTTTCGCGATGGGCTGCGGCAACTATCTCTCGACCCGGGCCGAGCATCACGCCGCGGGCAACGGCAACGGGCAGTCGCCCGAAGAATCCGAGGCCGGCGATCGGGATATCGAGATCCTCGCACGAAAAGAAGCATCCATCACATTTGGCGCGTTCGTAACGGTCGGCTCGATTCCACTGATCCCGTTCGTCGTTGCCGCCATTATCGACCGAGAAATCAACGCGTTCCTCTACAGCAGCATCGGGACGGGGCTCGCGTTCGCCTTCATCGGGATCATCAAGAGCCGAGCCACCGGCCGGCCAAAGCACAAAGCAATTCTCGAAACGGTCCTGATCGGTGGCGCGGCCGCGTTCGTTTCATACTTCGTCGGCTGGCTTCTCCGCGGCCTGGTCGATTCGGGCATCGCCTGACGATCGCACCGAAACACAACGTCAATCTATCCCGGTCATTCTCCTCCGCGCAGTTTGGCTAGCACACCCGCATCTTCCAGAGTCGTCGTGTCCTGGGTGCTCTCCCGGCCCGCGGCGATATCCCGCAGCAGCCGGCGCATGATCTTCCCGCTCCGAGTCTTGGGAAGCGAATCGGTAAACCGGATCAGATCCGGCTTGGCGATCGCGCCGATCTCACTGCCAACATGCGCACGCAACGCCTTTATCAGCGCCTGTTTCGCTTCGTCCCCTTCGGGCGCAGCCTCGGTCGCAAGCGTGCAAAACGCGGCGATGCCGGTGCCCTTAATCTCGTGGGGCATCCCGACCACAGCCGCTTCCACGACCGCCGGGTGGCTCACAAGCGAGCTCTCGACCTCGGCCGTCCCCATCCGGTGCCCGCTGACATTGATCACATCGTCCACCCGCCCCATGATCCAGAAATAGCCGTCCGCGTCTTGCTGCGCGCCATCGCCCGCGAAGTAATACGGGCTCGGCTTGCCGTCACTCATCACGCCGCCCACATCAAACTTCTTCCAGTACGTCTCGATGAACCGATCGCGGTCGCCCCAGATCCCGCGCAGCATGCTCGCCCAGGGCTTTCTGACGCAGAGCAATCCGCCGCTGCCTCGCTCGACTTCTGATCCATCGTCGTTGCAGATCGCGGCGTCCACGCCGAAGAACGGCATCCCGCACGAACCCGGTTTGGTTTTGTGCGCGCCCGGCAGAGTGGTCAGCATGTGTCCGCCAGTCTCGGTCTGCCACCAGGTATCCACGATCGGGCAAACGCCCCGCCCGATGGTCTCGCGGTACCACATCCACGCCTCGGGGTTGATCGGCTCGCCGACGGTTCCGAGCACTTGCAGGCTGCTCAGATCGTGCCTTTGTGGGTGCTGTTTTCCCCATTTCATGAACGCGCGGATCGCGGTGGGCGCGGTGTAAAACTGCGTCACTCTGTGCCGCTCGACGATATCCCAGAACCGCCCAGCATCGGGGCAATCTGGCGCGCCTTCGTACATCAGCGTCGGCACGCGGTTAGCCATCACGCCGTACAAAATGTACGAGTGCCCGGTGATCCACCCGACGTCGGCCGTGCACCAGAACACCTGCCCGTTCAAGGCACCAAAGCCCGGCTCATCGCGCACGGGCCTGTCGAGCCCGGGGATCAGATTGAACACATATTTGCTTGTTAGATAGGTGTGCAGCATGTAGCCGCCCACGGTGTGGCGGATGCCCTTGGGCTTGCCCGTCGAGCCCGATGTATAAAGGATGAAGGCCGTGTCTTCAGAATCGAGCGGCTCGCACGGACAATCTTTAGAAGCATCTGACACCGCGTCGTGCCACCACACATCCCGGCCTTCCACCCAGCCGATGCCGTTGTTTGTGCGCCGCACGCACACGACGTGCTCGACTTTATCTCCTAGTTTTTCGAGCGCTTCATCGACGTTTGCTTTGAGCGGCACGACCTTGCCGCGCCGCCAAGAACCATCGCAGGTGATGATGACTCGGCTCTTGGCGTCTTCGACACGATCGATGATCGAGTGGGCCGCGAAACCGCCGAAGATCACGCTGTGAACCGCCCCGATCCGTGCGCACGCCAGGCACGCGATCGCAAGTTCGGGCACCATCCCCATATAGATCGTGACCACATCGCCCTTGCCGATCCCCATCGACTTGAGCACATTGGCAAACCGGCTCGTCTCGGCTTGCAACCGCTCGTATGAGTACACGACAATTTCAGGTGAACCGTCTGGCGCGGGTTCACCTTCCCAAATCAGCCCGGCTTCGGAGCCGAAGCCTGCGTCGACATGACGATCGACGCAGTTGTCGCACAGATTCGTCGTCGCGCCCTTGAACCAAACCGCGTCGGGTGAGTCGAACTCGACAACCGATTCCCAGGGCTTTGTCCAACGTAATTCATTAGCTATCTCACCAAAGAACTTACCCGGGTTCTCGATCGATTCGGCGTGCAACCGTTTGTAGGTTTCGGCGCAGTCTATAAGCCAACGGTCCGCCCCGACCTCGGCCGGCGCCGGCGGATCGAAGACCCGAGATTCGGTGAGCACAGATTCGATCGCGTTTTTCTCAGTCGACATCGAAAATCCTCTCTGAGCCCCCCGTGAAACGCGCGGCTCTGAATAACTTATTCTATGTTCCCCGGGCCATCGGCCGAGCCCGATCGGAGAACACGCACGATCGCGTCCGCGGATTCGTGCGCAACTTGGCCAACCCGTTTGAGCGCACGCGGCAGATCCCATCGCTGCTTGTCGCGGTCGCCCGTTATGTTGCTGATGATGCGGATCTCGGCGAACCCGGGCCGGGCGGCGATGGGCAGCCGGCTCAATGCCGCAGCGACCGCGGCGCCTTCCATGTTCTCGACGATCGCGCCAGTCCGGTCCGCGATCGCGCGCGCGCGGGCGTCCGTCCCAGAGCACGTCGAAACCGTCGCGGCCCAGCCCGAGCAATCTGATATGAACAAAAGCGCATCGCGCCACGCCGGTTCGCACGGCATGCCGGCTTCGCCGAACCCGGCGGCCGGGAAGCCCATCGCGTCAATCGACTGGAATCCGCCGGGTGTTTGGCCGCCTTCATCAGCGAAAATACTGCGCGATGCGAGCACGACAGAGCCGAGATCAACCCCGGCCGGACCCCCCGGAAGCAGGCCCCCGATTCCGATATTCAACACCCCCGCGTGACGATCCGGATCAAAGGCCCATCCGATCGCCCCGGCTGCCTGAGATTTTCCGACTCCCGTAACGACCATCTCAACCCCGGCCGCGAGGGGCTCAATCTCCCAACAATCGGCGGAGTTTGTGTTATCGGGCGTGATTTTACCGAATTCTTTGCGGATCGCGTCCGCTTCTCCGGGTGCCGCGACGGCGAGGAGCAGCACGAGGTCTGATTTTTCGAGTGCTGGATTGAACAATCCACGACCTTTCTTTGTTCAATAGTCGAAGTCGGGTGAACGTGACCAGAGAATACCGGTACAGATCATCGGGAGCCCGATTATTGTTTGTTTGTTCCTGCGGTGCCGATGACGATGAGTCCGCGGTAGCCGTGCCTGCCCGCCGCAAGACCGCGCCGCCGAATTTCGGAAGGACCTATCAAATGTCTAGACAAACACGCCGCCTGCGCACAAGCGCTGCCCTTGTTCTCGCCGTAGCTGCGGGCTCGTTGCCGCTGGGTGGGTGCGATCAGGAATCGGCAACGAGCGAGGGTGCGGCGGTGTATCTCGCGACGGCGCAGACCACATCGTTCGATATTTCTACGCTCGCCTCCGGCGAGCTGGCGGCGCGTGATCGCGTCGAACTCCGCAGCAGCGTCGAGCGTCAGACGGCGATCGTCGAGATCGTATCTGAGGGCTCGCGGGTCGCGGCGGGCGATGTGCTCGTGCGGCTCAATTCCGACGAGATCAAACGAGAGATCGAGGAAGAAGAACTGAGGCTTGCCGAGGCGCAACTGAATTATGAGGCGGCGGAGACGGCGTACGACATCCAGGTGGGCGACAACGCGTCGAGCCTGCGCAAGGCCGAGCTGAAAGTCGAACTCGCCGAACTGACGATGCAGCAGTGGGAGAACGGCGACAACATCAAGCAACTCAAGCAGCTCAACACCGCGATCGAGAAGGCCGCCCGCGATCTCGATCGTCTCAAGGAAAAAAAGATCAAGAGCGACGATCTCTATAAGAAAAACTACATCTCATACGACGAGTGGAAGCGAGACGAGATCTCGCTGCTCGAGGCCGAGGCGGCGCACGAGACGGGGCTGCTCGATAAGCAGGCGTACGAGGCGTACCAGGTCAAGCGGGATCACAAGCAGAGAGCGAGCGATCTCGAAGAGGCGAAGCAAGAACTGCTCCGTGTGAAAAAATCCAACGAGATCAATCTGAAAAACCGCGCTTCGACAAGGCAGAACCGGGCCGTGCAGGTTTCACGCCGCGAGGAACGGCTTGTCGAATGGAAAGAACAGTTCGAGGCATGCACGATCGTGGCGCCCACCGGCGGGTTGGTCGTCTACGGTTCGACGGCCCAGAGCGATAACTGGCGCTGGCAGAACGAGGGGCCGATCGCCCTGGGCCGGCAGATCCGCAACAACGACCTGCTCATCGCGCTGCCAGACACATCTGAGATGATCGCATCGGTCAAGGTTCACGAGAGCATCGCGGGCCGGGTCCGCCCCGGGCAGCGAGCGCATATCAAGATCGAAGCGCTCGGCGAACTGGTCATCCCCGGCGAGGTTGAATCCATCGGCTTGCTCGCGGAATCCGGCGGCTGGCGCGATCCGAACCGGCGCGAGTACACCGTGCGAGTCCGGATCGAGCCGGGCGAGTACAGCGATGAACTCAAGCCCTCGATGCGTTGCCAGGCCGAGCTTGTGCTGGGAACGGTTGAAGATTCGATCTCGATCCCGGTGCAGTCGGTTTTCTCTGATGGGCCGGTGCGGTACGTGCTGGTGCCCGAGGGCAACAGGTTCGCGCGCCGCCCGGTGAACCTTGGTCGCCGCAGCGATATGCACGCTCAGATTCTCGCGGGTCTTTCGGTGGATGAACAGGTGCTGATCCGCGATCCCAAGCCGGGCGAAGAGATCGAAGAACCGTGGGATGAGTCGCTTCTGGTCGATGCCGGGTATTCGCTCGATGAAGAGGGCAACCCGGTTGCGCCGAAGTCGGCGAACGGCCGGCGGCGCGGCCCGGGCTCGGGTGGTACCAAGCCCCAGATCGCAAAGAAGGGCGGCCTGAAACCCGCAAGCGAGACCGCGGACGCGGGCACCGAATCCAAGGCTACCGAGGTCGAGAAAAAGCCGGAAGAAGCGGCCAAGCCCGAATCAACAGCCGAGACCGCATCCAAAGCGGAACCAACGAAAACCGATCCCGCCCCCGCGCCGCACGGTGAATCATAATTCAGGACCGAGCGCACTCGGCGAACCGGGCTGGAATATCATCTTGGGCGTTCGGCAGCTCCCGCGACCCGATCGATACTGAGAGGCGTGGTTTCATGCGCAGCACCCATTCGATACTCCCGGCTATGGTCATAGCACTCTCGGCCGCGGCGATGACGGGCTGCAAGTACAGCGCGACGGTCCGCAACGAAAGCAAGCACGCGGTCGTGGCGGAACTTGAGCACGATCGGTTCCTCGCTTCGACTCTCATAAAAAATTCCGCGCTGCTTGAGCCGGGCGACGAGGTGACTCTGGGCCCGTATAAAGTCGATCCGCTCGAGCCGATCACGCTGCGGATTCGCATCGTCGATGATGTCTTTGGCGGGTGGCAGTCCGAACGTCTCGAGCCCGGGAAGCAGACGTTCGTGATCGAAGAGGGCACGCTGCAATCGTGGGAAGCCGTCGCGATCAGGCGAGAGTCCAACGACTAATCAGTGCCGTTCCGCTCGGGCCGATAGATTTTGGTTGTTGTAATATAAAAACCGCCCCCGGAAAGTACCGAGGGCGGCGTGGTTTCACGGAATTCTTGCGTGGATTAGTACTTCGAAGTATCCATCACCGGGCCGGCTTCTTCTGGCTCTGGCTCGGGCCTTGAGGGGCACGAGAGCAGTGCCGCAAGCCCTAAGAACGCGGCGATCATCGAACCGACAAGAATGCCGAGTTTCGCTTCCGAGTGCATCTCGCTGCCGGGCTCGAAGCCGAGGTTCGCGATGAACAGCGCCATGGTAAACCCAACCCCGGCCAGGCAGGAAGCACCGATCATGTGCCTCCATGTCACGCCCTTAGACAGAGTTCCCAGCCCGAGTTTGACCGCAAGCACGCACGCCAGGATGATGCCGATCGGCTTGCCAAGTACGAGCCCAAAGATCACACCCAGACTCACCTTGGAGGTGAGTTCATCGCCGAAGTTCCCAGATAGATGCAGCCCCGCGTTCGCAAGCGCGAAGATCGGGATGATCAGGAACGCGACCCAGCCGTGCAGGCCGTGCTCCATGCGGTGCAAGAGCGGGAGCACAGTATGGTTGTTCTTTTCGATCGCCAACACGGCCGCACGCTGAGTAGAGTTGGTCCGGATGTCCTGGGTCGGATCATCCGCCTCGTCGAAGCAATCGAGCGCGGCCCGGGTGTAGTTGCTGTACTTGCTGACATGCACGCGGGGATTCACGGGGATGGTGGCCGCGAGCACAACACCCGCGATGGTGGCGTGGACTCCGCTCTCGAGGAAGCAGTACCAGAGGAATATACCCGGGACGATGAACCAGATCGCCTGCTTGAAACCGAGCTTATTGAGCCCGATGAGTATCGCGACAATGCCGGCCCCCACGGCGAGATATTCGATCTTCACAGTCTGGGTATAGAACAGCGCGATGACGAGAAGTGCGCCAAGGTCGTCGGCGATCGCGAGCGAGGTCAGGAAGATCCGCAGGCTGTTGGGCACGCGCCGCCCGAGCAACGCAAGGATGCCCAGCGCAAACGCGATATCGGTCGCCATGGGCACGCCCCAGCCGTGGATACCCTTGCCGCCAAGATTGAACATGACATAGACGAGAGCCGGGGCGACCATGCCGCCGACCGCACCCGCGATGGGGAGCGTTGCCTTCTTGATATCGCTGAGCTCGCCCACGAGAACTTCTCGCTTGATTTCGAGCCCGACGAGAAGGAAGAAGACCGCCATCAACGCGTCGTTGATGAAGATCCCGACGGTCATATGCCCGTGTTCGAGCAACCAGCTTCCCACCCCGATATTCATAGGTGCGTTGATGAAAGCCTGATACGAATCGGCCGCGCCCGAATTAGCCCACACCATCGCGATCACGGTGCAGATCAGCAGCACGATGCCGCCCGCCGACGACATCGACGCGAATCGTGCAAACGGGCGAACGAGCCGCTCGCTGGGGATCGGGACCGCGTGCTCGACCGCGGTCGGGATATTTGAGTGTGTTGCCATAGACATCGAGGCCTCCTTCGGCCCTCTGGCCGGAAGCGTAGGAAGGTAATCGGACCCAGGTGTACCTTGGCTCAACAGAGAACCACGGCTCAGCCGGACTCACCGGCATCGTGCGTCGGGCGACCCATCTTTGGTTTGGTTTGGTGTTGTGAGCCGCCCCGCAACGGCTAGCCCGTTCAGTGCGCACAACAGGGGAGGCC
>Ga0316208_1004036_pt1 | contig 10040 bp, 6 predicted proteins | sample 3monopyrite_MG_FD_204944 | JGI IMG/M metagenome (GOLD analysis project Ga0316208, IMG submission 204944) | Microbial mat bacterial communities from mineral coupon in-situ incubated in ocean water Damariscotta River, Maine, United States -... | ecosystem: Environmental > Aquatic > Marine > Coastal...
ATAATCTCTTCTTTCGTGTTTTTCGTTTCTTTCGTGGTTCTTTAAGGTTTTCCGAAACCCATCTGGAATACAATTTTTCTTTTTTTCTTTGCGTCGCCGCGTCTTGGTAAGAAAAACTTTTTTTATTTCAGCACGAAAGAACTTAGCTGGAATTTTAACAAAACTGTTGACAAAATGTCGTATCAGTCTTTTAACGATAACTTCTCCCATCTTACCCAGTCCAATAGATTTTCATCAGTCCAGTCAAGCCCCGGCATTGTGGCTACCACGAGATGAAATTGCGAATCGTATCGATTGGACCACGGAATAAGACGTAACCAAGTGGGGACTTGCCGCAGGAAATTCGCATTGTGATTCGAGAACCTGGTAACACTTCCGTGATTTCCTGGGAGAGTCTCCCCGTTACCGGCAGAACGAATTCATCGGAAGTTTGCTGAAGTACGATGGGCGAAATCGTCGTCAGTGTGCCCGCCCATTTTCGGTTGGTATCTGCATCAAGCTTCATCGTAAATGGAATGACTTTTTGTTCCCTGGCTTTCCTTAACGGGCCGATATCATTTCCTGAAACATCAGCCAGGACTTCCCATTCACCTTCGCTATCTCCAATGGTCAACAAAAGTTGCCCTCGAGTGACGGGACGACCAGCCAGCTGATGCTCGGCGTCCCAGCTCAACAGTCTCCCTCGATGCGGGCTAAGAATTTGCAGCGATTCGATTCTTTGTTCCAGCAACTCTTTTTCCTTTTGCAATCCCGCAAGTTGTGTTGCTGCTTCTGCTAATCGAATACTGACATCCTGATCAATGGTCATTCGTAACGAACTTTCAGTGTTACGCTCAGGTCTTCGGTTTTTCAAACTGCGTATTTCTTCTGTCAGTGTCGCAATTTTCCCTTCTTGTTGACTAAGTTGCAGGTCCAGTTCCTGATTGGTAATCGTCAGTAAATGTTGTTTGGAGGAAACATGTCCGGAAGCCGGCAGGTGCAAATCTTCTATTTTGATCAACCCCGATTCGGGAGCAAACAAGTGATGTCTGGTCGCAGGTACGACTTGCCCGGAAGCCCGTATTGTCAGATCGATCCGCAGGAAAATAAGCAGGCAAATTATTGCCAGAACGACTAATGAAATGAAAGTCGTTCGCTTTGTCGATTGACCAGCACCGCTAAGTTTTGGGCGAGACGATTGAATTGCCATCTTCCAAAGAGGAAGCGTTTCGAGCAATTCTTCCTCAAGTAGGTCATCGCGATTCTTCTCGAAATATTCAACAAGCATTACTCCGGATTGCCGCTGTGTGGAGCCAGCAACTTGAAATACTTGGTCAAGCCGAATTAGAAACGCTGATTCTGACTTCAGTTGATCAAGTGATTCCCTGGAAAGAGACAACAATGAATTCTGAACCGAAAGAGAATTTGAGTGATTGCGGACAACTTCATGTAATTGTCGAATCATTTCAGAGCGGGATTCGAAATCGGGATGCCCGCTGATTCCCTGAAGTCGAACCGATTGATTGGCGAGAGAAAACAGACTGCAACGACCGGCATCATACCGGGCGCATATTGCATTTGAAATAACGTTCAGCAAAAGCTCAGGGGCAGTTTGCGATACCAGTTCAGTAAGATAAACAGCCAGTTCATTTTGCTGCACTGGCTTGGACGAAGTAATGGTTGTCAAGACTTCCGCAATTTGTGAAAGACTCTTCTCTAAAGCATTATCCTGAAGAACTATTTCAAGTTGATCGGGATCCTGAAAAAAAAGTTCCAGCAGGCCTGTCACTTTACCTCGTGAAACAACAGCCGCTACAAGCAAACTTAATGTTGCCGAATTTGATTCTTGAATTTGCTCGCTGCTTGCAGAGGCTCGCCGAATCGTTTGGGTCTTAAAAACCTGCTGAAGTAATTCATCATGCCCCTCCCATGCAGCGGTTATTTGCTGCAAATTGCCTTTCCCAAATCCCGTTTGAGAAACAACTTGAAATTCATTTGTTCCGGCTGATTCCCACAAAATCCAGGCGCAAGCATGCAAATGCTTCTCATTCAAATTCTGAATTAATAGTTGCAATTCGCCAGGCATTGATTAGCAGATTCACTTAAAAAAGACCAACAATTCACAATTCTCCCTTTCATCCATAATCTGGATACCTTAGCAGGAAATGTAAATATTTTCAGGGGAAAGGAGAGCTCCGTTTCTGAATCGCCTATATTTTGCCAGAATGTAAAAGAGAGAGTTATTCAATGTAACAATAGGAAAGGCGGGTAAGAAATGTGGATAATTCCGGCTAATGCACCTTCTCCCTGGCAGCTTCTGCACAGTTAAGCCCTTTAGTGGTCCGATACTCAGCTTGTGCGCAGCAATTGCGCTGGAAGATTATGGAAACCACTTCGCCCAGGGACGGGCAGTTCAACGTGCAAAAAAACCGGGATAGATACAGCCTGTTTCAATTTCCGAATCGTTGCGGAATTGGTTCTCGCTGCGCATTGTTTGAGAAGTGCTTATTCTTATTCTCCCTGATCATTTTATCTGGTTGCCACTGGTTGTCGAATCGAACAGAATCCCTTTCTGACCAGACTCATGCTCATTACCAGCTTGCAGCAGCTCAAATCGAATACCCAGATCTCGATCAGCCGGTTGAAACAGACGCTGGGTTGAATACAGTCCCGTTCAGTTTGAAAACTGATATTTCCAAAATGGAATCGTGGAAGCTTTCTTTGCAGGAAGTTGTCCACCTGGCTATTCAGCATTCCAAAGTGATGCGAGATCTGGGGGGAACAATCCTTCGCTCGCCTGGTTCTGCGGTTACTTCTTTCGATCCTGCGATCCGCGAAACAGACCCACGTTTTGGTGAGCAAGCAGCCTTGAGTGCCTTTGATACTTCATTTGCCGCTTCGGCTTTTCATCAGAATAACGACCGGGCCTTGAATAACGTATTTTTTGGCGGGGGAACCAGGCTACTGACACAAAAAGCAACTGTCATGCAGACTCAGCTTTCCAAGCAGAGTGCATCGGGAACAGAGTTCTTTTTGCGTCAACTGACAGATTACGATAAGAACAACGCACCAGGTAACTCTTTTCCGGGAGCCTGGAATTCAATTCTGGAAACAGAATTTCGTCAACCTTTATTGCGAGGTTATGGCGTTGAATATTGGCAAACGGTGGGCAGCAGCGAATCCCCCGGCGTGTATAACGGGGTCTTAATTGCGCGCACAAACACGGATATCTCACAAAGTGATTTTGAAATTTCTGTCCGAGATTTTATTGCAGATGTCGAGAACAGTTACTGGGATTTATATTTTGCATATCGCGATCTCGACGCAAAAATAGCGGCTCGGGATGCGTCGCTGGAACTTTGGCGACGCCTGGATGCCTTGAATCAACTCGGTCGATCAGGGGGGGAAGCCGATAAAGAAGCACAAGCCCGTGAGCAGTATTTCCGTTTTCAGGAGGACGTTCAAAATGCCCTCAACGGACGTATGCAGGATAGCACACGCACACACAACGGCAGTTCTGCAGGCACATTCAAAGCGACCGGTGGTTTATTAACTTCTGAACGTCGATTGCGTTATTTAATTGGCTTATCCATTAACGATAACCGCATCATTCGCCCAACTGATGAACCTCTCCGAGCACCTGTTGAGCTTAACTGGGAAGCAAATTTAAATGAAACAATTCAAAAACGACCTGAGCTTCGCCGACAAAAATGGGTCGTCAAACAAAAGGAACTGGAATTAATCGCAGCCAAAAAATTGTTGTTGCCCAAGCTCGATGTTGTTGCTCTTTATCGCTGGAGAGGCTTTGGCGAAACCTTAACCAACCCCAGCAGCGGCGGGGCACCTCCTTTCGATTCGGCATTGCAAAATTTGGCCAGTGGAAGATTTCAGGAATGGCAACTTGGTGTTGAACTGGATGTCCCCCTGGGAAACCGTCGGGCGCATACGGGAATTCGTAATGCCGAATTTCAACTGGCACGGTCTCGTAAAATTCTTCAGGAACAGCAACGACTCGTCGTTCACGATTTAAGCAACGCGATGTCAGAAGTTGATCGCGCCTGGGAAGTGCTGCAAACCGTCGGGCATCGTTTGCAGGCAGCTAACGATCAGGTTGAAGCGATGGTCGCCTCTTACGAAGCTGATAAATCGCCGGTTAATTTGGTGCTGGAAGCTCAACGACGATACGCTTCTGCAAAAACAAGCTACTATAAAGCGATCATTGATTACAATTTTTCCGTTAGAAATGTTCAATATGAAAAAGGGTCTTATCTGGAATATTGTGGCGTGCAACTTTCAGAAGGCGCCTGGTCGCAGGCAGCGCAGAACCATGCTGCACAGTTTGAATCGCGTAAAAAGAAACCGAGTACTCCCTATTTTATGAATCCGCCTCGCGTTATCAGCAACGGATTAAATCCTGCTCCCGATGATGAAGTTCTCTACGAGGCTCATCCGCTCAATGATCAATTCTTTCAGGAAGATATGGCAGGATCAACCGAGCAAATGCCGCAGCCAATCGTCATTCCAGAACCAGGTTTGATGAACGATATCCAAACCGATTCGTCCACGTCTTCCAACAAACTCCCTTTCTCTCCGGCAAGTCTTGCTCCTTAACTTCGGGGCCGGCTGGGGCTAATTGATAATTGCCGACAGACGTTCCCTTTCCTTGCACGAAAATCCTGTAATAATACGCTAAATACCCGTATTGATATCAGAGCAAGCAAGCAGGAATTATGGATCACTCTCAAGATCATTCAACCGATTCGCAGGGAAAGAAAATCCCGGAAGTTCTTATATTCCCTGATGGACGGCAGGTTGTTGTGCAAGATGTGGAGCCAGCTTCGGTGCGTCCCGCGAAAAAAAAGAAGCTCTGGCAAGAGCGATCTTTCCTGTGGGCGATTGGTCTTTTTTTTGCGACATGCCTTTCCACCTGGTACGTTGGTGAAAACCGATACAATAACGGTTTCGGCTACATGTTTCCTGTCATGTTTATTCTGCTGGCTCATGAGATGGGGCATTATATTACTTCGTTGATTTACCGTGTGCCGGTTTCGCCGCCGTTTTTTATACCGATGCCTTTCACACCCCTTGGCACATTCGGAGCAGTTATTGTTCGGCAGGGCGGACGGGAAGAGCGGAAAGTCTTGTTCGATATTGCAATTGCAGGTCCGCTGGCAGGATTAGTCGTCGCGATCCCGGTCTGTATTTATGGAGCAATGACCGCGGTTGAAGTGCCACACCATCTTGTACCAGTGCACGAATACGAATTCATGGCTCCCCCATTTGTTGGCTGGATTGTAAAAATGGTGCGAGGTTCCTGGCCCCCCGGCGTTTCGATGGAAAGTGCAGTGCTGGATGCTGGCTGGGTCGGCATTTTCATCACCGCACTCAATCTGATCCCGATTGGTCAACTCGATGGCGGTCACATTCTTTACACGCTTATCGGCAAGAAGGCACATCGGGTCGCGACAGGATTAATTGTTGGAACATTTGTCTATATGATGCTCAGCGGAAACCCTACCTTCATGCTGATGCTGTTTCTAATCGTGATGATGGGGCCTTATCATCCTCCGACTGCCAACGATAACGCCCCGTTGGGGAAGTTTCGAATTATTCTTGGTTGGGTTACGCTGGCATTCATTCTGGTTGGCTTTTCCCCGACACCAATTGTCGTGCGATAAAATCGCTTGACACCGTAATGCAGTAATACCGAAACCGAGTAGCAACTCGAAGAATTTATCTTCAAGCAACGCATAGCTGGACAACGCCAGGTATAATCCTTGTCGTTACCGACATCTTTGATTGTTCAGGTGATATTTTTCGTCGAACAATACGTCAACATTAAGATATTTTCAATGAAATGCTGCGCAGAAGTGGCAGGATATTTCCAGGCGAGCCGGGGGTGTTAACCCCGGGTGGCTGTGCTGTCACATGATCGGCAGCGAATCGACACTCGTAAGTTGTTGCAAAATAACCAGGATCATAGCTGTCCCGGCTCACCTGAATGACAGTGCTGAATAGCTTGCTCACGGTTGTCGCAAACTTCCCAGATTTTGTCGAGATGCGTAACTTCAAGAATTTCTTTGCAGTAGCTTTGCATCGAACAAAGTTGAAGCGAGCCATGTTCGTGCAATTTTATTTCATTCCAGACACGCACGAGTGCTTCGATAAAAGACGAACCGAAAAACCGAGTGTGCTGCATATCGAGAATCAGGTGCGAACAATTTTCATTTTGGGCAACTTCGAGCAATTTCTTTTCGGTATCACTTACCAACTCACCTTCGATGGAGCCGTACTCCGCCCCAAGAGAGACAATAGTAATATCGTTTTTGCGTTCTACCTGAAATGACCGATCAACTGACACAGTCGCCTACCCTTCCTGATTGTGAGCCTCACTATTTTCCGGCACCCCAAGAGGTTACCTTGATCACACCACAAAAACAATCGCAATCGGACTCATTCTTAACCAGAGATTCATATTGCGTTCTGATTATTCAATACGTTGTAATTTGACTTCGACATCCATTTTCGAGTTTTCCCGCTCGATGGTAACCTGTACAACTTCGCCAACCTTCTTCTTTTCAAGCAGGTCGAACAGATCGGCTTGTTCCTTAATGGGCGATCCATCAATTGCCACGATTAAATCGCCAAGGAGTATATCACCTTCCTCGTTGGAGCTGGTTCCCCTTAATCCTGCTGTTGAAGCGGCACTGTTGGGGGTGACATCTCGAATGAGAACTCCCGGTTTCGCCACTCTGCGCCGAACCATCGCATCATTAAAAATGAATATTCCCAGGCCGGGGCGTTCGACTTTCCCGGTCTGAATAATTTGAGGAACGATTCGATTCAAAATATCTGCGGGGACAGCAAATCCAATACCAACAGATGCTCCTGATGGACTGTAAATGGCAGTATTAACACCAATAAGAAGGCCTGCACTATCTAACAACGGTCCGCCAGAATTTCCGGGGTTAATCGCTGCATCTGTCTGAATCACATCGCGAATTGTTTTTCTGTTGGTCGATTGAATTTCGCGGCCAAGGCCGCTGATAACGCCTGTTGTCAGCGTCTGATCAAGCCCGAACGGACTCCCAATCGCAAAAACTTTTTGTCCTACCTGTAAATCGGAAGAAGTTCCCAGTTTGATTGGTTTCAAATTGAGATGAGCCGGATCAATTCGCAGCACTGCGATATCTTTAGACGGTTCCCCACCGACAAGGTAAGCCTGATGAGTGCTGTTATCGGAAAGCGTCACACGAAAACGCTGGTTCTCGCCGCGGACAACATGGTAGTTCGTGACGATATAACCTTTATCATCCCACAAAAACCCCGTTCCCGTCCCTTTGGGAACTTCCAGCACATTGAAATTGAATTGATTACCAGCCAGTTCCGCAGTTGCAACATGAACGACAGAAGCGGATGACGTATTGAAAATTTCGATAGTCGTTTTTTCATCTTCAGCCAGATCGCCCCTCGCGAGTACCGGACGCGCTGCCGCACCTGAGGTAAACAAAGAAAGAGGATTGCGGTAGATATCGCGAGCCAGTAGCGCAATTCCACAAATTAATAACGCAACCACCAACCAGCCATTGACGAAGGGAATCCCGCCATTGGATGGTCTCGGTTTTGAACCAGTTGCTGATGCCGTACCCTCTACCATATTGTCATATCCTTTGACCCGAATTGAATTTTGTTAGGACATCATCAGGAAATTTTCAGGCGAGCCTGAGGGTGTTAACCCCTGGGTTACCGGGGCCGTTGCATTAACGGGAGCCAATCTGAATTTGAGAGTTACCAAGGTCATCACTGCCCCGACGCCTGCTGGATTATTATTTATGCCTGTCGTTTAATACTGCGTCCCAGTTCTTCGTAAGTATCCCATAACTGATTGATTACATCGGGTGTCAATTCGTTGTAATCTTCGTCTGTTAATTCTTCCATCATTTGTTGAAGGCGTCGCATTCCCCCGAGCGCTCGCTTGGCGATTCTTTGAGGTGTCATTGTCGCGGGAGGAGAAGCAACGGCTGTTGAAGAAGTTCCTTCTTCCCCCTGTCCTGGGCCACGGGCATCTTTTCGAAATGGAGCATAAGGTGCTTCTTCAGTGCCAGAAACTCCAGCCAACTCTCCCGAACCTGTTACCTCGAAAGGAATTCCTGAATCGGCAGAACCTGCAAACCCTTGTGCATCCCGGACAACTTCCGGACTGTAATCGAGTGCCTGTAACGCCAGCGGATCGCCCTGTTCGGTTAAATCTTCGCCATGAACTGATCGCCGCCAGGCTCGCATTTGTGCGACCGTTGCCTGGTTTTCAACCGCCCAACTCAGGCACTCCGCAGAATCTTCCCAATTCAAGGAAACGTAAAAGTGAGACCATTTCAGATGAGGATATTCTTCCCGAACATCGTGAAAATTTTCCCAGACTCTTCTTCGCTGAAATATCTGGTCGGAAGAAAGGCCAATTTGGTTTCCAAAATCGGCATCTGTTCGCCCCTTGGCGTATTTTTCTGTCCACCGGGCAGCACATTCGCCAATGACCCAGTTGCAATTCGAGAGCGCCCCTCGCGCCCGTTCGATCAAAATTTCTTCACTCTCCTGAACGGCCTCGTTCTGGTTATTGTCTTGGCTCCGATCCGAATCAGCCATCTTTTTATTCTCTTATTCTATCTCTGTGACGCAATAAAGAACCTTCCTGGTGGTTAATGTGTCTTTCCTGGCACAATGTGAAAACTCTTTATCTCCCCTATTTGATGATGGAAGCAAGAGTTGAACTCCCATAGTGACACTGAACCGGAAAGTTTTCCACTCTCAGCGGTGGTAAGAAAGCAGATCAATCGAAATTTCATTGATCGTTAATCGTAAGAATCCAGAAAAGGCGCCCTGCTTTACTTGATTCCCCAATACTATCTATGCTACCATATCGTGGAGGCATACCGGTGATGTAACCCTTATCAATTAAAGGAGTTACGGGCATATCAGGAAATTTGGTCAATTGTAACCAGAAATCCTCGATGCGGTTGCTACAAATTGCCGATCATTACGTTTGTAACAGTGAATCTTCTGTTACGGAAAATTACGGTGCGGTAGCCAAGTGGCCTAAGGCGATGGATTGCAAATCCATTATTCGTGGGTTCGAATCCCACTCGCACCTTTTTTGATTTTGAGTACGGGAAGCCTCGGAGTTGTCTCCGGGGTTTTTTCATGCGCCATTTTAAGCCCAACGCTACGGTGTTTGCAGTATCGCCAACTGCATGACTCGCATTGACACCGCAGGAAAATCTGAATTATATTTCTCTCCCCTCCACTAAACGGTTCGATTTTTTGATCCGACTCTTTCCTCTCTATCTCCCCTCCCCTTCAAGAGTAACTCATGCACAATATTTGTTGGCGTGATCAATTCATTCTTTCCTGTTTGATTCTGGCTTTTTGCATCAGCCTGATCCTGCCCACGCAATCTGTTGCGCAAGAGAAAGGCATCGATGGCAGTATTGGTCATACTGCTTTATCCACCGTCGGGCGAGATACCGGCATTACGTATCTTGGATTATTCCCCTACATTCAGAACGGTGAAGAACAAATTCTGTTTGGAGATATCCGCGGATTTCTTACTAACGATGGAAATTTAGGAGCCAATTTAACGACAGGGTTTCGCTTTTTGGAACCGAATAAACTTTTTGTCCTGGGGGCAAACACGTCATTCAATTTCGATCAAACTTCCGAAAAAACATTTCAGCAAATCGGTTTTGGATTGGAAGGTTTGACGAGTATTGGAAATATTACAACAAACTTTTATTTTCCGGTTGGCGATGACGAACAGGTGATACAGCGGTCTGTCAGCGGTACGCGATTTGTCGGGACGACGGTTGTTGTTGATACCCTTGATACAATAGGTGTTGCCATGAAGGGATTGGATGCTTCATTGGGATTTTACCTTCCCGGCGAAGTTGCCCAGAAGCACCAGTTGGAAGCAACATTGGGCTGGTATCACTTTGAAGGGAATAATGTCGCTGCCATTGATGGCTTCAAAATTCAATTCGACGGGAAACTCTCGCAGTCGCTTTCGGCGC
>Ga0316208_1004037_pt1 | contig 10040 bp, 8 predicted proteins | sample 3monopyrite_MG_FD_204944 | JGI IMG/M metagenome (GOLD analysis project Ga0316208, IMG submission 204944) | Microbial mat bacterial communities from mineral coupon in-situ incubated in ocean water Damariscotta River, Maine, United States -... | ecosystem: Environmental > Aquatic > Marine > Coastal...
GAACCGCTACCGGTGGATGTTGTTGGACCTCTTGACCCTCGCCCGCAAGCGAGTGGTTGAGTCTCCCTTCATCGAAGGCACGCCGGAATACGCCGCCTTGCAGGCCCCGGTGGACGAGTTGATTGCCGAATACGCAGCCGCGCCCGCGCTGAGCGTGGAGGAGAACGCGGCCTTGCCGAACACCAGTCACTACAAGGTTGTCGCCGACCTTGCGTTGGCCCGTGCGGACCAAGAGGCCGCGGCCGTTGGGGTCGCGATGCTGAGTTGCCGCAAGGAGGAATTGCAGGCGGAGCAGGCTCGTTTGGGCAGGCTGCTGCCACGGTATATGGAGTTGGAGGATGCGCTTCGCGACGCGGCGACGACCTTGGCGGACAAGCGCGATCATGTCTACCGACTCCAGAGGGTCAAGCAGCTCGGGGACGCTGACTTGTTGTGGAGTTACAAGGTGCTCCAGGATCCGACGATGCCCTCCGGGAGCAGTTCGCCGAGCCGGAGCCTGATGCTGCTTGGCTTGTTGATGGTTGGCAACCTGCTGGCGATCTTCGGGGTGCTACTGGTGGGCTGGCTCGACAAGAGTGTGAGCGAAGCCCGTGAGCTCGAGCACCAGTTTGGTGTGCGACCGCTGGCCGCGTTCCCCGACCTCGGGCGGCGGGCCGAAATCGCGCGCCTGCTCGGCCGGGTCGGTCGTGGCTTCTTGGGCCGGCTTGAGGCCCGGAGTCTCGCTCGACGCCGAGCGGAGCTATTCGACTTCTCCGACCTCGGCCCGCACTCCGTCGTCATCGAGAGCCGTATGGATGCGCTGATTGGCTCGATCGAGGGATCCGCGTCGCGGACCGAAGAAGGCCGCGCGATGGTCGTGTCGGTGGGCGGTGCACATGCCGGCGCCGGCGCCACGACCATCGCCGTCAACTTGGCACGGCGCCTGTCGGAACGTCGCGCGGGGCGCACGCTCTTGGCGCTGCGGCGCGAGGGGTCGAGCCTGCTGCTCAGCGAGCTGGCCGCACACACCAATAAGGGCAGCCTGCCGTGCAAGGGTAGCGGCGCGGTGGACATCCTCCTGTACAGCGAGGACCAGGCGAGCCGCGACTGGGCCACGGGCCTCGGGGCCGGGTACGACCAGGTCGTGATCGACACGCCGCCCGCGCTGGCTTCCCGCCAAAGCCTCGACCTGCTTTCCAGTGCCGACGTGGCGCTGCTAGTCGCCCGCGGAGATGTCACCACCCGGACCGCACTGGGCGAGGCCGTCGGTGCGATCGACAACGCCGGCGACGCCCAGGTGGGCCTCGTGCTCAATGCCTTCCAAACCCGCCTTCCCGAACTCTTGGCAAGTGCCTGAGCCACCTCCCACGGAGACAGACATGCGACCCGACCTCTCGATCTTGATCGTCAACTGGAACACGCGCGAGTTGCTGCGTGACTGCCTTTTGAGTGTCCGTCGAGGGCTCCGCTCCGCCGAGATCTCGGCGGAGGTCTTGGTGGTGGACAATGGCTCGAGGGACGGCTCCATCCAGATGATGAAGGAGCAGTTCCCCGACGCAGTCCTCATCGCGAACAGCGACAACCGTGGCTTCGCAAGGGCCAACAACCAGGCGCTCGAGCGCGCCAGCGGGCGTCATGTTCTGCTCTTGAACTCGGACACGATCGTGCACGCCGACGTGCTCGCGCGCTCGGTCGAATACTTGGATGGGCACCACGACGTGGGCGGGATGGGGTGCCGGGTCTTGAATGAAGACGGCAGCTTGCAGGTCAGCACGAGCGTACACCCGGGTCTTTGGAGTCTGCTTGGGATGACCTTGGGCCGCGGGCATTTGGGCAACCAAGTGCTCCCCGGTGGTCGGGGGGGGGCGGGCGCCGGGTGGCACGAGCTCGATAGCGAGGTGCTCTCGGGGTGCTATCTGATGGTGCGGCGCGAGGTGCTTGGGCAGGTCGGGCTACTGGACCCGGGCTTCTTCTTCTTTGGTGAGGAGACCGATTGGTGTCTGCGGATCCGAAGCGCCGGCTGGCGCCTCGTCTTTGCTCCGGTCGGCGAGATCACGCACTTGGGGGGCGGCAGCGCCAAGCGGTTGGGTGGTCGGCGAGATCTCTTGCTGACGGGCGCGCTCATTCGCCTTCAGCGCAAGCACGGTGGCCGGGTCAGGGCGCTCGCCATGTGGAGCTTGCTGCTCGCCTTCAACGCGAGTCGAGCACTCTACTGGAGGGCTGTGGCGGCCGTACGTCGAGATCGCGTTGCGCTGGATCGCAGTCGGCACTTCATGGAAGTGTTGGCGGGGTATTCACGAGTCTGGGGCATCGCCGCAGATGCAATCGCCGGCGCGGCCGAGCTCGATGCCCGGACCCTAGCGCGGGCCAAGGTGACAGTATGAAGCGCGGTACGAATCTCCTCGAGTCGGCGGCGGCGAGCCTGTTGGGACAGGTCGCCCCGCTAGTCGTGGCACTGGTGACGATGCCGATGGTGCTCGAGGGGCTGGGCGAAGCCCGCTTTGGGATCCTGGCGATTGTCTGGGCCGTGCTCGGTCACTTCAGCATGTTCGACCTCGGGTTCGGGCGCGCTGCGACGCGCTCGGCCGCAGCGGCCCTCGGTCGGGGGGAGTCGGGTTCCGTTCCAGGCATCTTGGGTTCGGCATGTCTGGCCCAGCTCTTCCTCGGGGTGGTCGGGGGAGGCCTCGTTTTGATGCTGGCGCCATGGCTTGCGGAGCGAGTGCTCCAGATGGAGGCCGGTCCGGAGCAGACCGCCGTTCTGGTGGATGCGGCCCGCGCGAGCCTGGCTCTGATCGGCCTTTCGGTTCCGCTTGTCTTGCTCGAAGGGACGCTTCGCGGAGGGCTCGAGGCACACCAGCAGTTCGGCCGGATCAACGCGGTGAAGGTTCCGGTCAGCGTGGCGGGTCTACTCGTTCCCCTCTTTGGGGCGCTATTGGGCGCCGAGCTGGCGACCATCGTTGCACTGCTTGTGGCCGTGCGCCTGGTGGGGCTGATCGGCTACCGGCGCCAGCTGGCGCGCCTGGCTGGGCTCGAGGGCTGGGCCTTGCGGCCGTGCAAGAGCGCGCTGCGCGAGTTGTGGGCCTTTGGATCTTGGGCTGCCGTTTCGAGCGCCGCCGGACCAGCGCTGGGTTACCTCGAGCGGTTCCTGATCGGCGGCATGCTCTCGGTTTCAGCCCTCGCTTTTTATGCGGTGCCCATGGAGGCACTGTCGCGCCTACTCGTGCTCCCCTCCAGCCTTGCCGCGGCCCTCTTCCCGGCGCTCAGTGAGGCAGCAGCATGCAGCCGCGAGCGGCTTGCGAGCCTGTACCTCGACCCGATGCGCATCCTGCTGCAGCTCTTGCTTCCGTTGGCGATCGTCGGCTGCGCCCTCGCCGAGCTGGGCCTCGAGCTTTGGATCGGCGTGGAGTTTGCCGAGCGCAGCGGGACTCTCACTCGGGTACTGATTGCGGTCGTGCTCCTGAATGCCCTTTCGATCGTGCCTTTCTCCGTGGTTCAGGGGCTCGGGCGGCCGTCCTGGAAGGCGCGGCTGGACCTGGTCGAGCTGCCTCTCTTCGGCCTTGCCGCGTGGATGCTGATCGGGAGCCACGGGCTCCTGGGAGCTGCGCTCGCGAAGCTGTTGGTGACGGTCATCGACTTCGTGGCATTGAACCTGTTCGCGATGCGCCTCACGCGCGTGTCGCTCCGTCAGTGGTGTCTCAAGCTGCTCACGCCGGTGTTCATTCCTGGAGCGGCGCTTGCCCTTTTGGCACTGAGCCCGGCCGGGCGCCCCGAGAGTGTTGGAGCGCTCGCCGGGACCGCCGCCCTGATCGCCGGGCTCCTGGCAGCGTACTTGTATGGATGGGGGCGCGGACTTGAGAAGTCCGAGCGCCAGGCCTGCATAGCGCTGATCAAGTCGTTTCTTGCGAGGGCCTCGACCAAGCGTGAGGTCGCCACCTCATGAAGGTCACGATCCTGTTGGGGAGCTTTCCTTGGAAGCCGAGTGGAGGCGCCAAGGTGGCCCTTGAGTATGCAAACCACTTGGCTGCGAGTGGCAGCGAGGTTGAGGTGTTGTTTGCCCTGCGGATGCCCAACTGGACGCGCCCCGAACGGCCGCCCTTGCGCAGGCGCCTCAAGGGTGCGCTCTTGCGGGTCGCCGAGCGTTGGTTCCAGCCTCGCCCCCGATGGTTCCAGCTGGACCCCGCCGTGCGGACCCGGATCGTGCCTGAGTACAGGCCCCAGAACATCCCCGACGCTGATGCGGTCTTTGCCACGTTCTGGCCAACGGCGGAGGTCGTCGCCGACCTTCCGAAGAGCAAGGGGCGCGGCTACTACTTGATCCAGCACCTCGAGGATTGGGCGGGTGAGGCCGAGCGGGTCGATCGGACTTGGCGGTTTCCGCTCGAGAAGTTGTTCGTCGCCAAGTGGCTGTACAAGCGCGCCCTGGCGATGGGGCTTCCCTCCGAGCAGTTGCACTACGTGCCGAACTCGATCGACGCGGCCAGGTTTGCCGCCCGGTCTCCGCATTTGGGGCGTGGGCCGAGGGTCGCGATGCTTTACTCGGAGGCCGCCTGGAAGGGGGCTGCCGATGGCCTTGCTGCCCTGGAGCTGGCGCGCGAGAAGGTCCCCGACCTCGAGGCTTGCCTGTTCGGGGTTTGGTCTAGACCACGCGACCTGCCTGAGTGGATCGAGTATCGCTGTCGGCCCAGCCACGATGAGTTGGTCGAGGAAGTCTATGGCGGCGCTTCGATCTTCATGTGTCCGAGCTGGGTCGAGGGGTGGGGGTTGACCGGTGCCGAGGCCCTTGTGGCCGGGTGTGCTTTGGTCACGACCGACAATGGAGGGGCGGGTGACTATGCCAGCGATGGCCGGACGGCGCTGGTGGTGCCACCGCGGGATCCCGCAGCAATGGCCCGCGCGATCGTTCGCTTGATCAAAGCGCCCGAGCTACGCAATCGGCTTGCGGCACAGGGGGGCGAGCGCATGCAGCGATTCACAGCCGACCGCTCCCTGAGGCACCTCGACAGGATCCTGGATGCGGCACGGCCTGAACTCCGCAGGGCGCGAGGGCGGGCGGGCCTCGGGGGAGAACTGGGGCAACGGCACGTGGTCTAGAAGGCCGGGATGCAGGTATCCTGACGGGGTGGCCCACGAGACCGCCCGCCTCCCCTAAGGCGCCCGATCAAGATCCCCAAGCCCCCGTCGAGATGAAAGGAATCGTATTCACGGAGTTCCTCGAGATGGTTGAAGCCCAGCACGGGCTCGACCTGGCCTATGAGCTCCAGGAGCTCCCGGGCCTGGTGAGCGGAGGCATCTTCACCGCGATTGGGACCTATGAAGTGGGGGACTTGCTGATGATGCTGGACCTGCTTTCGCAGCGGCTTGAGGTCTCTACGGATGAGCTCATGAAGGTCTACGGGCAGCACTTGTTTGGACGCTTCGTCACGCTCTTCCCCGATCTGTTCGTTGGGCGCTCTGACTCGCTCGACTTCATTGCCAGCATCGAGGGGACGATCCACATCGAGGTGCTCAAGCTCTATCCCGAGGCCGAGCTGCCCTACTTCGACCAGGTCTACGAAGGCGACACTCTGGTCATGACCTACAACTCCGTACGCCCGATGGCTTCGTTTGCGGAGGGGCTGGTCAGGGGTTGCCTCGAGCACTTTGGCGACGGCCGTGAGTACACGCGTGAGGACATCGGGAACCGCGATGGCACCCGGGCGGTGTTCCGGATCCGATGACGGGCGCGGGTCAAGGTGCTGGCCATGACCCCCAAGCGGAGGTCTGGCTCAAGCGCTTGAAGCGAGAGCGGACTGCGCGTAAGCAAGCGGAGTCGCTGATCGAGGACAAGAGCCGTGAGCTCTACCAAGCCAATCTCGAGCTCTCCGCTCACCAGTCGATGCTCGAGTTGCGCATCCAAGAACGGACCGCAGAGCTGGAGGAGGCGACTGAGCGGGCTCAGTTGGCGAACAACGCCAAGTCGCTGTTCCTAGCGAGCATCAGCCACGAGATCCGCACACCCCTCGCGGCAATCATCGGGTACAGCGAGCTCCTGGGTCGGGAGGCTCCCGAGGATCGCCGACTGCAGGAGTGGATTCGAGGTCTGAAGAGCAACGCCGAGCACTTGCACTCCTTGGTCGACAACGTACTCGAGCTGTCACAGATCGAGGCCGATGAGCAGATGATCAACCAAGAGTTCGTCGACGTGCCGACCCTCGTTGGCGAGGTGCTCACCGCACTCCTGCCGATTGCCGAACGCAAGGGCATCACCCTCCGTCATAGTTTCGAAGGGGCGATCCCGCTGCGCGTCGAGTCCGACTCACTGAAGGCCCGGCAGATCTTGATCAACTTGATTGGCAACGCCATCAAGCACACCACAGAGGGCAGCGTGACCCTGCGGTTGCGAACACAGTTCCCTCCTGAGGCCGTCCACACCCAGCTTGAGCTTGCCGTGATCGACACGGGCTGTGGGATTAAGCCCGAGGAGCTTGAGCGGATCTTCGAGCCCTTCGTCCAACTCGAAGCGAGCGGGGGCAAGTCGCACCGCGGGGCTGGGCTTGGCCTCAGCATCTCACGACGCCTTGCTCGGCTCCTAGGTGGCGACCTTCAGGTGCAGTCGGAGCATGGGGAAGGCAGCTGCTTTGCCTTGACGCTCTTGGTGGACAGTCAAGACCCGGAGGACTTTGTGGCCAGTGAGGAGCTCGAGAGTTCGCTGGGGGTGCGACCCGAAGAGCACGTCGAGGGACGTGGGAGTCTCCGGGGGAGGAGGGTGCTCCTGGTCGAAGATGGTGCCGACAACCGTCGGATCCTCGAGTACATCCTCGAGGAGGAGGGCATCCTCGTGTGCACGATGGAGAACGGGAGGTTAGGCGTCGACGCCTTCCTTGCGGCCGAGCGCGAGGGACAACCCTTCGACTTGATCTTGATGGACATGGAGATGGACGTCATGAACGGCTACCAAGCAACGGCTCTGCTGCGAGATCTCGAGTTCGAAGTTCCGATCGTGGCGCTGACGGCGGGTGCGATGTCGACTGACCGCGAGAAGTGCCTGGCGGTTGGCTGCAGTGCGTACCTGGCCAAGCCGGTTGCCACCGGGCAGATCCTGGAGACCTTGGGGCGCTTCATGGGGCTTCCCAAAAGTACACAGGCAGGCACAGCTGAAGTCTCCGGTCCATGGAAGGTGGACCTGCCTTCTGGGATCCTCGCGGAGTTCCGCGCCGGCTTGGCCGACACCGCAAGCGAATTGCGTGCGGCGGAGCATGCCGGGGACCGAAAGACCGTGCGCCAAATTCTCCACCGGTTGAGGGGCGCGGGCGGTTCCTATGGGTACCACGAGCTCACAGCAGCTGCCGATAGGTGCCGGGAGGCCCTGGACGCCGAGGCGACGGCCGGATTGGCGGTCGACGAGCTCGCTCGCCTGCTCGAGAGCTATTGAACTCCGGACCAGTCGCGCCGCTCCCCGGCGCAACGGGCCGTTCTTGAGATTCAAACCCGGTTTCGAGGCGCGCGTGGTGGGCTTGAAGCCACTCTGCTGTGCTGGGCCCGGGGCGCTTGGCTCTCGGACGACAGGGCTCTTTGCGTGATCAACGGTGGGCGACTTCAGCCGACCTCGACCCCGAGGGCCATTCCCTTCAACAAGTGCGGTGCTCTATGATCAGAGCTGATCGTCACGCGCCGGACCCTCACCACTCCAATCGCTATGTCCCTCGAGACCGCCCCTAGTCCTGGCCGGGCCCAGTCCGCTTACGTCGCCGGCGGGCAGCAAGCCACTGTCAACGTCCCGCACCGTTGGCGCGGGCAAGCCCCGTTGGCACACAGGCCGGGACGCCGCGGAGCTTTGGTTCAGATCACGGCAGGCAAGCAGGTCGTCGGGCTGCGTGTTCGAGGAGGGGGCCTTTAGATGATGGAGTTTCTCTCGCAGCCGTGGCCGTGGTGGGTGGCGGGGCCTTTGATCGGACTCGTCGTGCCCGTCTTGCTCCTGTTCGGCGCGCGGAAGTTCGGAATCTCGTCGAGCCTTCAGCACCTCTGCGCTGCGGGCCTTGGGGCCAAGAAGCCGGCGTACTTTGACTACGACTGGCGCCGTCAAGGTCTGTGGAACCTGGCATTCGTTGCTGGGCTCCTGGTGGGTGGCGCGCTGGCGTTCGGGGTGCTCGGTGCTGGTGCCGAGGCCAGTGTCTCGGCGGCGACCTGGAGCGATCTTGCAGCCCTCGGCATCGAGCGCCAAGCCGGTCCGGCTCCGCGGGAGATCTTTGGCTGGGATCGGATTTTGACCTTGGCCGGAGGCGTGTCCCTGATCGTGGGCGGTCTGGCGCTGGGTTTCGGTGCCCGCTGGGGTGGGGGCTGTACTTCGGGCCATGCCATCATGGGACTGGCCAATCGCCAGTTGCCCAGCCTCGTCGCCGTGCTGGGCTTCTTTGCGGGTGGGCTGGCGGTCACGCATCTCGTCCTTCCGCTCTTGCTCGGAGGCAGCGTCGATGGCTGATCCAAGACCCGCAGGCGGCCGTGGGTTCCCAGGGCCCTTGGAGCTCGTCGGCTATGCCGCGATCGGCGCTGGCTTCGCCATCGTGCTGGCCAAGTCCGAGGCGATCTCGTGGTTCCGGATCCAGGAGATGTTCCGCTTCCAAAGTTTCCACATGTATGGACTGCTCGGAAGCGCCGTGTTGACGGCCGCTGTGTCCGTGCACTTGCTGAAGCGCTCGGGCGCACGCGCGCGGAATGGAGAGCCCATCGTGCTCGAGGACAAGGAGCGCACGCCGGGCATGGTGCGCTATTGGGCGGGCGGGACGCTCTTCGGCGTCGGCTGGGGGCTCCTCGGTGCTTGTCCAGGTCCGTTGTACATCCTGCTTGGTGGGGGCGTGACCGTGTACTTGGTCGCACTCGTCGCCGCGCTCGCGGGGACCTTGTTGTATGGCCTATTGCAGAGCCGATTGCCGCACTGACCTTCCCCGGCGAGTGACGCGGCGGCGAGAACGCGCCACACTCCTATGCTCCAGCTCGGACAGACTCCCCAATGATTGACCTCCCCTTCGACGCTCCCAACCTGCTTGCCCAGTTCTCATTCGATGAGGCCCGGGAGATCCTGGTCAACAGCGTTTCCGACATGGCGAAGGGGGCGGTCAAGCACCTGCCCAACCTGGTGATTGCGAGCATCGTCCTGCTCGTGACATTGACGATCTCCAAGGGCACGCAGTTCATTTATGGCCGTGTGATCCGCGAGCGCAACCTGCGGCAGTCGCTCAAGGACTTGTTCCGCAAGCTAATCACGATCGCCATCTGGGTCAGCGGTCTCTTGGTCGCGATGATGATCGTCTTTCCGTCGGTTAAGCCCGAGTCCTTGCTTGCCGGCCTCGGTCTCTCATCCATCGCGATCGGATTTGCGTTCAAGGATGTGGTGGAGAACTTCTTCGCGGGCTTCTTGATCCTGATTCGCGAGCCGCTCGAAATCGGAGACTTCATGGAGTGCGAGGGCATCGTAGGCAAGGTCGAGGAGATCAGCATTCGGGACACGTTGATTCGCCAGGTCGACGGTCAGCAGGTCGTGATGCCCAACGCAATGCTGTTCAAGAACCCGCTCAAGGTCATGACGGACCTCGACATCCGGGCCACGACGATCGTGTGCGGGGTTGCCTATGACGCGGACGTCGACCAAGCGCGAGAGGTGATTCGCAAGGCCGTTGAGGCCCAGGACACGGTGTCCAGCGAGCGCGGCGTCGAGATTTTTGCGCAGGCCTTTGGGGCGAGTAGCATCGACTTCGAGGTCTTGTGGTGGACGGGTTCGACTCCGTTCGAGCAGCGTCGCTCCCGTGACCAGGTCATCGCCGCCGTCAAGCGTGCGCTCGACGAGGCCGGCATCGAGATCCCATTCCCCCAACGCACCTTGTGGTTCAAGGACCCCCTGAATGTCGTCCGTGGCGGCGAAGAGGTTGACGCATGAAAGTTCCGCTTACGCTCTCGATCCTTGCTCTGACCGTCGGAGGCTTCGTCTTGCAACGCTCGCTCACAAGCACACAGGAGTTCACGCCAGACGCCGTTGGCCCGGGCTCCAGTGTCGAGGCGTCCGCCTTGCTCGAGCGCCTGTCCGCGCT
>Ga0316208_1004039_pt1 | contig 10039 bp, 6 predicted proteins | sample 3monopyrite_MG_FD_204944 | JGI IMG/M metagenome (GOLD analysis project Ga0316208, IMG submission 204944) | Microbial mat bacterial communities from mineral coupon in-situ incubated in ocean water Damariscotta River, Maine, United States -... | ecosystem: Environmental > Aquatic > Marine > Coastal...
CAGCCGAAACAGCATGTCGATCGTTGGAGACTTCCGATCGTTTTCCAGCATCGAAATGTAGGTCCTGTCGACCTGAGCGCGATACGCCAGCTCTTCCTGCGTCAGTCCCGCCGCTTCACGGGCAGTACGTAATTCGAGTCCCAGCATGACCAGAAGTTACTTGCCTTCTGGCCGAATAACTGTTGACTATAGTCAACAGTTATTCGGCTGGATAGTATGACCCGGAGAGCTCTTGGCTGACTCAGAAACACACTATTCACAGCATCCGTGCTCGACTCGCCCCAAGGTCTGACTCTTCACCATTTCTTGTCAAGAGAGGCAGATATGCAACATCTCGACAATCGGATCATTGCAGTTGCTTTTGCTATCGCACTATTCGCCGCCAGCGGCTGTTCCCAGCCGAAGTCCGGAACCTACTTCGAGCCGGAGATTACAACACGCCATGATGGGTTCTTCTCGTACGACATCACCTTCAAGCTGAACGGCGTCAATCGGATCGACTGGACCCGCGACGCAGACAACCAGGTGACAAATACAAAAGCGCCGGTCGGCACTGAAATTCGCGAGGTCACGTTGAATGTGACCGTTCATTACTCGCAGGGGACAACCCACGAGACGCAGGCGTTCGACGCCAAATGGCAGATCGGCGAGAGCCTGATCGTCAACGTTCCGATGACAGCAGTGATTCAGGGTTACGACATCAAGGGCACCGGCTATCTGTACGACGAATCGGGCACGTACCTCGGCAAAGTTCCGATCCAATCCAGTTTCCGAACGACTTCGAAGTGACCAGCCGACACCGCGGGCCGTCCAATGGGCGGCCCGCGGTGTGTTTTACTTTATCTATCAGAGCTGGAAGCAGCGGCCTGTTTTAACCTGCAAACTGACAAACGTCCCTACGAAAACTCACGACAGCCTACAAAGGCCACTTCGGCGTCGTGTTAATCGTGATGTTGATCAACGGTTGCAACTGACATCACGGCACTTATTTCCGACGCTTCTCCTGACCGTTTGGGTAATGCATTTACATGTCTCACAGGTTGACTGATCGTCAACGACCGCTCAGCCGATTTGATAGAAACCTCGACCAGGGCGGCGTCTGAAATCGCCGCAATGGTCAACAGGTGCGCGGTTTACACCCCTGAGTCCGCTGAATTACACGTGACGCGACCAGGTGTGAGACGAGTTGAAAATACACTCCCGTGCCAAGACAGACGCCTTGGTCCCAACCGTACGCGGTGCAAGAGTAATCGTGGAGCTTCCCGAATCCACCCTGTCACGGTCTGGCGATAGATGCCTGATCAAAAACCGACACCGCCAGCACTGTCTGGGCGTCTACCGGGGGATTTTTTTCATTTTACGCACACTCTGGACAGAATTTGTCCACCTCTACTGATACGCTGCCTACCTACTCTGATTCGACAACGACGAATGACGGGCCCGGGAGTGCAGCATGGCTGATCGACCTACGTTAATTCGACAGTGGCAACTGCTTCGGCAACTATCAGTATCTCATCAGGGATGCTGTGTTCGAGACCTCGCTGAAGAATACGAAGTCTCTGAGAAAACGATTCGCAGAGATCTGGACGCCCTGGCTGACGGTGGCTTCGAGCTGGTTTCGGCTTTCGGGGCTCGTGGACAGAAGCAGTGGCGACTGGAGGGCAGCTCCGAGTTTGCGTCTCTTCACTTTGATATCGGAGAAATTGCCGCGTTGTATCTCGGTCGCCGGTTTCTGGAACCACTTGCCGGGACGACACTGTGGAATTCGGCTCAAGCAGCGTTTGTGAAGTTGCAGCAGCAGTTCAGTCCGGCAGCCCGCAGGTACCTGGAATCGCTGGCGCGAACGGTTCACGAAACCACTTTTGGTCATAGCGACTACTCAGAACGGGCTGACGTCGTCGATTCTCTGATGACCGGCATCAATGAGTTTCGCAGCACGCGACTGCTTTACCACCCGGTGCGCAGCGAGACGCCGCACGAGTACGAACTGCATCCGTACGGTTTGATCTGGCACCGCAGCAGTCTTTATCTGGTCGCGTCATCGCCAGGCCGTCCGGAATCGCGTCACTTCAAGGTGGAGCGTGTTCGTGATGTCGAAGTTCTCGCAGAGACATTCACTCGCCCAGCAGAATTCGATCTGGAGACACACCTCAAGAACTCACTGGGTATCTACCAATCCGATTCTCCGTTGACTGAAGTCTGCATCTGGTTCTCTTCGGAAGTCGCCCGCTACGTGACCGAACACCGCTGGCACCACAGCCAGCAGATTGAAAAGCAACCCGACGGCAGCCTGCTCGTCGAACTGGCGCTGAGTGACCTGACCGAACTAAAGAGCTGGATCCTGAGCTTCGGGAGTCGGGCCGAAGTGCTGGCTCCGAATGAATTGCGTCAGACGGTTCGTCAGGAACTGACCGAATCGCTGAAGCTGTATTTACGCACCGGATCAGCGAATTCCAAATCGACGTAACTGAAGATTTTTCTCTAATTCAACTGCCGTTAATTCGATCTCCATTCATTCCACGTGGTGCCACGACATGTTTCGATCAACTCTCGGACTGGATGCAGATCAATCACCGTTTCCGTGGCAGGAAGAGTTGCTGTCGAGGCTCTCTGATTGTCCCGCGAACCGGCTCGCTCTGGATGTGCCTACTGGACTGGGCAAGACCTCTGTGATTGCCGCGTGGCTTGTCGCTCTGGCCAGGCCGGCTGATCTGCCACGCAGACTCGTCTATGTCGTTGATCGTCGAGCTGTTGTTGATCAGGCCACGGAGGAGGCAGTGCGACTCAGGAGGTGGCTTGAGTCTCAGCCGGATACGAAACAGCGACTGGGTCTGGACGCGAACGAGCGACTGCCGATTTCAACGCTGCGTGGTCAGTTTGCCGACAACCGGGAATGGCTGAGCGATCCCACGCTGCCGACCATCGTCGTTGGAACGGTCGATATGGTCGGTTCCCGGCTGTTATTCGAAGGCTATGGCGTGTCGCGAAAGATGCGGCCTTATCACGCCGGATTCCTCGGGGTCGACACGCTGTTCGTTCTCGATGAAGCACATCTGGTTCCGCCGTTTGAGGCCTTGCTGCAATCGGTGGTCGAGGTGGATTCGCCTTTGCATGGCGAGAAGGCAGCCAGTCCGGTGGTCCCTCGGTCGATGCTGTTGACGCTGTCGGCGACGGGGCGAGCGACCTCGGATGCGGTGCTGCAGATCGACGATCGAGACCTTCAGCACCCCGTTGCCGGCCAGCGACTGAACGCCGTGAAGAGGCTGACATTTCACGAGCCGACAGAAGACGAGTCGCTCGACATGTCTGCCCGCCTCGCTGCCGAAGCGTGGTCATTGAGCGGCGAAGGCACGTTGCCAAAACGGATTATTGTGTTCTGCAACAGCAGAGACAGCGCCATCAAGACAGAGGCGGCTGTGGCCAGTCTCGCGAAGGGTGACAAGAAGCAGGGCATCGAACAGCGTGACATCGCGACGCAGCTCTTCGTGGGGGCACGCCGGGTTCGCGAGCGACAGGAAGTTGCCGACTGGCTCAAGGCACACGGTTTCATTGCAGGCAGCAAGGTGACCGCAAAGCTGCCGTCGTTTGTGTTCTCGACCAGTGCGGGTGAAGTAGGCGTTGATCTCGATGCCGATCACATGGTCAGTGACCTCGTTCCATTCGAGCGGATGGTTCAGCGATTCGGTCGAGTCAACCGCCGAGGTGAGGGAGCTGCCGAAGTTCGTGTCGTGCTGGAACGGGACGAGCCGAATGCGAAGGAGAAGCCGGCACTCAAGAAGGCACTCGCCAAGCCCGTCCGGGAACGCAAAGCAACAGACCATCAGCTCGTTGCCCAGTTCGATCTTGCCCGCAAGTTCCGAATCGCGATCGAAGCGCTGCCGCGAGTGGAAGGCTCGGACGCGATCAATGTCAGTCCGGAGGCGTTGCGGCAACTCAAGATTCGGGCAGCCGACGACAACCAGCTTGGAGAGTTGCTGAACGATGCAACAACGCAGCCGCCACTGCGTCCTGCGTTGACGCGACCGATTCTCGATGCGTGGTCGATGACGTCGCTCGAAAAGCACTCGGCACGGCCAAACGTCGCACCGTGGTTGCGTGGCTGGATCGACGAAGAACCGCAGACGACTGTCGTCTGGCGTCGCTGGCTGCCGACTCGCTCCGCGCGATGTTCCGACAGCCAGATCAAAGAGTTCTTCGAAGCGGCTCCGATCCACCTGACGGAAAAGCTCGAATCGAGGAGCAACGAGGTCTTCACATGGCTGCTCAAGCATGCGGCAAGAGTTGTCAAGCTGCGCACGAGTCCGAAGAAGGGCGACGAGGAGATCGCTGCTCAACTGCCGGTCGATGACGACGTCGTGGCGATCGTGCTGGACCACAGCGGCGGAGTGACGTGCCGGATGACGCTCAAACAACTGCAGTTCGATGGTGGCAAGGATGCTCAGAATGCGAAGAAGCAGTTCGAACGTGACCTTCAAAACAGAACGCTCGTCGTCGATCGGCGTCTGGGAGGAATCAACAGCGGCCTGCTTGATCAGTCAGCGAAGGACGCCACTTTCGCGGAATCCGCCGATGACGTTGATCGCCCCCGGGACTGGATCACGCAGACGGAGACCGGCAGCGACGAGACCGGTAACGACGAGACCGGCAGTGACGAGCGCGGCAATGACAAGACCATTCCGATTCCGGCATTTCGGATCGTCGAACAGGACGTCGAGCCTGCGGAGAACGAGGACGCATCCCGGATCGATCGCCTCTGGAAAACCTGTCTTCGGCTCCCGATTGCCCGTGACGATCAGGACGAACCCTCGACGGTTCTGATCGTGCAGAAGTACCGACGCGCGGTGACCAGCGAAGAGAGTCGTTCCACATCCAGCGAACTGAGTCTCGACGTTCATCTCTCACAAACAGAAGCAGAAGCAACTCGGCTGGCCGAGCGACTGCAGTTGCCAGACGAACTCAAGCTGGTCCTGCGAATTGCCGCTCGCAATCACGATCACGGCAAGAACACGGAACGCTGGCAGAACGCATTCAGTGCCCCGGAAGAAGGGCGGCCGTTTGCCAAGACGTCAGGACCGTTCCGAAACAATCTGCTCGACGGATACCGGCACGAATTTGGATCCCTGCCGTTCGTGCCGAGGGATCCCGAGTTCGAATCGTTGAGCGAACCGATGCGGGACCTCGCGCTGCATCTGGTGGCCGCGCATCACGGGTTCGCTCGACCGGTAATCCGAGTGGACGGCTGCAAAGACGCTCCGCCATCACAACTTGAAGCACGTGCCCGCGACGTCGCACTGCGCTTTGCCCGCCTGCAGAAACAGTGGGGACCGTGGGGACTGGCCTGGCTGGAATCGCTTCTACGAGCCGCCGATCAACGGGCCTCAGCAGCGGCAGAGGCCCGTGAAGATTCAAACGCGGTCACAGCGACAACACCGAACGACATCAAAGCGGAGGTGACTCATGGCTGAAGCATCCATTCCTGTTGACCTGCTCAACCCCGGACAGGTTTTCGCGTGTCTCGGCTTTCTGGAAGCCGCCGAGATTCTCTCCGGTAACGCACGCGGCGGCTTCGACTGGAGCAACGAAGCCGACACCCGCTTTCGGTTGTCGGCAACTGGTGACGCCAACCCGTTCGAGACGGTGCTGCTCTTTCTTCGCGATGCGAACGTGACGTCGAGAAGTGCGCGCGAGCTTGGCCTCGATACCAGCAAGTGGTCCGTCGAAACCAGACAGTATTCGTCTGATGAACCGTTTCCGTTTCTACCACCGGGCAGTCCCGCGACGTTGACTGCTGTTCTATCAACTGATGCATCCGACGAAGCCGACAACCGGAACGCAGTCCGGACGGCGTCGGCAGGGGCCACCCGCATCGAGATCAGTCACTGGGGTGATGATCGCCGAGTTGCCGGTCGCGACAACGTGAAGTTCTGGGCGGGAGCCGGCGGGTATCCCGGCGCGGCACTGGCTCGCGACTCACTCAACCTCGTCCGCGACCGGCTGGCTGAATCGATCGACGATCCACTCAACGTCTCGGCCGAACAGAGCAGCAGTTTTCGACTCGACTGGCGTCGTGACTACATCCCGCTGGATATCGGCTTTTCTCTGAATGCTCATTCGGGAAAGCGATTCAACACCGTCGGATATCCGGTTGTTGAGATTCTGGCCGCGATCGGGCTGTCGAACTCGCGGCCGGAATTTCACGACAAGCTGACCTATCGCTACGGCGTGCTCGGCACTGGCCGGGACGGGGCTCTGTTTGAGCCGTTCTTTCTGCGGGCGTCGCTCGGTGCTCCAGAACTTCCCTTTTTGCAACGAACCTTCTGCATGAATCTCGGCTGGCCGGGAAAAGAAGGGCAGGCTCGCTGCATCACCAATGTTTATGAGGAAACCAACAATGACTGAAACTGCCACTGCCACTGCCCCAGCCACACTCACGACAGAACTCCTCGATCAATGGGCGACGGATCCGACCGGTCCGGTCGCACTTCACATGCGACAGCGGTTGTTGTCGGTCGAGGGCGAAGACGGAGAAGACCAGATCATCTACCCGCCGACTTACGCTGACGTGGGTTACAACATCGACACGCTGGCCGACGGGACGAAGGTCGCGCTGATTGACAGTGTGGGTTCTCAAGCCAACCGGCTGGAGCCGGCGTTCAAGTCGGATTCGGGCCACCCACTGGCTGGTTTTGTCCCGCAGATTGACATCGTTCTCCGGACGGAACCGTGCGGCGAATGTGAAGCGTGTAAGAAGTCGAAGTCGCCCAAAGCCGACAAGTGCGAAGGTCCCTGGAAGGAAAAGCGATCGCTGTTCGACCTGGCTCATCGAGCGGCCGATGCTGTTGTGCAATCGTCTCCGACTCTGCTGCCCGCGATTGAGAGTGCGTTTGCGGAACTGCGGAAGACCGGCAATGCGATGCCGCTCGCATCGATCGCTCCGACGTCGCTCGTCTTTGGTTGCTGGGACTCGCGGGGCGGTTCTGGTGAGAAGCGACCGCGACTGGTTCGCAGCATCATTCGTGCGTGGGACGTTGATGCACTCAGCTCAGCCTCACAGTTCAACTCGATCTGGAAAGCGTTGAATGAGGAACAGCGGGAAGGCCTCAAGAAGGCGCTTCCGAAGGGCAAGAAGCTGTCCGAAAAAGGCTTCAACGATGCTCCGTCACAGGGACTCGGAGGCGTTGTCGTCCGAGGCAATATCGAGCGAAACGTGACGATCAATCTCGTCGCCCTGCGAGGGATCGTTGGCGCTTCGGACGACGAGACAACCGCTCTGCGGAAGTACCTGCTGGCACTTTCGCTGCTCACCGCCACGACCGACATCGACCTGTTCCTGCGCGAAGGCTGCAACCTGCGAATCGCAACCGACGTCGATGAGTGGAACGTCGTGCCGCGTCGCGGCAGCAAAACTCCCGTCGATCTCAGCGGTGATGACGCCCGGAAGGTTCTTACCCAGTACGCCACGTCGGCGTTCGAGCCGTTCAAGAAAGCGTGGGAAAAGACCGGGCTGGAGCGAGACCACAACTTCGACCTGAAGGCGGCCAAGGATCTGCTTGGCAAGACGACCGAAGAAGAAGCGGGGGCGTAATCAAATGGCAGACTCGCTCACGATTTCCGTCCGCCTTCACGAAGGCTGGTATCACGGCTCCGGATCAATTCCCTCGCCGGCGCGTTTGTTTCAAGCACTCGTTGCCGGTCAGGGGCTCAGCGGACCGCTGCGTCCTCAAAGCATCCAGGCACTCGAATGGCTGGAGAGGCAACCGCCGCCGATCGTTGCGGCACCGGTCACGAAAGCCGGGCAACTGGTGAAGAACTATGTCCCAAACAACGACGCCGATGCTCCAAAGGTGAAAGGTGACCCTCGGAGGATTGAAAAGATTCGGACGCCAAAACTGATTCGGCCGCTCTTGTTCGATGACTCTGTTCCGTTTCAGTTCTGCTGGGAAGTCACGGAAAAGAATCGAGACGCGACTGCGATTGAGCATCTCTGCGAACTGGCCAACGGTGTCTATCAGTTAGGCCGGACGGTCGATGCCGCCTGGGCCTGGGCCGATGTCCTCACCGCCGACGAACTTGGCAACCGTCTGCAAAGTCATCGAGGCCCGATCCTCCGACCGGCATCCGGGCCGGGAAATGTCGAGTGTCCCGCACCCGGCACACTCCGCAGTCTGGCGACTCGTCATGCAGACATGTCGCAGCGCTACGGCATGACCGCCGACGGCAAAGGCCAGACATTTCGTCGGCGATCAAAACCGAAATGGAGAATGGTCTCGTACAGCAACGCGACCACACAGTTCTGCTTCGACCTGCTTGACCGCAAGACATCGACGCTGGTTGCGTGGCCCGCAACCGGAGCGGTGGCTCTGGTGACCAGCGTCCGTGACGCCGCAGTCGCGCGACTCGCCGCAGCACTTCCGGACTGCGAAGCAGAAATCCATCAGACTCTGATCGGTCGCCAGCCGAGCGGTGAAAACGCAGCTCCCACATCGTCGCGTGTCAGAATCATTCCTCTGCCATCCATCGGGCATGAGCACGCGGACCAGCAGATTCGCCGGCTTCTGATCGAGATTCCCGGCAACTGTCCATTGCGGACTGACGACGTGATCTGGGCATTCTCCGGTCAGGAGATATCCAGTGACGGGCGACAGGACGATCGCCGGATCGATCTCGTCAAAGCTCAGCCGCATCGCCAGTTGGAGCACTATGGAATCACGCCTACGCGATCTCGTTTCTGGCAGACCGTCACACCGGTGGCGCTGTCATCGGCCAGGCGTCGTCGCATCGAACCAGATCGGAGCAGGCGTCAGCCGAGCGACCTCAAGGGAACTGCGGAACGACGCATGGAGCAGGAAGTTGCCGCCGCGGAAATTCGACAGGCTCTGCGACACGCCGGATTCGACGCTGCCGTGCAGAGCGTGCGAGTGCAGCGCGAACCATTCACGGCTCACGGACTGAGGGCGGAAGACTTTGCCGCCGAGCCACGGTTCAGCAAACACGTTCTCTGGCACGTGTCGCTTGAACTCACGGAACCAATTCAGGGGCCAGTCTGCCTCGGCGACGGCCGCTTCCTGGGACTTGGCTTGATGAGCCCCGTGACTTCACCAGACAAGTCATCAACCAGTTCACGCAACACATCGTCGGGCACCACCGACACGCGCGGAGTCTTTGTCTTTGCAATCGACTCTGGACTGTTGCCGGACGCCGATCCCGTTGCTCTTGCACGAGCCCTCCGCCGCGCGGTGATGGCTCGAGTTCAGGAAACACTCGGGCCGCAGGCTCAACTGCCGACATTCTTCTCTGGTCACTACCCCGACGGCACACCTGCGAAGTCAGAAAGAACTCCGCACGTTGCGTTTCAATACGACCCGGCTGGGCAACGTCTGCTGGTGATCTCACCTGGCAATCTGGATGCCCGTTCCTCGCGTCACCAATCAAAGCACCTCGCGACGCTCGAATCCGCACTGGCAGATTTCCGTCAGCTTCGAGCCGGCACCGCCGGACACCTGCAGCTCCAGCCCATCGCGATCAATGCGCACAGCGACCAACTGTTCGGCCCGTCGAGGCACTGGACGTCTGCAACGCCCTACGCAGTCAATCGGCACGCAAAACGCACAACGGCACTTCGCATCATCCACGACGACGTGATCCACGAATGCGAGCGTCGAGGCCTGCCCCGTCCGGAAGTCACGGTACTGAACTGGCAGGCACAATCAGGCATCGGATTGCAGGCAATGCTTGAGTTGAAGTTTGCGACTGCCCTCCACGGCTTGATCGTTCTCGGGAAAACGCGGCACCTCGGCGGCGGGCTCTTCTCCGCAATAAATGTTGCACTCCCGACAGTGCCGCGCTCTTTCTGAGTTCACATCCACGATGCCCGTCGCGGGCTCACAGGTTCCCAGTCCAGACGCAACAGCACACACGCAACGACAAGGCAACGAAAGATAATGAGTCAAGAACACCGCCATATTCTTCTGTCATCAATGGGCGTCCATGCCAGAGCAACGACCTACATTCTGGATGGTCAGACACAGTCCAGCCGCTT
>Ga0316208_1004040_pt1 | contig 10035 bp, 6 predicted proteins | sample 3monopyrite_MG_FD_204944 | JGI IMG/M metagenome (GOLD analysis project Ga0316208, IMG submission 204944) | Microbial mat bacterial communities from mineral coupon in-situ incubated in ocean water Damariscotta River, Maine, United States -... | ecosystem: Environmental > Aquatic > Marine > Coastal...
CTTTATTGATTCTATTTTTAGAATTGCTGACGTTTAATGCTGCAACAAAAACGCTGATCCATTAACGCCGTAACAATGTCAGGCACAGCCTGACCTACGCTACTGGAAAAAGCACAAAAGCAGATCGTCGAAAATACGAAAAAATTGAAAGAGGACCTTGCCGCTGAAGTAAAAAAAAATGAAATCGGACGCCTCGGAAGGCGCAATTGATCTTATCGAAGTTGCAGGAAAAGATGCTGATATTGCCATCAAGAAAGCAGCTGAAAAAGGGGCCCAAGGCATAAAAGATGCCGAGTATGGATTAGACATCGTTAGAAATAAAGAGCTATCGCTATTCGAATATCAAGACTCCGCCACCGCAATCGGTCTGGAATACATTACCCCTGTGCTCGACAACACCGTCAACTTCATGACCGGCTGGGCAGATGCCTTGACCGCAGGTGGGTTTTCTTATGTTGTCTCCGACGATTGGCTTCGGTATGTCGATTACGAATCCAATGCTTATTATGGCGGGCAGGCTGTGGGCGTGTTACACTCGTTTGTCATGGGGGGAGCCGCCGGCAACCTGGCTCACGCTGGCTGGGCTTTCACCGCAGTACGTGTCCAAACTGCCGCGACCACAGCCTTTGGGATGTATCAAACCTCTGCCAAAATCGCCAATGGTGAAAAGCTGGATATCTGGGATTACCTCAACTTCGCCCCCGCTGCTGGCTTTGTAATAGGTAAATTAACCAGAGGTCTTGGAATCTTCCGCTGCTTTGTTGCCGAAACTCCTGTCGCGACCGGTTGGACAGAAATTGGAACCGCAACCGTTGGGCCACTCAACGAAGCCGCTGAAGACGGTCTTTCCGTTGGCTGGGTCATCGCCGGTGCTGTCACCGTAGTTGCTATTGGGAGCCATAAAAAGACTCGCAAGAAAAAGAAACTCAAACGAACATCCCCAACTCGTAAACGATCAAACATCGACGAACCCAACCCGAATCGATATGATCCAAATCAGATTCCTTCAGTTGGCACGGAACCAACCATGACCACCGAACAAGAACAAGCCTTCGCTCAGTTTACAGATTTTCGTGAAGACGAAACGCCTACAATGAATGTAAGAACGCTAGAAGATTCTGATTCCTCGGAAGAATCCAAGCCGTGGTTACGGAAATTGCTGCTGGCGGTGCCGTTGTTGTTTGCTTGCTTTTGTTTCTGGCAGGCATTGCCGAATCGCGTTACCAGTCCGCAGTCTGCTCAAGCGATTTCTGTATCCACTCCCGCGGAGTTGCAGCGGCAGGTTATCACAAAACGTATTGATCAAATGCAGCCGACGGATTGGGTCTTGGCGAACAATCCGACGGGAGAGGAGGATCTGGAATTTGGTCGCATTGTCGATCCCGAATCGTGGCGATTACTCCAACTGGAAGCTCCCAAGGATGATGGTTCGGTCTCGGAAATTCAGATGGTACGTCCGCTATGGTGGCTCGAAGTCCAATGGCACGAACATCAGAAAAGCAAAGAAATCAAGACGGACGATCAACCGTTTGATTCTCAGCAACTCGTTTCGGAGTCGATTTACATCAAAGTACCGGAGTGTGGAATTGATGGTTGGGCGATGGTACTGGGAATTGGCAAATGCCCACAAATATCACCCCGTCCTGGTCCCGAATTCCAACTCGTCACCGCGACCTTCAAACATCATGCGAAACAAATTCTCGATGTTCATATCGCAGGCGAAAAAGATTCCCTCGGCACTACGCCGAATCATCCGTTCTGGTCAGAAGACAAACAGCAATTTATTCGAGCGGATGAACTAACCCCCGGCGAACGATTACAAAAAGCCGACGGCACCCTCACCACGGTCACGCAAATCACCCCGCGAGCCGATGCGAACACGGTTTTCAACCTCGAAGTCCAACTAAATCACACCTACCACGTTGGCAAAACCGGCGTTTTGGTGCATAATGGGAATACGTGTTCGGGAGGAGGTGGGTTAAATCTATTTAAATGGAATCATTTCACTTCTACTCGTAGTACGGGATGGAAAAAAGGTGATTATTTTCTCCGCCTCAAAAATCTAGGGAAACCGAGCTTAAATTGGAAACAAAATGCAATACGCCTAAGAGCAGAGATGGGTAAAGGGAGACCGATTTACGATAGCTATCTTAGAAAAGATGGCAGACAAAGAGTAACAGGCGGGTTCCTAAAAAAGGAGCGAGAATTACTGGAAAGTGAAGGCTGGATTTTTGAGATATTAACTGGAGCCTACCATCCTCCTTCAGGAGTATAAAATGCCATCAGCCAATAAATTTAACTCTGATGTAGTGAGTTCATTTCAGTCTATCATCCGGGAATATTTTTTTACTGTTGCTGAATCAGAAGACTATTGTGTTCGACTAAAGTCACAGAATGTTGGAATACGCATCTCTTACGATATTATTCGAGGAGGTGAGGTTGGGTTTGGGTTCTGTATTAATCCATGTGATGAGGAATATGATCTTCGAGAAATATATCGAGAGTTAGAAGTACCAAATGCAGACTTTTACTCAACCTGTTTTAGCGAAAATTACCAGGAAGTAATCTCATACATCAGAGGCACGGCTGATATACTTCAAGCATATTGTAGATCTGTATTGATGGGAGACAAAAAGACTTTTATGGCTATCGAATTGCGTTCAAGCAGAGAAGCAAATATTTATACTAGACAGGGACAATTCAGAGCAACACTCGTTAGGGCAGATAAAGAATGGGAAAATAAAGAATATCTTGAGTATATAAATTTACTCATGAATTTTAAGGACCTATTGTCTGATTCAGATTGTGTTAAATTTGAATACGCAATAAAGAAAGTGGAAGAAAATCAATAGATAGAAAACTGAATAGATCAGACTGTCGTCTTTTGATATGGTCTCGTTGCCGAGTCGATTTATATTAAGGTGCCGGAGTGTGGGATTGAGGGTTGGGCGAGGGTGTTGGGAATTGGCAAATGCCCACAAATATCACCCCGTCCTGGTCCCGAATTCCAACTCGTCACCGCGACCTTCAAACATCATGCGAAACAAATTCTCGATGTTCACATCGCCGGAGAAAAAGATGCAATCGGCACCACGCCGAATCATCCGTTCTGGTCGCAGGGCAGGCAGAAATTCATCCGAGCGGATGAATTAAAACCGGGGGAACAACTCCGAAAAGCAGATGACACATTAACAACCGTCACACAAATCACCCCACGAGCCGGTGCAAACACCGTCTACAACATAGAAGTCCACTGCGATCACACCTACCACGTTGGCAAAACCGGCGTCTTGGTGCATAATAGCGGCACGTGTGCGGACGAAATTGCCTTTGGTTTTAGTAAGAATCTGCCATATTTTAAGAAGAAGTTCCCCAATGCAAAGGATTACGACGACCTTGGACTCGATCCGCTTAGTAAAAACTTTTCAAACCGTCTCCGTTCAGCTATGGATAATGCTGATACTATTAGATTCGATATTAGTGGAATGAGGATGTTAACTGGAACTGATGGTGTTCTTACTGGTCCTCGTCATTTCAATTACCTTGGTTCGACCAACTGGGAGCTTCGAACTATTTTTGATAATCCCGCCCTTCGTGCTAAAACATCACTCTATCATAACGGTATTTTAAAAACATTTGACGATCTACTGGAGGGATTATGAGCAAAGTCTTCGGGATGATTTCTGCGGTCCTCACACGCCCTCAAATGTATACACTTCATGGCACCTTCGGTGAAGTTGTTGCATTCCTTGAGGGATACTACAGTGGAGCAGCGATCTTTCGCATGAATGAGCCAGCCGTCCTTGTCTGGGGTGAATTTTCCAGATTCCTGTCGGCAACGTATAATTTTCGTTCGGGTTTCGTTATGGATGAGTTTCTAAACAAGTTTGGTGCAGATGCACTCAATGAATTGAAGGAAGCATACGATAAATTTATTTCAACGTATGAAGGGACTTTACCTGGATAAATCGGCACAACGCCGAACCATCCGTTCTGGTCGGTAGACAAACAACAGTTTATTCGAGCCGATGAACTAACCCCCGGCGAACGATTACAAAAAGCCGACGGCACCCTCACCACGGTCACCAAAATCGTCCCACGCCCCGGTGCGAATACCGTCTACAACCTAGAAGTCCAACTAAACCACACCTACCACGTTGGCAAAACCGGCATCCTGGTGCATAATAGCGGAACATGTATTCCAAATAGCTATTGGATTAAACAGCGAGTAGAACGGTTTGTGACACCAGGAATAAGGAGGATTGAGAAAATTAAACCTAGCTCAAAAAATGGAGTTGCACCTTACCGAAAAGTAGCAGAATATGATGAGTTTGGTCGTTTAAGAGGCATCACGGATTATACCAATCATGGGATGCCTTCACAGCACCCTACTCCTCACCACCATTTATTTGACGAATTTGGTAACAAAATCCCAGGAATAGTTCCTGGAGTCTTCCCAGGAGTGCTTTAATCAATGATTCACCTTTCTCCCGGACAATCGTATGAAATTAGTGATGACCTCATTTCAGATTTTCCTTGGTATGATTTCCTGAATGTTGATCGGTTTACTATTTTATGCAGCGACAGCTGTTTACCCAGTATCGAAATGGTGATTCCTGTTGTATCCCAACCGAGTGTTACAGCGTTATTTTTACTCCATGATGTTACTGAGTGCATCCTTCCTCCCGTTGGATACAAAAGGCTACAATTTTCAGAAATGAATTTAGAGAACTTTCGGTCTCATCAATTAGAAAATAGCACCTATAAGATATTTGATGGAGATTTTATCGAACCATCTTTTTTATTTAATCGTGGTGAAATATTTATTAGTTAGAATTGAACAGATCAAGAATGTCCAAACCAACCATGACAACCGATCAAGAACAAGCCTTCGCTCGGTTTGCAGATTTTCGTGAAGACGAAACGCCAGCAATGTTATCGAATGTGTATACCCTTGATGGCATTGAGGAGCAGGAAGAATCCAAACCGTGGTTACGCAAACTGCTGCTAGCGGTGCCGTTGTTGTTTGCGATGTTCTGTTTTTGGCAGGCATTGCCAGGGCGAGTGACGAGTCCGCAAGCTGCTCAGGCGATTTCTGTATCCACTCCCGCGGAGTTGCAGCGGCAGGTTATCACAAAACGTATTGATCAAATGCAGCCGACGGATTGGGTCTTGGCGAACAATCCGACGGGAGAGGAGGATCTGGAATTTGGTCGCATTGTCGATCCCGAATCGTGGCGATTACTCCAACTGGAAGCTCCCAAGGATGATGGTTCGGTCTCGGAAATTCAGATGGTACGTCCGCTATGGTGGCTCGAAGTCCAATGGCACGAACATCAGAAAAGCAAAGAAATCAAGACGGACGATCAACCGTTTGATTCTCAGCAACTCGTTTCGGAGTCGATTTACATCAAAGTACCGGAGTGTGGAATTGATGGTTGGGCGATGGTACTGGGAATTGGCAAATGCCCACAAATATCACCCCGTCCTGGTCCCGAATTCCAACTCGTCACCGCGACCTTCAAACATCATGCGAAACAAATTCTCGATGTTCATATCGCAGGCGAAAAAGATTCCCTCGGCACTACGCCGAATCATCCGTTCTGGTCAGAAGACAAACAGCAATTTATTCGAGCGGATGAACTAACCCCCGGCGAACGATTACAAAAAGCCGACGGCACCCTCACCACGGTCACGCAAATCACCCCGCGAGCCGATGCGAACACGGTTTTCAACCTCGAAGTCCAACTAAATCACACCTACCACGTTGGCAAAACCGGCGTTTTGGTGCATAATGGGAATACGTGTTCGGGAGGAGGTGGGTTAAATCTATTTAAATGGAATCATTTCACTTCTACTCGTAGTACGGGATGGAAAAAAGGTGATTATTTTCTCCGCCTCAAAAATCTAGGGAAACCGAGCTTAAATTGGAAACAAAATGCAATACGCCTAAGAGCAGAGATGGGTAAAGGGAGACCGATTTACGATAGCTATCTTAGAAAAGATGGCAGACAAAGAGTAACAGGCGGGTTCCTAAAAAAGGAGCGAGAATTACTGGAAAGTGAAGGCTGGATTTTTGAGATATTAACTGGAGCCTACCATCCTCCTTCAGGAGTATAAAATGCCATCAGCCAATAAATTTAACTCTGATGTAGTGAGTTCATTTCAGTCTATCATCCGGGAATATTTTTTTACTGTTGCTGAATCAGAAGACTATTGTGTTCGACTAAAGTCACAGAATGTTGGAATACGCATCTCTTACGATATTATTCGAGGAGGTGAGGTTGGGTTTGGGTTCTGTATTAATCCATGTGATGAGGAATATGATCTTCGAGAAATATATCGAGAGTTAGAAGTACCAAATGCAGACTTTTACTCAACCTGTTTTAGCGAAAATTACCAGGAAGTAATCTCATACATCAGAGGCACGGCTGATATACTTCAAGCATATTGTAGATCTGTATTGATGGGAGACAAAAAGACTTTTATGGCTATCGAATTGCGTTCAAGCAGAGAAGCAAATATTTATACTAGACAGGGACAATTCAGAGCAACACTCGTTAGGGCAGATAAAGAATGGGAAAATAAAGAATATCTTGAGTATATAAATTTACTCATGAATTTTAAGGACCTATTGTCTGATTCAGATTGTGTTAAATTTGAATACGCAATAAAGAAAGTGGAAGAAAATCAATAGATAGAAAACTGAATAGATCAGACTGTCGTCTTTTGATATGGTCTCGTTGCCGAGTCGATTTATATTAAGGTGCCGGAGTGTGGGATTGAGGGTTGGGCGAGGGTGTTGGGAATTGGCAAATGCCCACAAATATCACCCCGTCCTGGTCCCGAATTCCAACTCGTCACCGCGACCTTCAAACATCATGCGAAACAAATTCTCGATGTTCACATCGCCGGAGAAAAAGATGCAATCGGCACCACGCCGAATCATCCGTTCTGGTCGCAGGGCAGGCAGAAATTCATCCGAGCGGATGAATTAAAACCGGGGGAACAACTCCGAAAAGCAGATGACACATTAACAACCGTCACACAAATCACCCCACGAGCCGGTGCAAACACCGTCTACAACATAGAAGTCCACTGCGATCACACCTACCACGTTGGCAAAACCGGCGTCTTGGTGCATAATAGCGGCACGTGTGCGGACGAAATTGCCTTTGGTTTTAGTAAGAATCTGCCATATTTTAAGAAGAAGTTCCCCAATGCAAAGGATTACGACGACCTTGGACTCGATCCGCTTAGTAAAAACTTTTCAAACCGTCTCCGTTCAGCTATGGATAATGCTGATACTATTAGATTCGATATTAGTGGAATGAGGATGTTAACTGGAACTGATGGTGTTCTTACTGGTCCTCGTCATTTCAATTACCTTGGTTCGACCAACTGGGAGCTTCGAACTATTTTTGATAATCCCGCCCTTCGTGCTAAAACATCACTCTATCATAACGGTATTTTAAAAACATTTGACGATCTACTGGAGGGATTATGAGCAAAGTCTTCGGGATGATTTCTGCGGTCCTCACACGCCCTCAAATGTATACACTTCATGGCACCTTCGGTGAAGTTGTTGCATTCCTTGAGGGATACTACAGTGGAGCAGCGATCTTTCGCATGAATGAGCCAGCCGTCCTTGTCTGGGGTGAATTTTCCAGATTCCTGTCGGCAACGTATAATTTTCGTTCGGGTTTCGTTATGGATGAGTTTCTAAACAAGTTTGGTGCAGATGCACTCAATGAATTGAAGGAAGCATACGATAAATTTATTTCAACGTATGAAGGGACTTTACCTGGATAAATCGGCACAACGCCGAACCATCCGTTCTGGTCGGTAGACAAACAACAGTTTATTCGAGCCGATGAACTAACCCCCGGCGAACGATTACAAAAAGCCGACGGCACCCTCACCACGGTCACCAAAATCGTCCCACGCCCCGGTGCGAATACCGTCTACAACCTAGAAGTCCAACTAAACCACACCTACCACGTTGGCAAAACCGGCATCCTGGTGCATAATAGCGGAACATGTATTCCAAATAGCTATTGGATTAAACAGCGAGTAGAACGGTTTGTGACACCAGGAATAAGGAGGATTGAGAAAATTAAACCTAGCTCAAAAAATGGAGTTGCACCTTACCGAAAAGTAGCAGAATATGATGAGTTTGGTCGTTTAAGAGGCATCACGGATTATACCAATCATGGGATGCCTTCACAGCACCCTACTCCTCACCACCATTTATTTGACGAATTTGGTAACAAAATCCCAGGAATAGTTCCTGGAGTCTTCCCAGGAGTGCTTTAATCAATGATTCACCTTTCTCCCGGACAATCGTATGAAATTAGTGATGACCTCATTTCAGATTTTCCTTGGTATGATTTCCTGAATGTTGATCGGTTTACTATTTTATGCAGCGACAGCTGTTTACCCAGTATCGAAATGGTGATTCCTGTTGTATCCCAACCGAGTGTTACAGCGTTATTTTTACTCCATGATGTTACTGAGTGCATCCTTCCTCCCGTTGGATACAAAAGGCTACAATTTTCAGAAATGAATTTAGAGAACTTTCGGTCTCATCAATTAGAAAATAGCACCTATAAGATATTTGATGGAGATTTTATCGAACCATCTTTTTTATTTAATCGTGGTGAAATATTTATTAGTTAGAATTGAACAGATCAAGAATGTCCAAACCAACCATGACAACCGATCAAGAACAAGCCTTCGCTCGGTTTGCAGATTTTCGTGAAGACGAAACGCCAGCAATGTTATCGAATGTGTATACCCTTGATGGCATTGAGGAGCAGGAAGAATCCAAACCGTGGTTACGCAAACTGCTGCTAGCGGTGCCGTTGTTGTTTGCTTGCTTTTGTTTCTGGCAGGCATTGCCAGATAGTGTCACCAGCCCGCAAACCGCACAGGCTTTGACTGCCGCTGCTCCCTCACAACCGCAGCGACAATTGATCACTCGGCGGATTGATCAGATTCAACCGGGACATCGCGTGCTGGCTGAAAATCCGGATGTTGAAGATGGTCAACCAGATACACTGATCATTCCCGGGAAATGGTCTTTGATTTCTCTTCAGTTGACTAATGAAGATGAAAGCCAAGTCTTTGTTGAGCTACTTCGTCCGACAAAATACTTAACTTCGATCCATGCTGCTACTGGAGAATCAATCTGGATTGATTTACCGGAAATGGGAGTCTCTGGAGCAGCGACTATTGTTGATGTTTCTCCTTGCCCGGAACTTGAACCTGGTGAAGGACGACTGGTGACCGGAACTTTTCGGCATACCTCTGGTGACATCATTGACCTGCAAATTGAAGGTCAGCAAACCCCAGTCAGTTGTACCGGGAACCACCCCTTCTGGAGTGAGGATCGACAAGAATTCATTGAAGCAAGCAGCCTTCAACAGGGCGAACAACTCCGTAAAGCCGATGGTAGTCTGACCAGACTGATTTCGATCACAAACAGAGAAACCCTTGCAGACGTTTACAACCTCGAAGTAGACATCGACCACACCTACTTCGTCGGTGCAACCGGAATTCTGGTTCATAATAATTACGTTTACGAAGGCTGGAAAAATGGAAAACGATATGTTGGTATCACAAATAACTTGACTCGCCGCGGAAAACAACACGCCAAGTTGGGAAGAAGAATAGCAGGACTCGATCACCTTGATAATTTAACACGTAGGGAAGCCAGAGCAGTGGAGCAGGTACTTATCAATAGATACGGTCTTGGTAACCTCGATAACAAAATCAACAGTGTTGGCATAAATAACCCTTGGTATGATGAAGCGATAGGGATTGGGAATTCAATTCTGGACGGCCTCGGATTTTAACTGATAATATAATGGAAATGAGATGGCAAAAAAAACTAAAAAGAAATTTCAATATGGTGATGTCTTCCAAATACCGGTCGATGACCGGTACGCTTACTGCCAATACGCTCATTCAGATCCGACTCCCGGGGGCTTAAATCTTGGGAATCTCGTATATATACTGCCTGGTGTTTTTGAT
>Ga0316208_1004044_pt1 | contig 10026 bp, 9 predicted proteins | sample 3monopyrite_MG_FD_204944 | JGI IMG/M metagenome (GOLD analysis project Ga0316208, IMG submission 204944) | Microbial mat bacterial communities from mineral coupon in-situ incubated in ocean water Damariscotta River, Maine, United States -... | ecosystem: Environmental > Aquatic > Marine > Coastal...
CGGCAACCTTTCAATGCGCCAAGATTTGATCAACCAGAATCTTACTGGCTATTTAATTGTCGCAACAGACATAGCTTGTCGAACAGATCTCCCCAGATAAGCTGCACAAACTTTCCTCGTACAACCGTATCATTTACCTTATCCAGCTAGATCACTGGGCTTCGTTATCCTTGGCTAACTCGCCCCCAGACTAGGCCTTGTATGATGTTTGTGTTCGTCGGCTCACGATTTTGCTAGCGGCTTCCTCCAGACTGCTCCTCGCGGATTAGCCCTTGCCATTCGCTAGTAGTTGGCGTTAAATAATCGCATTGATTCATAACGGTGATCTTCCTACAGAGGACTTTCACCTCATCAGTTTGTGCCCATGCTGGGCGTACCAATTAGCTCCAGCGGACAATTCAAAGCGGCACTTGTTTGCTTTCTCAAAAACGAGCCACTTTGAATTGCCGCTGAGCAAGGCGTTATGCCTTAAAAACAAATCTTGAAATTATCTCATAGTGAGATATACTCTGACTATATGCACATCATCACTCGAAAGAGATTATTAGATTTCGCCAAAAAGCATCCTAAATCCTCGGTTTCGCTAGATGCTTGGTATCGTATTGTTAAGAAAACTGAGATTGCTAACTTCGCGGAATTAAAGGAAATATTCCCAAGTGTCGATAAAGTTGGGAACTTAACCGTATTTAATATAGGCGGCAATAAGATAAGATTAATTGCAGCAATTCACTACAATACACAATGCCTATATATTCGCCATGTATTAACTCATAAAGAATATGACAAGGATAAATGGAAAACATTATGAATAAGCAATTAGAGAACATATCGAAAGTATGGCCAAGTATTAAATCGGTTTTTTCTGTTCCTCATTCAGAAAAAGATTATTTGGCGTTAGTTAAAACATTGGACAACCTAGTTGATGAGGTCGGAAATAATCAGAAGCATAAGTTGGCGCCTGCAATGGAAACAATTGGTAAGTTAATACAAAACTATGAAGATCAAGTTTATTCAATTAAAAAATCTACGCCAATAAATACGTTAAAATTTCTTATGGATGAACATGGGTTGAAACAAACTGATTTACAAGAAATTGGTAGCCAAGGGGTTGTTTCTGAAATACTTTCAGGAAAAAGAGAGCTAAATCTCGATCAAATAAAAAAAATTAGTAAAAAATTCCACGTTTCTCCTTTAGTATTTATTTAACCCAACAATCGTGGCAATTAAGACATAAATCGAGTAGCCGGAGGTTTCTCTCCTCCAGCCCCCACACCCAGGGCAATCGGGCTTAAAATCAACCAATTACATCAGCTAGTACTTTGATCATGTAATCATTATCCCATCCTGCCTTTTTCCTCTTGCCTCTGATGCTCATTTTACTCTTTTCCTTCTTTAGAAAATTTAAAGCAATATGGCGAACTACAGCCATATTTTGTGCCGCATAGCCTTGTCGTATGCGGCTATCGTCTTCTCTAAAGGTGACATCGAGACACCAATGCAAACTGTTTTCAATACCCTAATGTTTACGAACCGCTGAGGAAAATAATTTTTCATCTTTCTTAATTGATGTAATATAATATCGACGATCAATACTGGTGATGCCGGTACTGATTTCGTGCCGCTCTGATTCTACGACACCGATTGATGTTAAGTCTAACCAGCTCTCTATCACAGATAGCCAGTCAACTTCTTCTGTAATCCAATAACGGCGGGTTTCAATGCGGCCGTGTACTTTTTCGGTTGTTTCAATAAAGGTCACTTTATCAGCCATGAAATTTTCGTCAATTACCAGATCAAGATATTTTTTAATTTCATCGTATAAAGTCTTCTGGTTTTCTTTGACAGCTAAAACATAATCAGCATCTGACTTTCGAATCGCTTTTGAAATTTTCTTTTGGCACCCCATGGCATCAATTGTCACAATACTTCCTGACAGATTTAGTAGCTTAAGCAGTTCCGGTATAGCAGTTATTTCATTGGTTTTTTCATCAACCTTGTATTGACCTAAAACAAGCTGATTCCCTGTTGCCCAGGCGCTTACCATATGAATAGCGCCTTTTTTACCGTATTCCTTAAAGGAGCCACGTAACGTTTTACCGTCAATCGCAACAATTTCACCTTTGCTTAATGATGCCATCGATTGAACCCAATTCATAAAACAACTTTGAAGTGTATCAGGACAAATTCTAGAAAAAAGATACCCAAGAATATCATGCGAAGGAATTCCATTAGGTAGCGTTAAAAGATCTTTTAGCTGCGGTTCTTTTGCTTTCCCGAAACGCTCCACATCCGTCCAACCTTCGGCTCCACAAATTACAGCAAGGACTGTAAGCAGTAAAATATCCGACAATTCGTGTCGCATGTTAGCGTTGTTCGTTCTCGGGTCTTTCAGTGGATTAAAATATGAAAGAAAATTTTCAGTGGGTTTTTGATCCGTAACGTTTGTTTTCATTGTTGACATCTAAAAACACTATCATCTCGAAAAACCGTCATTAGTCACTTCAATTTTATCATTTTGTTGATTGGTTACTTTTAAGCCCGATCGCCCTGAGGGGTGAGTCTATTCAAGAAACGATTGATTATGGTCATTTAGTTATGGCAATCAATAATTATGAACACACACATAAAATCATCCCGACTACTTCGGCTATAATATTCAAAGATTGCGTTAAACCTAAATATCACTGGTTTGCCAGGTTAATAAGATATTTTGGTGGCAAGGAATAAACTTACAAAGGCTAAAAAAATATGAAACACGACATCATTGGTGACATCCACGGATGCGCGCAGACGTTAACCGCGTTGCTGGATACACTAGATTATGCGCCAGAAAATGGTATTTATACACACCCTGGCAGACAGGCCATATTTTTAGGTGATTTTGTTGACCGCTTCCCTTATCAACGAGAAGTCATTGATATTGTGAGGCCTATGATTGAATCAGGATCTGCCCAATCGGTAATGGGAAACCATGAATACAATGCAATATGTTATTTTACTAAGCAACTGGAATCGGGAAAATATCTTCGAGAACATAGCGAAAAAAACACTAAACAGCACAAAGCATTTTTAGCTGCTTACGGCTCCTCAACAAATGACTATGCCGATGTAATCGGTTGGTTCAAAACATTGCCCTTATGGCTAGACCTAGAAAAATTGAAAATCATTCATGCCTGCTGGGATAAAAATATCATTCAACAATTAAAAAATGAATACAATAACAACGGTCTTCTTACTGATAAACTACTCGTAAAGTCAGCGACTAAAGGTCAGTGGGAATACTTGGCAATTGAAACCTTGCTAAAAGGAAAGGAAATTCCATTACAAGATGGCATTGAGTTTAGAGATAAAGACGGACACCCTCGCCACGATATACGCATTAAATGGTGGGATCAATCTGCAACCACCTATCGCAATGCATTCATGGGCCCTAGATCAACCAGGACACATATTCCTAACGATGAAATTGATGGTGATCACTTAGTGGAATACAGTCACAAGGATTCCCCTGTGTTCCTTGGCCATTATTGGATGGAAGGCACACCAACACCTTTGGCAAAAAATATTGCCTGTGTTGATTATAGTGTCGCAAATAATGAAAAGCGTGAAAAACTGACTGCATACCGTTGGGATGGTGAGCAAAAACTCAGTGCAGATAAATTTGTTTCGGTTGAACGAATTGAAAACGAACACTAATCGTTATTTCTCTTGCATGACAATCAAGTGAACCAGTGGCTCATTAATATAATAATTGGTACGCCCCATTTTACGCTTACTAACAAAACCATGATCCGCTAGTTCATTAAGATATTTAGTTGCTGTAATCCGTGACACACCCAATTGATCAACCACAAATTGAACTTTGGTATAGGGATGAAAAAATAAATTATTCAGCAATTCTTGACTGTAAACTTTTGGAAGCTCCGATCTCATCTTTTGCTTTTTTTCCAGTACAAGCATCCTAATATGATTGATAAACTCAATTGTTTCTTTTGCAGTCTGCTCAATACCATTAAGAATATAAAGCACCCAACTCTCCCAGTCATTATCATCACGAACAGACTGCAAAAGTTGGTAGTATTCGGATTTTGTTCGGACAATATAACGACTCAAGTATAAAACAGGCAAATCAAGCAAAGCATTTTTCACCAAATAAAGGATATTTAAAATGCGACCAGTTCGCCCATTGCCGTCATAAAAAGGATGAATACTTTCAAACTGATGATGAATAATTGCCATTTTAATCAATGGGTCTAATTCGGACACTTGCTCATCATTGATATAACTGACGAGATTATCCAAGAGCGCGCTAATCTCGTCGGGATGTTGAGGAGGTGTGTATATTACTTCTCCCGTATTCGCATTACCAATAACGGTACCCGGTATTTTCCTTATCCCCGGTTTATTAGGCTCAATGACAGACTGAGTATGCAAAATATCACTTAATCGAATTAGCCCTGAAGACTTGGTCTGTTGATAACCTTCGCGCAAAGCAGCCCGATAGTTTTCAACTTCTTTAGCCGCCTGGTTTATTTTTTCCTCTTTAAGCACATCAAGTCGAAATAATTCATCATGGGTCGTAATAATGTTCTCGATCGCAGAGCTATCTTTTGCCTCTTGCATCGTTAACATGGTGATCAATATTTCCTCATTAGGGATCGTTTTTGCCACGCCTTTTAGCTCAGCAAGATAGCGATGAGAGCGGGCTAAGCTTTTCAGAATTTCTGCTGATTCCAGTTTCGGCTCACCGGAAAAGGGTAACGTAGCTAGAGAAGCTGTCATAGTCATGTATAGAAAACCACACTAATTGATATTAAGCCTTATTATATGTATAGTTTATCAGATTTTCTATACATTTAGTCGACTAAATGTGAGTTATAACCTAATCTGGTGTTTCAGCTATTGAAAAGAAGCGGCGTATCTGGTCGATTGTAGTTATCAGACCAACAACCAACACAGGAGATACGCCACTATGAACAAGGATAACGTGATTGAATTATCAGGTCGAGAAACAAACACTGACCCGTTGACGGAATTATTAAGATCAGGCGCACAAAAGCTCATCCAACAGGCCATTGAAACTGAGTTAAATATTTTGTTAGATGAGAATGCGGATCGTCGCACAGAATCAGAACATGCGGGTGTTGTACGTAACGGTTATTTACCTGAGCGAGAAATCCAAACGGGCATTGGCCCAGTCACCGTTAAACCTAGAAAAATCAGTTGATCCACGAACTAGAGCACAACTACTTGATTCGCTTGGCTATATGATAAAGGTTTTTATTCCGACACCAATTATCAACTACTTGGCGCTATCCTAGAGAGCATTTACAATAAGACACTTGGTGAAATTTTCCACGCCGTGTTTTTTGAGCCACTGGACTTGAAAGATAGTTATGTATTCGGGGATGACTTTGCCGATATAAAGCGAGAAAAGCCAGCCCCAATCTACTTCAAAGACAAAATCTTGAACACCCCCAAGGCTATGAAGTCTTTTGGACCCGACGGTGCGATTGTATCCACTGCGCAAGAGCAAGTTCGGTTTTTAAAAGCCTTATTTAGAGGGGAAATATTTCAAGATACTAAGACGCTAGAATGGATGCAACAATGGAACAATGGAACAATGGAACAATGGAACAATGGAACAAAATATTTTTTCCACTGGAATACGGCTATGGTCTGATGCGATACAAACTGCCACGTTTCATGTCGCCATTTACCCCGATACCTGCTTTCATAGGTCACTCTGGTGCCTCGGGTTCTTTCCTATTTATTTGTCCAGACCAAGATCTTTATATGGCGGGAACATTTAACCAGATCAATAAACCTAGCGCACCATTTTCATTAACACCTAAGATTGCTCAAATCCTAAGATAGCTATCGCAGAATTTCACTACTTAAAACAAACACAATATCAACGTCAAATACTCTTCGATACAACAGATCGATAGCGTTACTGAAAGGTCGCAACCAAAGTCCTTTATTTACCCAACCAAATATTCAATCGCTGTGATTTTTCTCAAAAGACCGCACTAAGGTCTACACTAATAATATGACGCAACAAATTTAGCTGGTCACTAATCAGCATATAGTGGAGAAAATGATGATGTTCGATAAATATCACATAACATATCGTATTTTTCTGCTGTTTTCCCTGTTGCTTGCCAGCCCCGTTTTCGCCGAAGAAGACAACAACGGTAACATAGCGAAAGTTCAGGGTATCCCTGAAATGAACGCCCGACAACGCCAATCGATGGGCATTGTGACTTCAACTGTTTTCAAACGAAAACTGTATAAGGAAATCATTGCACCGGGTGACGTTGGTGTAAATATCTATCTTAGCTCACAGATATCTACTCGTATTCGATCACAGGTGATCAAACGTTATGCACGGGTGGGTGACAATGTCACTGCCGGCCAAATATTACTCACCCTCTCGAGTGTCAGCATGGCCAATGCCCAAAGCGAGATGCTTATTGCCGACCGAGAATGGAAACGAGTCAAAAAACTCGGGCGAAAAGTGGTGTCCGAACAACGTTTTGTTGAAGCACAGGTCAACCGTCAGCAGGCCCACGCAAAAGCACTGGCCTATGGCATCACTGAAGCACAAATTGCAGCGTTGTTAAAACAGGGCGATGCCTCAAAGGCAACGGGCATGTTTAATCTGTTGAGCATACAAAACGGCACGATCATCAGCGACAATTTTCTATTAGGCCAGGTGGTAGAACCGGGACAACTATTAATGGAAATCAGCGATGAATCTCAGCTGTGGGCGGAAACTCAGATTAACCCACATGATGTGCGTAATATTCAAGTAGGCACACCCGCTCGCATTGAAATCGATAAAGAGCTGTGGATACCCGGTAAAGTAATACAAATTCATCGCCTCATTAATGAAACCACTCGTACTCTGCCCGTTCGCGTTGAAGTCAACAATGAACAAGGGCTATTGCGGCCTGGTCAATTTGTCAAAGTTGCATTGCAAACAACCTCAAGTCACGAAGTAATTGCCACGCCCAGATCAGCGGTCACTTTATTACAGGGGGAACATGTGGTGTTCGTGCTAAAAGGCAACACATTTTTCCCGCAGCTAGTCGCAATCGGCGAAACACGGGGTGACTGGGTAGAAGTTAAAAATGGTTTAAAAACAAATGATGAGATAGTGATAAAAGGTGTGTTCGTTTTAAAGTCCCTGTTACTAAAATCACAAATTGGCGATACCGACTAAACCAGGCCGGGGGAAAAACTATGCTAAATAAGTTGGTTGAATCATCTCTGCACTACAAATTTTTAGTTATCGTTGTTTTTGCAGCAGTGGCTTTTCTTGGCTGGCGCGCCGTAATCACATTACCCGTCGATGCCTTTCCTGATGTTACCCCTGTGCAGGTAAATATTTACACCGAAGCCGATGGCCTGGCCGCTGAAGATATTGAACAGCTACTCACATTCCCGGTGGAATCAGGCCTAGCCGGTTTACCGGGCGTGCAGGAAATTCGCTCAGTCAGCCTGTTTGGGTTGTCGTACGTGTCAGTTTATTTCAAGGATGACATCGACATTTATTTTGCTCGACGACTGGTCATGGAGCGGCTACAGGAAATTGGCGACCGCATTCCCAAAGGATACGGCCCGCCCGAAATGGGACCAAACACATCAGGATTAGGACAGGTTTTCTGGTACACCATTGAACGGGCAGATGAAAAATTAAACGCGGATATTTCTGATATGGATTTACGCACCATTCAGGACTGGAGCGTGCGGCTCATGTTACGTACCGCACCGGGCATTGATGATGTGACATCCTGGGGCGGCAAAGAATTACAATTTCAGGTAGTGATTGATCCACTTAAACTGATCGAATACAAACTGAGTTTTCGTGAAGTCATTGAAGTCCTGGAAAGCAATAACCGCCAGGTCGGCGGCCAGTATATTAATCAAGGCGCCGAACAATACCTGGTGCGTGGTTTAGGATTAGTGAAAGACGAAACCGACATCGGCAACATTGTCATTAAAGTCGAAGACGGCACACCGGTATATTTAAAACACGTTGCCACTATTTCGCAAAAGCCGGCATTACGTTCCGGCGCAGTAACCCGCGATGGCAAAGAAGTAGTACTGGGCATGACGCTGGCGCGCATCGGTGAAAACGCTAAAGAGGTGGTTGATAATGTCAAACAAAAAATGACTGTGGTTGAATCAACTTTACCAGATGGTATAGTGATAAGACCCATTTACGATCGTACTGATTTAGTCGATGAAGCCATCGACACAGCCGTAAGAGCATTAGTGGAAGGATCAATACTGGTTGTCATTATTCTGTTTTTATTTTTAGGTGAAATACGCTCTGCCCTGGTTGTCACTGCCGCCCTGCCCCTGGCAATGTTAATCGCTTTTATCATGATGGCTCAGATAGGCCTAAGCGCAAACCTGATGTCCCTGGCGGGCCTGGCTATTGGCATCGGCATGATGCTGGATGGAGCCGTGGTACTTACCGAAAACGCCTTTCGCATCATGGCCGAGCAACGAAAAAAACAGGAAAACGTCGATCGTACCGCCGCTGTTTTAGTCGCTGCCCGGGAAGTCGCCAACCCCATCGCCTTTGCTATTTTAATTATCATTGTTGTTTTCCTGCCACTATTCAGCTTAACCGGTTTGGAAGGTAAATTATTCAAACCCATGGCCTTCAATATCAGCTTCGCGATGGCCGGCTCTTTACTGCTGACGCTAACAATTATTCCGGTGCTGGCCGCGATAATTCTCAAACCCAAACAAGAACGAGATACATTGTTAGTTCGCGTGATCAAACGGGGATATTTACCTGCACTTGCGTGGTCACTGGAAAATAAACTCACCGTCGTTAGCGCGGCAGTGGGGCTATTGGTGACAAGCCTTGCACTGTTCCCTCTGCTGGGAAAGGAGTTTATGCCGCAGTTGCAGGAAGGTTCGTTTATGTGGCGAGTTGTTTCGATCCCGTCTACCTCGCTTGAGACATCAATTGAAATTTCTAAAACGGTAGAACAGGTGTTAAGTGAGTTTCCTGAAGCAGTCAGTACCGTTGCCATGATCGGTCGCGCCGAAAAAGGCGAGGTAGCAGATGTTAATTACATGGACGTTTTTACCGAGTTAAAACCCAAAGATGAGTGGGAGCAGAAAAGAAGTTATGAGGAACTCGCCATCGCCATGCGCGAGAAACTGGAACAGGCGATACCCACTTCGGTCATCAGTTTCACTCAACCCATACAAATGCGGGTAGAAGAGTTAATCTCCGGTGTACGCGCAACCCTGGCCGTTAAACTTTATGGCGAAGACCTCGCCAAGCTGGATAAACTGAGCCAGAGTATCAAAAGCACCGTTTCAAAAATACCCGGTGTTGCCGACCTGTCGCTCGAAGCGAACCAGGGGAAACCGCAAATTCGCATTCAGATTAACCGACAGGCACTGGCAAGATATGGCATGAACGCAGATGAAATACTCACTGTGGTACGAAATGGTATTGGAAATGATCCGATATCGAGTTTAATTCGAGGTATTAAACGGTTTGATATTACAGTACGGCTTGATGATTCAGCAATAAATTCCGTCGAGTCAATTGGCAACATTCCACTTCGCACCAAAAGTGGCGCGATTATTCCGCTGAAACGGGTGACAGATATTTCAGTCGCCGAAGGTTATTCTTTTATCCGTCGTGAACAGTTACAACGTTATGCGATTATTCAAATGGACGTTCGCGGCCGCGATTTGGATAGTTTTGTTGCGGAGGCTAATTCACTGATCAAAAAAGAAATCAATATACCACCAGGTTACTGGATTGAATGGGGCGGCGCGTTTGAAAACCAGCAGCGCGCACTTGCGAAATTATCACTCATTGTGCCGTTAACGATTTTTTTCATTTTTGTACTGCTCCTAAAGTTTAGAGTTTCAAACCCCAAAAAGGAGAAATATTCAAATTAAAACTTGACACAAATGGTGACAGCGCGTTGCCGCCCACTGATTAAATTTAAAAAAAACAAATTTAATCAGTGGGCGGCC
>Ga0316208_1004047_pt1 | contig 10026 bp, 5 predicted proteins | sample 3monopyrite_MG_FD_204944 | JGI IMG/M metagenome (GOLD analysis project Ga0316208, IMG submission 204944) | Microbial mat bacterial communities from mineral coupon in-situ incubated in ocean water Damariscotta River, Maine, United States -... | ecosystem: Environmental > Aquatic > Marine > Coastal...
CATGAACCGAATGCTCGCCCTGCGCATCATCCGCGCGAACGGCTGGTGGGGTGACTTCTGGGACCATCGGGCCTCCGTTCAGGAGGCGTCGTGAGGGACCATGAGCCGAAGGTCGCGATCACACCCCTCCAATCCCGCAGCGCCTGACTCGCCTCATTGATGCTCGAGCCGAGCTGGAGCATGGTCGGACAGTACTGGTAGCCAGCCCCAATCCCATTGGCCATAAATGCCCGGTCAACCCCGTCATCGCCGTTGTAGGTATTCGACACCGAGCACGTAGTCTCCTCCAGTTCGTGGAAGTCGCAGAGCACATCATCCCCATCGCCGCCGTTCATCTCGTCTTGACCGTACCCGCCGTAGAGCCAGTCGGCATCGTCCCCTCCGGAGAGGGTATCATCGCCATAACCACCGTGAACCCGGTCGAACTCACCCCCTCCGTCGAGAGTGTCGTCGCCGTTCTCACCGAACAGATCATCTGGCCCCCCTTCGCCAAACAGGTCGTCATTCCCGTTGCCGCCGTAAAGAATGTCCCGATCCGGCCCGCCCGACAGGATGTCCCGCGCGTTGCCTCCGTAGAGGGTGTCCTCGCCGGTCCCGCCGGTGAGGGTGTCGCGGTGGTTGTTGCCATATAGGCGGTCATTGCCAGGGCCGCCGTCGAGAGTGTCCCTATTCTTCTCACCCCGAAGCACGTCGTCTCCCGAACCTCCGACGAGGGTGTCGTCACCGTCGCCACCGAAGAGGTTGTCATTCCCATCATTCCCATGGATTCCATCAATCCCATCGTCGCCGTGGAGGTTCTCGACATAGCTCACGTCGTCGTACCAAGAGCCCCAGATGGCGTCGTTCCCCTCTCGCCCGAACGCGGCCGCCGTCAGCTTGCCGCTGGTAGGAGAGAGGTTCTTGATGCCCGAGCCCGTGTCGTAGGTGAACGCGATCTTCTCATCCGTAAAGCTCGTGCCGAACAGCTCGAGGTTCAAGATCTCGGCGCTGGTATCTTCAATCAGGCAGCAATACAGCTCCGTGACCCCCTTTACGTCGCAACCGCCAAACACCGAGATCTCGTTGGAGGCGCCATACTTCACGGCGTATTCTTGAACACCGGCCTCGCAGGCGCTGGGATCGCACACCACCGTGCCGTTGGAGTAGGTGCAGACTTGACTGGACCCGTTGAGATCGCACGCCCCCGAGGAATAGGCCGCCGGGGCGTCGGCCGTGCCACAGTCACCGATTCGCGGTGCAGCAGCAGCCGGGCTCACGAAGAGAGAGAGAGAGAGAGAGTCGTCATCAGGTACCTCCTGCCGGACAATTTCATAGCAGGTCGCCCGTGTAAAGCTCCCGACGAAAATTCACCCTGTTCTCGCTCGACTGAGCACCGCTATTCGTACCCAGGATCAATCGAAAAATACCGGAGCACAGGTCCCTTTGGATTCTACGGATCTCTGGCTCCGCCGCCTGGAGCATCATTCCCCCCCACCAGGAGGACGATCGGGGCGGAGCGCCCGTTGGCGATCCGAGCGTCACGATGGGCTCACCCATGAGGCACGAAAGACCCCTCAGCCCGAGTTCAAGCCCCGATCGGTATCGCGGGAATGGACAACCATCCTGCATCGCGTGGACCGTCGGAAGGACGGCCTGACGGGGCTCGGTGCGTGATCTGCACCCCGGGTCACGGAGCACCGAATCGAGCCGCCAGCCCACACCATCCAGTAACTACCTTCCTTTCCCCCACCAAGGAGCCAATTTTCAATCGCTGTTCGCCAATCGCTCGACGCTCCCCCTCGCGATATACGGGCCCCATGACAGACACCAACGAACTCGATCTCCATGCTACCGAGGTCCTCTGGGACCTCGAACCCCTGCTCGATGGCCAGCCCGCCGACGTCTTGCTCGACCGCGCCCATGCCCTCGCTACCGGGCTCGCCGCCCACCGGGGCACCATCGCCTCCCTCGATGGGGGTGCCCTCGCGGCCATCCTGCACACCGTCGCCGAGATCCACGATCTGCTCCAGCGCGCTGGGGGCCACGCCAACCTCAGCTATGTCACCGACACCGCCAATCCCGACAACGCGCGCCGCCTGCAGTCCGCCGACGAGCGAATCAACGCCATCGGCAAGGAGCTGCTATTCATCGAGCTCGAGTGGGCCGCCGTCGACGACGTGCACGCCGAGTCCGTGCTCGCCCATGCCGACCTCCAGTTCTGCAATCACTGGCTGCGATCGAGCCGTCGCTACCGGCCCTATCTGCTCTCCGAGCCCGAAGAGCGCCTCATCTCCGACAAGGATCTCACCGGGTCCCGCGCCTGGGGCCGGCTCTTCGACGAGCTGTGCTCCGAGATCAAGGTCCAAACCCCCACTGAAGAGGGCAGCACCAAGCTCCCCCTCGAGGTGGCGCTCTCCCAGCTCATGCACCCCGATCGCGACCACCGCGACCGCATCGCCGACGGGGTGGCCGAGGCCCTCGCACCCGGCCTGCGCACCCGCGCCTTCATCTACAACACCCTGCTCGCCGACAAGGCCGCCGAAGACGATCTGCGGGGCTACGACACCTGGCTCTCCTCCCGCAACCTCGCCAACGAGGCCTCCGATGCCTCGGTTCAGGCCCTGCTCGACGCGGTGTCCGGTCGCTACGACGTGGCCCAGCGCTGGTACCGCATCAAGGCCCGCCTCCTCGGCCTCGACACCCTCGGCGAGCACGACCGCTACGCCCCCCTGGCCACTGAGCAGGCCCGGGTCTCCTGGTCCTCCGCCAAGCAGATTGTGCTCGAAGCCTACGCCAGCTTCTCCCCCCAGCTCGCCGAGACCGCCCAGCGCTTCTTCGACGAGCGATGGATCCACGCACCCGTGCAGCCCGGCAAGGTGGGCGGGGCTTTCTGCGCCTACACCAGCGCCCAGCACCACCCCTATGTGCTGCTCAACTGGACCGGCACCCCCTCCGATGTGCTCACCCTGGCCCACGAGCTCGGCCACGGCCTCCACGCCATGCTCGCGCGCGAACAGGGCGTGTTCCAGCAGAGCACCCCCCTCACCTTGGCCGAGACCGCCTCGGTGTTCGGGGAGACCGTCACCTTCGGTACCCTGATGGACGCCGTCGACAGCGACACCGACCGGCTCGCCCTGCTCGCCCGCTCCATCGAGGGCAATATGGCCACCGTCTTCCGCCAGTCCGCCATGTGCCGCTTCGAAGACCGCGTCCACACCCTGCGTCGCACCGAAGGCGAGCTCTCCATCGAGCAGTTCGACACCGCCTGGCTGCAGACCCAGCGCGCCCTGTACGGCGACTCGGTCATCATCGGCGACCGCTACCGCTCCTGGTGGTCCTACATCCCCCACTTCTATCGGGTGCCGGGCTACGTCTACGCCTATGCCTATGGGCAGCTCCTCGCCCTCTCCGTGCACCAGCGCTACACCCAGCGCGGCGACTCCTTCGTCCCCGACTACCTGAAGATGCTCGCCGCCGGGGGCTCCATGTCCCCCGGAGACCTCACCGCCCTGGTCGACTGCAACCTCGAAGACCCCGGCTTCTGGGACGCGGGCATCGACCAGATCGAAGCCCAGGTCGACGAAGCCGAGAAGCTCTCCCGCTCCGTCGGAAAGCTCTCCGGGACCTGATCGATGTGGTCCGAGCAGCTCATCGAGCGCTACATCCACTGGCTCCCCTCCTACCTGCCCGTCGTCCTCGCCGGAGCGGTCATCGCCGCGGTGTTCACCTGGCGTCGGGATCGGATCGATCGCCCCACCGCCAGCGCCCTGGTCTCCATCGCCCTGGTCGTGGGCCTATGGGACGCCTGGCAGCGCATGTCGCTCTTCGATGACGCCTTCATCAGCCTGCACTACGCCGACAACCTCCTCAGCGGCAACGGCTTGGTCTACAACCTCGGCGACACCGTCCTCGGCATCACCAATATCGGGTGGACCGCCCTGCTCGCCCTCGGCTCCTTCCTCACCCGGATCGAGCTCCCCCAGATCGCCCTCATCGCCTGTGGGCTCGCCTATATCGGCCTCGTCGCCGCCACCCTCGGCGTCTCCCGGGCGTGGTCCAACACCCGATTCCCCCCCCTCGCCGCCATCGGTGTCGCCACCAGCTGGCTGGTCTGCTCCTTCGCCAGCACCGGCCTGGAGTCCCTCGCCATCGTCACCTTCGGCGTGTTCGGACTGCTCCAGCTCATGCGCGGAAGGTGGGCCTGGGCCGGCCTGCTCTTCACCCTCGGCGCCATCCTCCGCCTCGACCAGGGGCTGCTCCTGGGCATCGGCTTCCTGATCGCGCTCCGCGAGGGGCAATGGAGGCCCTACCTGCGGGCCACTCCCTTGCTCGGCGCGCTGCTTTTGTTCTGTACCGCCTACTATGGCCATCCCCTGCCCAACACCGTCGCCGCCAAGGCCAGCGGGGCCTACTTCAGCCAGGGTGGCTTCTACATCCTCACCTACCTGCTCACCACCCAGCTCATCTGGATGCTTCCCCTCGCCCTGTGGGGATTGATCCGCAGCGACCTCAGCCCCGCACAGCGCCGCTTCCGGGCCTTTGTGGGCGGGATGCTCGTGCTCTGGCCGCTGTATATCGGCTACGTCGGAGGGGACTTCATGCTCGGGCGCTTCATGCTCCCCACCCTGCCCCTGATCTTCCTCGCCGCCGAGGCCGGGGCCCGCTCCTTCGACGGCTGGAAGACCGTCATCGCAGGCGCATTGATCGGGGCGACCGCCTATGGGCTCCCCATCCTCCACCCCAAGTCCATCGAGTGGTACCTCGCCGACGAGGGCTCGGTCTACCCCGTCAAGACCCTGGTGCCCTTCGCCATGAAGCACCACACCTACAAGATCGGCAAGCTCTTCAAGCGCATCTATGTGGACCGGGGGCTGGAGCCCGTCGTCGCCGCCCACGGCATCGGCATGATCGGCTACTACTCCCACCTCCCCCAGATCATCGACCCCCTCGGCCTGACCGACACCTACACCGCCACCAAGAAGCTCGACCATCGCGGGCGTCCCGGCCACGAGCGTAGCGCCGGTCGGGCCCACCTGCTCTCGAAGGGAGTCATCCTCTCCAGCCGGCTGCCCTTCCCCGGCTTCGAGCACCTCACCCGAATCCGCGTCAGCAAGGAGCTCCAGCCCGTCATCGGCCACTGGCACCTGTTCCGCTACGAGCGGGCCAAGGTAGAGGAGCTCCAGCGCGTCGCCCCCGAGATCGGCTTCGTGGATATCGAGAAGTTCATCAAGCGATTCACCCGAGAGCTGGCCGACAAGCCCACCCCCCATATCCGCCGCACCCTCGACTTCCTCGACTCGTTCTACTTCAGCCAGCCCGGCGCCCATCAGCCCCTGCGCGCCCCCATCGCCGCAGAGCTCGAAGACCGGCAGGCCCGCTCCCAGCTCGAGGCCATCGGCTACGTCGCCGGAGAGGACGAGATCGCCGCCTACCGCAGCGGCGTCGTCACCCACGACCCCGAGCGCAGCCAGCCCGGCCTCAATCTCGTCACCTCCGCCGATGGCCCGACCGTGCGCCTGCTCGACGACGCCGGCAAGATTCGCCACAGCTGGACCGTGCCCTTCGCCACCGCCTTCCCACAGTCCACCGCGGACAGCCTCTCCACCCGGTACATCCGCCGCGCCCACGCCTTCCCCGATGGCCGTCTCGCGGTCATCTTCGAGGGGGAGGGGATCGCCATGGTCGATCGCGACTCCAAGCTGCTCTGGGCCCGTGCCAATCGGGCGCATCACGATCTGGTCCCCGGCCCTGACGGTACCCTGTGGACCCTCATCCGCCACATCCGCAAGCAGACCCCCTATGGCCGCCCCCTGATTGAAGACGAGCTCGTTCAGCTCGGTCCGGAGGGGGAGGAGCTCCAGCGTCACTCCGTCTTCCAGGCCGTCTACGACAGCCCGTCCCGCCCGTTGCTCGACGCCCTCGTCAGCGGGGCTGCAGCCACCGATGGGGTGCGCACCCAGGAGTCCAATAGCGGCGATGTGCTCCACACCAACGCCATCCAGCTCCTCGGCGACAAGGTGCTGCTCTCCAGTCGCCCGCTCTCCGCCCTGTTCATCATGGACCTGCAGAGCGGGGCCATCGAGCGAACCATCCGGGGGGACTTCGACGGCCAGCACGACCCCCACTTGCGGGAAGACGGCTCCATCGTGCTCTTCGACAATGGCCTGGAGCGCTCCCGCGTGCTGGAGATCAGCCCCAGCGGAGAGACGGTCTGGGAGTGGTCCCGACCAGGCTTCTACACCCGCTTCTGCGGCACCGCCCAGCCCCTGGCGAACGGCAATATCCTGGCCACGGAGTCCCTGCGCGGCACCGCGGTGGAGCTCAGCCCCGAGGGGGAGGTGGTGTGGGAGTTCCACACCCCATGGAGCGCGGTGGACGACCCGAACAAGGTCGCGAACCTGCTCGAGGTGGAGCGGATGCCACCGGGCTTCGGGGAGGGGTGGATCAGCGTCCCTTAGGCAGCGCGGCCTGGAGATCGGGGAAGTCGTAGCGCCAGCCCTGGCAGCGGATGGCATTGGACTCGGTGATCACGCAGATATGGGGCTCGTCCTCCATGCTTGGAATCACCGGGCCCCAGCCCTCGTTTGGCGTGCCCTCGTAGACCCGCTGGTAGGTCTGCCAGGACCACACCGTCAGGTCGCGGAGGGGCTCCCCGAAGTCATAGGACTCGCCATTATTGCACTCGACCACCCCCTCTGGCTTGACCCCGCACCCGAACATATAGCCCCCGGCGATATCCACATAGGGAGGGTTGTCGAACTGGGGTGCGCCGGGCCCATAGCACTCGATCTCGCCAGTCTCGAACAGGGCACAGCCCACGGAGGGGTAGATCGCCATCAGCTCTTGCACCGGGCCATCGAGGGGGATGCGATCCCAGGCGGGAGGCCCTCCGACCGAAAGCATGCGCAGCTCATTGCTCTCGGTGAGCATCACATACCATCCGGGCCCCGAGAGCAGAGTGTAGCGCTCCGCTTGGAAGTCCTCCAGCCCCTCCCTGGTCCAACAATCGAGTTCCCCCTCGAGCAAGGCGCAGGTAGCGTGGATCTGCGTATACCCGGTCACATTGTTCGGGCGAGAGCTCTGTGGCTGGAACAACATCACCGGCAGACCTGTGCTCTTGCTGATGCCCCAAAAAATTCCATACCCAGGGTTGAAGGTCTCCAACGGCTCGATGGGGGGCGCCCCGTACTCGAACACGCCGATCTCATCCCATGCCTCGGAGCGCCAGCAGCGCACCTGCCCGTCCTCGGCCAGGGCGCAGGGCTGGATATTAAGCTGCTTCCAGATCGGCTGGGCCGCGGGGTCGGTGTCCGTATCGGCGGGGATCCCGGTATCGGTTTCGATGGCCTGGCGGTCGCAGCCTATCAGCAGGCAGAGCAGCACCACGATCACTCCCCGTAGGCCGCGCGGATGCTCTGGCACTCGAGGGGCTCGGTGAAGTTGGTGGCGGGATACCCCTGGACCAAGACAGGGGACCAGTTGCGATTTGGCGTCACCATACCCGCCGTCTCCACCGACTGATTCCCCAGGAAAGACGTATTCGGGCAGTTTTCGATCTGCGCCTGGGGCCAGTCGACGGGTCGATCTGTGAACGCGACATCTTCCACGATGTCGTCCCCCCCGATGAACACATTCCACGCATCGCACTGCTCGGACGCCGAGCCGATGAAGTACCCATCCCGCTCACAGAGCACATCATCTCCGGGCCCCCCGTCCAGGGTGTCGTTGCCCACGCTGCCGTAGAGCGTGTCCGGCCCATCGCCCCCGTCCAGGGTGTCATCCCCGGCCCCGCCATGGAGCTTGTCCAGGGCATCGCCCCCGACCAGGATATCGTCGGCATTGCCACCGATGAGATCATCTTCGTCGTCTCCGCCGTCGAGCTCATCAGCCCCATTCCCCCCGTACAGCTTGTCGTCTCCAGCGTCTCCAAACAGGAAGTCCCCCTTGTTGTTCCCGTAGATGATGTCGTTATCATCGCCCCCTCGGATGGTGTCGATGCCACGCTTGCCGTAGATCGTGTCACCTCCGGGCCCGCCATTGATCGTATCATCGCCGCGGTCTCCATAGATGCGGTCCGCGCCGGAGCCCCCATTGAGGTAGTCCCCCTCGAGCCCCCCATACAGGATGTCCGCTCCGCCGAGTCCCTGGATGCTGTCCATGCCGTCTTCGCCCCGCAAGGTCTCGCTGTAGCTGGCCTTGTCGTAGTCCGAACCCTGAAGCGTGTCGTTGGAGTCGCCCGTCGACATCTGGGCGGTGAGCGTGGAGCTGTTCGGGTACAGGTTGGAGGAGACGGGAAAGACCCCCACGGGATAGGAGAACCCGACCTTGTCGACCCACTCGGTGCCCAGCGCCTCTACCTGGGTGATCGGACTGGGCGTATTGCAGCAGAAGTTGCGCGAGACCCCCTTGATCTGGCAGGTGCCAAAGGCCGAGATCGAGCCGGACTCGAACTGGACGACAGAGTACTGCACGCCCGACTCACACACGGTCTCGGGGGTGCAGGTGAGGACTCCCCCGGAGTCTTGGCAGATGTTCTCGCAGGTCTCCGTATCGAAGGGGGGGGGGGGCATCATCTCGTCCGCAGTCAAATGTGCCTGCGGTTGCGAGGGAGCTTGCGAATAGGGCGATGGAAACAAACATTGGAGTTCTCCGGTGGTTGGGAAGTGGCGAGACATGACCCTACATGGGCGGGCGGCCTCAAGTCAACCCCGGTGCGTTGTCGGGTGGCGCTGGCAGCGCGCTCCTCTCCCGACCGACCCGGTATTCGCCCCCGTGCACACGTAGACCCCGGTTCTCGGTCGGGTACTGTGCCCGCCCCATCCACTCCACCTCGACATAGACCGAGGACAGGGTCGGGTCTACCGCAGTCCGTCAACGAGCGAAGCGAGGCGGAGGCCGAAGGCCGGAGGTACCGGAGCCAACACCACGCTCGAGCCACCGATTCCCTCGTCTACGCCGGCCTGGAAGCGCGCTCCTCTCCCGACCGGCCCGGCTGGAACTGGGGGCTGGAACTGGGGGCTGGAACTGGGGACTGGAACGGGAACTGGAACTGGGAACGGGAACGGGAACGGGAACGGGAACGGGAACACCCTCCAGATCCCAGCTCCTCGCATCCGATCCCCTCGTCTGCGCCGGCCTGGCAGCGCGCTCCTCTCCCGACCGACCCGACAGCCCCCTCCTCTCCCGACCGCCCCCGTGCACACGTAGACCTCGGTCCTCGGTCGGGTACAGCGACCGCCCCATCGACACCGCCTCGGCATAGACCGAGGACATGGTCGGGTCTACCGCAGTCTGCCAACGAGCGCAGCGAGGCGGAGGCCGAAGGCCGGAGGTACCGGAGCCAACACCACGCTCGAGCCACCGATTCCCTCGTCTACGCCGGCCTGGCAGCGCACTCCTCTCCCGACCGGCCTAGCTGGGCCAAGAACTGGAACGGGAACTGGAACGGGAACTGGAACTGGAACGGGAACGGGAACTGGAACGGGAACTGGAACTGGAACGGGAACGGGAACTGGAACTGGAACGGGAACGGGAACTGGAACTGGAACTGGAACTGGAACGGGAACGGGAACGGGAACGGGAACGGGAACTGGAACGGGAACTGGAACGGGAACGGGAACGGGAACGGGAACTGGAACGGGAACTGGAACGGGAACTGGAACGGGAACTGGAACTGGAACGGGAACTGCTTACCTCCTCTAGATCCCAGCTTCTAGCCTCAGATTCCAGCTTCTAGCCCCCAGTTCCAGCTTCTAGCCCCCAGTTCCAGCTTCTAGCCCCCAGTTCCAGCTTCTAGCCCCCAGTTCCAGCTTCTAGCCCTAGATTCCAGCGTCTAGCCCCAGATTCCAGCGTCTAGCCCCAGATTCCAGCGTCTAGCCCCAGATTCCAGCGTCTAGCCCCAGATTCCAGCGTCTAGCCCCAGATTCCAGCCCGCCGCGTACCGGAGCTTGTCGAGGAACCGGCCCTCTTCACAAGTGAAGGGCCGGCCCCTCGACAAGCTCCGGTCCTTGGGAGACTCCAATGCCCTACTTCGACTTCGAAAACCTC
>Ga0316208_1004048_pt1 | contig 10026 bp, 8 predicted proteins | sample 3monopyrite_MG_FD_204944 | JGI IMG/M metagenome (GOLD analysis project Ga0316208, IMG submission 204944) | Microbial mat bacterial communities from mineral coupon in-situ incubated in ocean water Damariscotta River, Maine, United States -... | ecosystem: Environmental > Aquatic > Marine > Coastal...
ACTGCTCGGAAATTTTAATCTGCGGATCTTTGGAAATCGAATGACTCCCTTTGAAGTTGAGCGTCAGAAAAACAGGAGCAGGCGTTTTTTGTTTGGGGAGATAAATCAGTAGATCGAGATGCGGTCCTGTTTTCTGTTTGTTGAACCAGATCGAAACTTCTTTTCGAATCGCGATACCCCCTAACGCAGTATCCGAAAAAGAGGTCTGCTCAAAATGTAAACAAGCCGGGCGGGCAGGGCTTTTGCCATAAACTTCTGATTCAAAAAGATGCAAAATCTCAGCGCGTCTCTTTGTTTTCCATTGTTGTGCATTTCTTACCGGTGAGCCATCTTCAAAGGTCAACGGATCGGGAAGTGTGTAAGCAGGGACTTTCGCTTCGTCATAATTGTACCCTTTTGGTTGAAAAGCAAACACGAATGAGCTGCACAGAAATGTGACAACAAGCAATGCCATGAGACTGCTTGAATATTTGGAAAAGAGCATCAATAAATTCTCCAGGGAACGAGGTCTGTTTTTCTCGATTGAGCATGCTCTGTTTGCAGGCAGACAAGCATGTCTCCCCTCCGTTCGACAGAATTTTTGAATGAATAGAGGTTTCCTCAAGTTTACCCAAGATGCCAGCCAGTGCAAAGCAGCGCATGAAAAAAGGTGAGCGTCACACTCACCTTTTTCATTATTCCAATTCGGTAGAACTGAAATTACTCTCTTTTATCTTCACCAGGAAGTTTATTTTCTTTCAGCAGATCGCCAAACGTTTTTCCTTCGACTTTGCTCTTTTTTGCTTCGGCTGCTTTAAGAGCTTTTTTAATTTGCTCCACATCCTTTACGTTCTTTGCTTTTTCTCCCAGACATGCTTTCAAGGCCGTGCCGTAATCGTTGTTCTTCTTTTTCTTTTTATCGATATGACAAATGAAACATTTTGTTTTCGAAAGATTTTCTACATCTGGATAAAGTTCTTTGAAATACTTGTAGTATTTCGGACGGGCATCCGCAGATTGCACCGCACAAGCCATCACAAACGTCAGGCAACAGACGCCGACAATAAATTTACGCATCATTTCTCTCCCAATACTATTCCAGTTAACAACAAACACGACGCGACCATCTGGCGGGTCAGGCTCAAGAGCCTGCGGATCGCAAAAATACTGCGAATGGTCCTTAGTACACGGATGTCTATCCATTTCTTCGTCGCAACTACTTCCCTCCATTAAATGGGACAACGAGGGCGAAGTCAACTGATGAACCTGCACAGATCGCCTAAAATCCACGAACATCCTTGAATAACCAGTTCCAAAGTACCTAACCCGGCATAGTCGGAACCAAACAAGGAGATAGGCGTTAGGGAAAAGTAGGTTAGGCTTTCCAGCCTGACAAATGTGGTTTCCATGAAGCTCACCTTTTGATTGACCAGCCAACGGACCTTATTTTCTCGAAAAGTTTGTGCGTCATAAAGTTTGTGCATCATGATGTCAGGCTAGAAAGCCTAACCTACGATTCTTCAAAATATCCTGCCACTTTTACGCAGCATTTCATTGATAAGAGCCTAATCGGTAGAGTCAAACCTTCCCGAAGGCTGAATTGACGCATTCAGAGCAAGCGGCTGCAAAAATTGTAAGGAATACCAACCAGGGGCATTCTCGAATTGCTATTCGGCTATGTGGGGATTTCAGATATTTTGGGCGCCATCCAGGCATTCCAGTAGTGAATATATTGGAATTGCAAACAGAAAGATTCAAAATGGATTTCTTAAAGAAAGCCGCCAGGGCTTCAATACTGACTCTCATGATTCAACTCATGGGGTGTTCGATAATGAATTCCCTGATAAATTTGACGCAGCAGCAGGAAGAAACTCTTTTTGCGGAATCGGAAAAACGAAGAGAAGAATTTTTGATTGAGCGGACCGAAGAATCGATCAAATGGCTCCTCTCCAACCGAGCCAAAAACGGCATGAGCAAAGGCGATATTGATCGCATCATCGGCGAGCAGGGAGAACGTGTTTTCGACGATACCAACATTCTTTCGGGCGATGGACTCTACCGATCCGACGACCTTGTCTACAGCTGGGGGCCGGATAAACAAGGCCATTCTTACATGCTTGTTTTTCGAGATAATAAATTGATCAATTTTGAAAATTTTAATCCCAAAAATGCGATCTCTGGTTCGGTGTTTCAATAATTGATAGCGAGACGATTTTCATGAATGGTAAATTAAAAACGATTCTCACCTTTGCTCTGTGCCTGCTGCCTGCTACCTGGTCGCTTGCGGTTTCTGTGCAGCCTGCTCAATCGCAGGGAGAATTGCGTCCGAACAACGAGCAACCTCTGGCCATACACATTCACCTGGTGCATCTAAGAGAATTTGATTTGCGTCAAGGCAAAGCGATCGCAAAATATGAATTTCATAATGCGGGAAAAAAACCGATCACGATCAAAAACATCAAGCCAAGCTGTGGATGTATTCAAGTAAGGATGCGTCACCAGGGAAAGCCCATTCAACCAGGCGAAGAAGGTGAATTCTATCTTGAAGTCGATACGACGGGAGAAACTTCCGGATTTCATGAATACCAAGTTCGCATTGATTATGTTCAAACAGATGAGGAAAAGAATCTCATTTCCGAAAATGTGTTGTATCGTGTTGAAGTGCCTCGCAAGAAAATAACGGTTCGTCCCAGAGCTTTGATTTTCTACCAGTTGAGTTCGCAAGAGACATCGCAAACGATGCAACTGACAGATTTTCGTCCCGGCAGCTCATTCAAAATCACTCATCTTCAGGTTGACTCAAAATTCCTCACCGTTGGCGAAGCCGCGATGGCAAAAGACCAGTACGGAAATCTTCAAATTTCCATTCCCGTCACCGCAAAAGGTTCTGTCCCCAGCGGCAAGCATACCGGAAGCATCATCATCGATACCAACGACCAGGAATTCCCGCAACTGCGAATTCCTGTTCTCATCTTCGGTCCCCAGCCAGCGTTGGATGGCAAACAGAACGCGAACTCGCCATAATTCGTGAAAAAAGGCGAGGACATAGCGGCATGAATGTTGAGCAAGCCCGTAAAGAAATTGAGCAGCTTCGTGAGCAGATCAATACCCACAACAAGCTTTATTACACGAACGCAACGCCGGTTATTTCGGACCTCGAATATGATCGCCTGCTGAAAAAACTGATCGATCTGGAAGAGCAGTTCCCTGCGTTACAAACTGCAGACAGCCCCAGCCAAAAAGTGGGAGGGGAACCGATCCAGGGGTTTCGAACCGTACAACATCGCACCTCGATGCTTTCCATCGAAAACGTTTACGAACAGCAGGGGATTCGCCATTTCGATGAACGCGTTCGTAAATTACTCGCTGTTGAGACGCTCGATTACACGCTGGAATACAAAATTGATGGCGTGGCGCTGGCTGCCATTTACGAACAGGGAAAACTGAACCTGGCATTAACACGTGGCGATGGTCGTGAAGGAGATGACATTACCCATAATGCCCGCACGGTTCGCGGCGTCCCATTGGTGCTTCAAGGCGATTACCCGCCCGTACTCGAAGTTCGTGGCGAAGCCTATATTGCCAATAGCGATTTTGCGATCCTGCAAGCGGAACAGAAGCGGCAAGGGGAAACCGTTTTCGCAAACCCGAGAAACAGCACCGCTGGAGCGCTCAAACTGCTCGATCCCAAACTTTGCGCCCAGCGAAAGGTCCGATTCGTTGCCCATGGCATCGGCTACGTCGAAGACTTCGAGCCTGAAACGCATTTCGAATATATCCAGCAGTTGAAGCGATTCGGAATCCCGACAACACCTGGGATTCGTGTTTGTCATGGAATTGATGAAGTACTTCATCAGACCGAATTGATGATGGAGCAGTTACACGAACTCGATCTCGAAATTGATGGGCTGGTGATTAAAGTTAATGATTTATCCTTCCAGAAAAAACTGGGAGTGACCAGTAAATCTCCACGTTGGGTCATTGCTTATAAATGGGAACGCTATGAAGCGATCACGCAGGTCCAAGCCATTCATATACAGGTGGGAAAAACAGGGACACTCACTCCGGTAGCAAATCTCGAACCAGTACAAATTGCAGGAACAACCGTTTCACGTTCCAGCCTGCATAACAAAGACGAAATGCAACGCCTCGGAATTAAAATTGGTGATTGGGTCGTTGTTGAAAAAGCAGGAAAAATTATTCCGCATGTGTTACGGGTTGTCATGGAAAAGCGAAACGGCACCGAACAAGATTTCCATTTCCCCAAACGCTGCCCGGTTTGCCAGACACTTGTTGAGCAGGATGAAGGAGGCGTTTATATTCGCTGCCCGAATTTGGAATGCCCCGCTCGATTAAAAGAAACGATTCGCTTTTTCGCGTCTCGCTCAGCGATGGATATCGAAGGACTGGGTACCAAACTTGTCGAACAATTGGTCGAAGCTGGCCTGGTCAAAAATTTGGCTGATCTCTATTCCCTCTCAGAAAAAAAAGAGACCCTTCTGGCAATCGAGCGAATGGGAGAAAAGTCCGTCAACAATTTACTGCAAGCAATCGAAAATTCAAAAACCAAACCACTTTGGCGATTGCTGACCGGCTTGAATATTCGCCATGTCGGGGCCAGCAATGCGCAAGTTTTGGCTAACAAATTTCGCTCATTGGAAGAACTTCAAAAACAGAGCGAACAATCGCTTGCTGCTGTGGATGAAATTGGACCGGTCATCGCTGAATCGGTCCATCATTTTATGAATTCCCCTTATGGGCAAAACATGCTTCAATCGCTAAAAGAATCGGGACTCAATCCGGAACTTCCCCCGACCAGTCCCGATCAAGAAAAAAACAGCCTGGCAGGAAAAATATTTGTCATTACAGGAACGCTCAATCGATTCACTCGGCTCGAAATTCAAGAATTAATCCGACAAAAAGGTGGCAAAGCGTCCAGCAGCATCTCCAAGAACACAAACTATCTGATTGCAGGCGAAAATGCGGGAAGTAAGCTGCAAAAAGCAGAAAAACTTGGCGTTCCCGTTCTGTCAGAAGAAGACTTTCAGCGATTGCTCATGGAGACATAATTGCCCTTCTCATCTTATTTTCTTTATTTTATCCATTTATGCTTGAATACGCATTCCCCCTATGTTAGTTATTTGGAAGTTGTCTTAACGAAAAGACTGTACCCGAAGTCCAAATATCACCCCATTTTGGACCAGGTTATCTAAATGACGGGGCCAATTTACTGCCTTATTTGCAGGGAGAAACAACGATGCGTACATTTTTAGGATTACTGGCAGCAACGATGATGTTTGCCACAGTTGCTGATCAAGCAGAAGCGAAACGATGTAAAGTTCGAAGAGTGCGTCACTCACATTGCCAGCCCGTGTGCTGCAAGCCCGTATGCTGTAAGCCTGTGTGCTGTAAACCAGCTCCAAAGTGCTGCAAACCAGCTCCAAAGTGCTGCAAACCAGCTCCAAAGTGCTGCAAACCTGTCGCTTGCAAGCCAAAGTGCTGTGCACCAAAAAGCTGCTGTGCACCTCACGGTCACGACGGTCACCACGGTCACCACGGTCACCACGGTGAAAAAAAGAGCGTGAAAGATGCTCCAAAACCAAAAGCTGCAAAACCAGCTGCAAAAAAGCCAGCAGCAGCTAAACCTGCTGTAAAGCCAGCACCAAAACCAGCTGCAAAGGCTGCACCGAAACCAGCACCAAAGGCTGCTGCCAAACCTGCACCAAAACCAGCTGCTAAACCAGCACCAAAAGCTGCTAAATAATTATCGGGCATCGTTGGTGCCAAGTAAGAAACTGCTAAAGAAAGCGGGGCGAATATCGCACCGCTTTCTTTTTTTATTTGGAGATCACCTCGAAGTAAGCAAATTGGAAAGCATGCCGACCTGGAATTGAGAATCCCAGCTAAGCAAGCCCGGTCGCACACCCATGTATAGTATTTCGTAAAGTCAGATTGACACAAATAGAAGGAGTCGGTAGAAGCCTCTCTATCTGATCAATTTGATTGATACAGAACCAGCCCATTTTGAACTCTAATTATCTTGGGATACTATGCGAAACTCAATTTCTGTTGGACTATTGGTTTGTTTTCTGCTCATCGGATGTTCTAAAAATGAGCAACCCGCACCAGAATCGAAAGCAGTTACCAAATCGAGTTCTGAAAAAGCAGAAGGTAATCAAAATCAAAAAGAGAAGCTTGATCCTCAGAAAACGATGAAGCAGGTGAAGGCCTATTTTAACGAGGGGAATTATCGAGCCGCGTTTCCTCTGCTTGATCAGTTGCATGCTCAGAAGAGTTGCCCTGCACAAGGGTATGCAGTGAGGGCGCAAATTCTGGATCACAGTGGCTTGACATCCCAGGCGATTTCTTCGTTAACGATGGCGTTAACCAAAGAAAGAGATCGAGCAGACTGGCATAACATGCTTGGCTTGCTTCTTGTGAAAATCAAGAAAATTCCACTGGCTGAGCAGGCTTTTACGAAGGCCGTTGAAATTGATCCCCAGTTTTCGAAAGCGTTTAACAATCGCGGATTGATGTATATCGCGATGCAGGAATTTGGCACTGCGATAAACGATTTCAACGAAGCGATTCAGACATCCCCCAAATATGTTGATGCGTATAACAACCGGGGATACGCTTATCTTGAAATGGGTAATTATTCCAAGGCAATCGAAAACTTTACACGTGCAATTGCTTTACAGCCAGACTACGTGAAAGGTTACAACAATCGTGGTTTTGCGTTGATTAAAATGGGTAACGCTGAGCAAGCTGTTGAGGACTTCACCAAAGCGATCGAGCTTTCACCTTATACGGTCAAGCATTATCTGCATCGCAGAGATGCCTGGCTGGCAATGAAAAATGAGCAGGCTGCTGAGCAAGATTTGAAACAAGCTCGGTGGGTTCAACAACTGATATTAATCAGCAATAAAATTACCCGCGATGATAAAAATGCAGAATTGTTTGTCGAGCGAGCCAGGCACTTCCTATCAGGAAAACAGTACGATAAAGCATTGGAAGATGTGGCCCATGCTTTGAAAAGAGACAAAACCCTGGCAGAGGCCTACACAACAAAAGCGAAAGTCCAATTCGAGCAGAAAGAATTCCAACCCGCGATTGCCAGTTGTACTGAAGCTCTTACATTTGGGCAAAACTATGAAGCAAGTTCCCTGCGAGGAGACGCCTATCTTGCGATTGGTAAAATTGATGAGGCGATTACAGATTATGAGACAGCCCAGCGATTCGATTGGGAAGTCGCCAAGGCATTTTGGCAACGGGCAGATATCAGAAAAGGAAAAGGGGACGCAGCCGGTGCTCAATCAGACCGCGCCACCGCATTGAAACTCGATCCCCAAATTGAAAAACGGATTATCAAATAAAGCTGGATACTCTTCAGAAAATTGTCTCCAGCCGTAGGGTCCGCAATAGCGGAGCCTACGAGTTTGGCTGAGTGCATACACGTTAAAGGGCGAACTCTAACCGGTTTAAAACTCACCAATAACCTGTCCGTCGTTTCGGCTGGAGAGTTTTTGATAAATTCCCCCTGCCGGGAATTCGGGGTTGATGGCTCGTGAATCGAGTCTTTCACTGAGAAACCGAACGGCTCCATCGCACATCAGAAAAAATGATCCCTCCGGATGCAGGCTGGAGAAGGCACCCGGGTTGGAATTTATTTCGTTGCCAAAGCTGCAATCGGTCAGTTGATCCGTTTCGATGCTGTTACTTCGCACGCCCGCCCAAATCCCCGCTGCACTGGTAACGCCGCGCTCTCCCACCATCAACGTGTTCGATGTCCCATCACGAATATCTCTTATTCGGACACTGCTACACCACCAGAAAATGCCGTTGGTTCGTAGCGGCGTTATTAAATTTCCCGGCCAGAATTCAGCCGCCCCGTTGGGCGCAAGACGCGGTGCAGGATTGGAACCAAAATTCCCCGAGTAATTGGAAACCGCCCAGCCGCCCCGCATTGTGTTCAAGGGAGCCGTGGTATCTTCCGGGCAGCGGTAGGTGGGAATGATTATTTTTTCTAAAACATTACCATTGAACATTTTGCCAAAGGCTTCTTTTCCCACGGGAACGCTGAATTCAAATTTATCATACAGGACAGCTTGTTCTATAAAGGGGAGAATAAAGACCTGCCAGCCAAAAGCGCTGGGCGAATTCGCAAAAGGTGTATGCGAAACCCAACCGGGTGGGAAAACAGAATGTACATCGTGATAATTATGCAGCGCCAGGCCAAGTTGTTTCATATTGTTTTTGCATTGGTTCGCTCTGGCAGCATTGCGTGAACGCTGAATCGCGGGCAGTAACAATGTTGTGCAAATCACGATAATACCAAGCGTGATGAGCAGTTCGATAACAGTAAAGCCGCTTCGGTTTTGCTTGCGAGTATTCATGACGGACTTTCATTTGAAGAGTCGAATGGATGAGAAATATTTACTGTAGCATTATTAGTGCCGTAGGCTGGCGTGCTTGCACGAATGGTACTGTCGTGTCATAAGTTTTTTCAAGAGCAGTTGTTGCGTAGATCGTCTTTGAGTGCTTTTCTAGTGCAACTTCAATCCTAAAAGAAGAGGTTGCAAAAGATTTAAGGAGCGACAACGGAGCGGGTTATGGAAACAAACACCCCAAATCTAAGCCCTGAAAGGGCACTAGGTATCGTAGGTTAGGTTTTCCAGCCTGACGAATGTGGCGTCCATGAGATTTACTCTCTCATTGACCAGTGATCGCTGTTTTATTCATTGAAAGGTCAGTGCAATTCGTGTCAGGCTGGAAAGCCTAACCTACTTTTCCCTGACGCCTAATACCTACTACCTAACGCCTATCCCCCTGTTTGGTTCCGGCTACACCGGGTTAGGATCACTCAAATAATTACTGTCACATTTTATCACAGGGGCAACTCAGACGCGATGCGTCTGAGCCATCCAAGCGGTTTGAAATTTTCTTCAGTGATTCAGCACGAAATCGTTTCCCGTAAATCCGACAGTAATTGTTTGACCGATGCTTATGCAAAGAAAACCCGCGACAGTACCATTCTGTGCAAGCACGCAGATTATTGAGTCAATGAGCAGCATAGAGATAGGTGGTTTGTAGGGTCCGCTACCCGCGGACCACCGCACAAAATAGGGGGTTCGACTTCTCTTCGCGGTCCGCAATAGCGGACCCTACGGCTGATGACAATTCGCTGAGCAGTTACGATCTATTTTCATTTATGATTCGTTGCCAGAGGAATCATTTCAGATTACCTGTTTCCAGGTTCGAGAATGGGGGACGCATTGAATTTCAATGCGAAAAGTGCATCTTCCTGCTCGGCTGCCAGGTGAAACCGTCCTTCCAGATTCTTGATTTCAAACAACTCCAGAACTTGAACACTAAGTCCGCAGACGCAGACCTGAGACCCACTATCCTGAAACGGTAGCGAGACAGCCATAAAGTTTCCCAGTTCATCTTCGTTGAGTTGTTCGATAGAGGAAAAATCGAACACGATTCCACAGGGGAAATCAATGCAATCTATCAGGCAGGAAAAAATAGAAACCATCTCGTCACAGCGTTCTTTACTGAGAATATCTCGTGTTCGAAAAGAAATCACCCAACTATTTTCAGAATACTTGACAATCAGTAGATCATCTGACGCCCACTTTTTACTAATGATATTATTAGAATCCATACCACTCGTCCTCTCTCTGCTTGTGCTTGATTTTCTCTGCCGGTTCAAAGTTCTAAATTCAAGGGCAATCTGCGCAGCAAAAAAGTTCGCATACAATGCTCTATAAGAGATGGCGATATTGCTCCCCCATATATGACGCAGAAAATGAAAAATAATTGATTTTCCAACACAAAAGACAGAAGTCCAGTGGGAAAACAGGCACGCACAGGCAATCAGCTTGCAGCAAATGAGGACACGATAAATGCACGCATGCCCCCCTTCTCCTGTTTGGATGAGAGAACAGGAACCATGAAAATCAAATCAGAGGCGGCACACCATGATGAAATTTGTACTCGCAGCTTTATGGCCGAAGTCATGCCGGAATTGCAGACAGATGCAAG